>JAAHTH010003004.1_pt1 | contig 12100 bp, 18 predicted proteins | sample 6116091 | NCBI WGS metagenome assembly JAAHTH01 (sample SAMN13939990, study PRJNA603662) | sponge metagenome | isolation source: marine sponge | host: Mycale hentscheli | place: New Zealand | collected 2006
TTCCTACATTAAAGAAGTCGGGGACTCCTTTAGCCTTGAACTCAACAAGGTGTCTTTCAACCAAGAAAAAGCCGCAATCTACTTGATTGGCGAAGAAAACGCAACAAGCGTCTATACCCAACACCATGAGAACGCAAAATACAAGGATTCCACACCACACGGTATCCGAGTAGTCAACGCATTCGCACGAAAGTTGGACATGAACGGTGAAGTTGAGGCTGACACGCTCTTTGAAGGCATTTCAACACTCCTTGAGGGTGAAGAAACCTTGACAATCAAGGCTGAAAAGACCGCAAAGGGTCTGCTTTGGACAGTTGCTTAAGCAGTTGCTTCAAACTGTTTGGTGAAGAATGCGAAAGCAGGTCGCACCCAAGCATTGAAAACGATTTTTGCTACGATTGCGTAGGAGAATACTTCAAGGATGCGTAGCGGGTCTTGCGCTCGCATGAACGGCTGTCTTCCGAAGTCAAACTCACTCACGCCAAAGGCCAAGTCCACTGTTGATTCCACATTGATTTCAATGAGGAAATTGAGCATGATTAGCATAGCATCACCGATAACAGGTGCTTGAGAAGCGGCAAGCAACGCTGTCAAGAATACCTCATACAAGGTTTGAACTTCCTGTTCAACACCAAGTAGGTCAAGAACACCGTTGATTAGCGGAACAATGATTAAATCCCCTAATGGGGATGACCCCGCCTTATCGGAGAAGTCAAACAATGTGCCTACATAGGGTATGTCGGCAAAGAACGGTATTCTTTGGTCTTCTTCGTCTGTTCCAAACGCATTCCAACCAATATCAACACCAAGCGATACAAGCCACCATGCGGTATCAATCAAGAAGAACTTGGAGATACCCTTTCCTGCTAAGGATGCGGCTTGTGTGATTTTTCTTGACTCCTTAGCGGTTTCAACGAGGTTGATACCCTGCTTGCTCAATACTGCTGAATTGTTGCGTATTGTTTGTCCATCGGCAATAAGGTCATCTATGACCGTTGATACATTGAATCCTGCGTCAACTTGATACAACTTCTGTGCTAATTGCAGGGTTGATGATATGATTTCATCACTGTTCTTCAATGCGGCTTGTAGCCCCATTATGTCATCAGTCGCAAACAACGGCTTGAGAATGTTGATTGTATCCTTTTCAAACCATTTCATGTTGCCCGTCTGTATTTGAGTGAAGAATGCTTGTAGGGCTTTTGTCCCATCAACGGTCAAATCACCCGATTCAAGTGCAACATTCAACTTCTGCAATAGCGGAGGGTTGACCTCAAGTGTGTTTTGATACTGTATAGCATCCCATAGAACATCAATGTCGTCAACTTGTTGGCGAAGTGTGATACCATCGGCTTGTAGTGCTGATGCAATCAAGTCGGCTTCTCTTGAGGTATTGGACATACCCTTCAACTTCTCTAAGTCATCAAGGTTGCTGATGATAGCCTGTGCTGTGATGTTCACCTTGCGGTATTGTTGATTGAGTAGTTTCAAGAAGTCATCAACGAATTGCGCTCTTGTAGCGAAACCTGCCTGTTGTATAGTCCAAAACTCAAGACTACACCAAATGATACTTGATGTAGCAAATGTGCCGATAACGAGCCTATCACCTGCTTTTTTGCGGGATAACTCAACACTGAACTCTTCGTTTAATGCGTATTGAGGGTCTTCACCCCTCAATCCTTCGGCAGTTCCCTTGCTTAATGAGCCTTGCAAAGCACGACTTGTAGCAATACGGGCTACAATGTCCTTAGAAAGAACAGGAACGGCCATAGCCCCGCTTAGAAGCGGCATAGGGCTTCACACCCTTCTCCATACGAAGATACCTGCAACAACGAACATAGCGGCCAAGAATAGCCCTGTCATGGCTTCATCCGAGCCTCCACGAACATCGTTCACAATGTCGTCAATTGTTGTCTTTAGCCCCTCAAGGAAGCCACCAAAATTAACTGCTACGGGTGCTTCAACCTGTGGTGAATCCACATTGATATTGATTGTGTCGTCAGCCATCAAGCAACAACTCCTGTCATATCAATACCCATAGCACCCAATAGACCTGCAAGTAGCAATAATGCAGGGCGACCCATTTTTAGAAGCATATTGAGAGTAGTGCCGATTTCAGCCATACTCCTTGTTAATTCAACTTGACCGTCTGCGAGGGCTTTAATGACCTCTTCGTTGTTAATCACACGGTTTTTCAATGCTTCAAGTTCAGCGTCTTGGCGAGCATTGTCCTTAGCGGATTCAATAGATTGGTCGGTCATTAGTTCACCACCCTGTTAATCAGTTTGATAGGAACGCTGACAACGAGGATGGTTAATGCAATCAATAGACCAAACTCAACGATAGGAACGATACCGATAAGAGTAGCACGAACAGTAGCAGTAGTAGCGGCTGTCGCCACTTTCCCTGCCGTATTAACATCGTCTTGTAGGCTCAACACTTCCACCTTCTTCTTTGTGCTTGGTTTTTGCTACACTTGCCGCTATCCTTGATACCTGCTGAACGAGCGCAATAACTCTTCCAACGCTTAGAACCTACTTTTCCTACACGGACTTTGCTTGACACATTGAAGGTCTTTCCGCATACCTTGTCAAAGATTTTAGGCACTTTAAGCACCTCTTGACAATACATACCATGAACCTGCGATAATCAGCGTTATTGATGCAAGAACGATGAAAATTGAGTAGTCCTCTTCTTCATCATCCTTTTTGTCGTCATCATCGTCATCATCGTCGTCATCACCGTCGCTTCCGTCATCATCGTCGGAAGTTCCATCCCCTTTGTCGCCATCATAAACAATGTCGTCGTCGTCATAAGGTTCAAGAACGGAGTTATCGTTATCAATTTCGTCATCCGAACCTGTTCCCAATTCTTCATAGTGTTCCAATTTAATGAGGGCTATGTAGGTGTTTGAATCAATTTCAGTAGGGTCGGAGGTGTTTCTAAACGAGCCGTTGATTTTGAGTCTAAAACGGAAAATACCGTCAAACTCTTCATCAATGTCAATACTCATGTAGTCGCCACCTGTCATAGCGACAGCCATAGCGGATTCGGGGTTCAATTGAGTATCCCAATAAGTGTCTTCAAAGCCCATAGCAGTAGCAATACTGCTTTGACTTAGCAAACCTACTTCTTGGACTTCAACATAGTCTGTATCAAGAAAAGAGTCCTTTAGGTTGTTTGTGAAGTAGTTCCCATTAGAAGTCAATACACCGACCTTTGCTCTCCAATTGTCGCCAATTTTGAAATACATAGCGGCACTCTTGCCGAAGGTGTCATTGTCATTCAATTGCACCATTCCTGTGCCTTCCCAATCCAAATACACATTCGCATCCGAACCTGTTTGGTCGCCTTGAATATCCAATGCTTTGAATGGAGGGTCTTCTTGGTCTGCAATAGAAGAAAGCGTCAATGCTTCGGTGAAAGTGAGGTTCTTGTCAACCCACCCATAACCTTCTTTTTCAACGACCATTAGAAGCCACCGCCCAAGTCAGTGAATCCACCAAATCCGTAGTCGGGTCTTGTAGGCAAACTTGGTTGCGTAGGCTCATCCTCGTCGGGTTCTTGTGGTTTTTGAGGTTGTGTAGGGTCATTAGGGTCAACGGGTGCAGGATTGGCTAATTCATCGGCTTTCGCTTCAGCAGTAGCCAAATCGGGGAATACAATAGCATTCTTAACATCCTTTTCACCACCTGTCAATTCTTTAGGAATATCAATAGTCCCTCTATCGCTGTTTGCGCTTAAGAATCCTGTATGGTTTTTATTGCCGATAATGATGTATGTAGTGTCGCCAAAGTCGGCTGTCCCATCGTTGTATCGGATACCACGACGATAAAACCAAACTACTTGGTCGCCACCTTCACCTGTGGTTGCGTATTCTCCACTCCACTGTGCCGTTTCTGTCCACTCTTGTAGGGGTGGTGCAGTAGGGGTAGTATCGCCATCATCTTTTGGCTTCTCCATGCGCTCTCGGAGTTTTAGAAGCAACCCACCTGCAATAACGAATAAAGGAACAGCACTCATGCAATCAACCCCAATTGTTGTAGTGTCGCAATAATCTCTTGAATCGCTCTTTCGTTCTCCACAGGGTCAGCAGGGATTATCGGAGGTTGGATAGGCAATTGTCCCCAATCGGGGTTTGCACTTGATTGACCGAAGAAAGGTGTGCTAAGAGCAACCATAGCATCTAATGGTGTTGTTTGACCCGTTCCACCATTAACGATTGATACGGGCGTAGCCAAACTACTGCCTTGTGCAGTTAGAATGTAGGACATTAGTATGCCCCCTGCGTTCCACCTTGAAGCCATACTTGAACAGTAGCGTTTGCACCTGCATTAACAGTAGCATAGATGAGGTATCCCAATTCGGGTTCAGTAGTGCCTGTCAACGGATTAGGGTCAAAAACGAATGCTTCACCGTCTTTAATGGTGAAGAACTGATTCTGTCCGAATAAATCACGCATATAGGCAATACGAACATCATTCCCATCTGCTCGGATAACGGTTCTTGAACCGCCATCTAAGCGAAGTGAGGTGATTTCACCTGCTCTAACAGTGTATTGGTTGATTTGTCCCAAGAGGATTCCTCCCCTTAGTCCTCCGCACGACGGAGAATTGCGTCTGCGCTACCTGTCTTTGCACTTGCTGTTTGGCGAGCCATCTTTTCACCGCTTCCACCCGTAGGTAGAGTGAGGATAGGAACTGCGGAGTAGTTCTCCGTTCCTGCACCTGCAATAGTGGTGATGAGTAGGTTGACTGAACCGCTTGAAACATCAAGGTCATACAACGGAATGAAGTAGTATCCTGCGACGGAAGAAGCAGGGACAAGTCCAACTGCGTCAACTCCAATGTCTTTGTAGAGGTATCCGTTTTGAGAAGCACCCGAAGCACCACGAAGGTAGGTCGGGCTCATGCCGAAATTGCCCAAAGGCTGAACTATCACCTGTTGTAGGTTGTCAGCGATTGCAGTTCCTTGTAGAGCGATACCCGACACCTTAGCACCCTTGAAAGCAGGGATAGCAACGGTCATCATGGTTTGACTCGCTTCGGGGATTTGAAACGAAGTAGCGTTTCCAACGATAGTAGCGTTTGAAGAAGCACCAAACTTGCACCATAGTTCAAAAGTGCCTGTGAAGGTCAATCCACCCGCAAGAGCGTAGTAGGAAATGTCAACTTCAAAGCGACTGTTTGTAGGTAGAGAAATCCCGCAGGGGATTGAAACCGCAAGGTCGTGGGCGGTGGCTGAAATGTTTTCAGCGCAGTATCCACCTACATCGTCAACCAAACCACCGAGAACATCTTGTCCGTCAGTTCCGCTTCTGTCAGCGAGTGAGTTGAGGTTGAAGTATTGGTTTCCGTTGAAAACGACTCGTAGGTTGCTGATAAGAGAAGTCATGGATGAAGCGGCAACACCGCCACCACCCGAAGTTCCCTTAAGAACAAGGATGAATGATTCAACAAGACCCGCAGGAACGGGGTTGGATACATTGAAAGAACCTGCCGCCCCTGTCGGGATGGTGGTGCTGTCTTGATAGATTTTAGTGTATTGAACAGACATCTAAATCACCTCAAGCAGTTGTGTCCTTTGCAATCAAGTTCTCAATTTCGTTTCCGAAAAGGTATGTAGCGGCATAGAAGACTCCAACGAGAACCATTCCATTAACGATGTATGATACAGGAGTCATGATTATTCCACCTTTGTTTGAACCCATGCTCGGAGGGTTTGGCCGTCTTTCAAAATGTAGGTGGATAGGCCGTTAGAAACTGCGAACAGAATACTAAGGGCAACGCCACTCATGGCTGCGTTTGACAAACTCTTTTGGTTAATCATACCCTTGCGTTGTGTTCCCACCTATTTATACCAACCCTTTCGTTCACTTAACGAACTTGAGTGGTATTCTTCGTCGCCAACAGCCTACTGCGCCACAATTGACGCACTTTCTCTTGCTTGAAGCCGACCTTAGCAGTTCTGTGTCTTGAACTCCACATTCTCTACACCAATGCCTAATTGCAGGTCTGTATGTCATGGTGGACTCTCCGAAGGTATTCCATGTAGGCAAGCATAGCAAAGGTCGCCATGTTCTTCTTCCCATTGTAGCAGTATTCGCCCACATAGACGGCAACGAGGGTTTGTATCCATGATAACCATGTATTTCACCTTAAGCACCAATAGGATTCATCATGTTGACAGTATTCTTTCTTATGTCAACATACAGGAAAGAGTAGTCATCAGCCTTTAACGAATCTACATAGGGTTCGGGATTGAAACCGAACCTTTCGTCTGTTTGCTTCCAATGTGTCTTAGAAGGCAAAGTGAACATAGCCATAATGTCAACCTGTCCTTCAAGGGATTTGTTGAGAACGACAGCGTGTGATACATAGATGGCGTTAAGGTTGCGAGAACGACCAAGTAGTGCAATACGGTTGAAAGCATCCGAAGCCGCTTTTCTTGACGATAGGAACACCTGTGCATCATCAATGATGATAGTAGCCTTGAAATCGGGGTTCTCATCCTTAATGTCAAAGAGTGCGTTAATCACATCATCCATAGTGTCTTCTAATCCTGTGATTTCGGGATAAATGACGATAACTCTATTGTCGGATATTTGCTTCTTCATTCCTTCTTCGCATGAACATGGCTTTTGCTTCTTATCAAGCAAGTCCGAGAATCCTTCGTTCTTGGGTGAAAAGTAGATTAGGCGAAAGTTCGGGTCATTGTTTTGACGCATGAATGCTTTCGCTGTTTCTTCAATGAAGTATGATTTGCCCGAACCCGATTGTCCAACAACCATCTTGTGTAGTGATGTTCCACTTGGATAAAAGAGGTCATTCAGCATTTGCGACATTATTCTTCCTCCGTAGTATCGTCGTCTTCTGTCAGTCCAAAGACTTCTGCAATCATTTTGATGAAATTAAAGTTCATTCCTGTTCCTCCTTGCAATTGCACTTTGATTCTCTTAGTGCCTTTTTGTAGTCAGTCCAACCATCATAGGCCATTCCAAACAATATCATGGAGAATCCGCCAACAGACCATCCCATTAGAAACTCAACACCAATCATTCTTCCACCTCAATGTTTCCAAACATTTCATCGGTGGTGTTTGGTTGCTTTCGCTTGAATAGACGACCAATAAGAGGGAGTCTTGACAATAGGCTACGAGAACCTCCACCAATACGCTTTAGCATTGGTTTCTTAGCATCTCGCTTGATACGCATTAAGGGTGCGCCAATATACCAACCTGTCAAACTTGCCGCCAAAACCGATGTATTCGCATACTTGGTGATACTCATTCCTCGTTCCTCCATCCATGCGTATTGAGCATTAGCGACCATTTCCTTAGAAGAATCGGAATGCTTCACTACAAAGTCGGGGTCAATGCAAACTGCTTTTCCATACTGTGTTAAAACGGTATCAATACCGCCAAGCACCATTTTGAGCATAGCCTTCTCGGTATCCTTGAATGCTTTTTCTTCTGCCTTTGACATTTTCTTTCTGTCTTTAGGCTTCATGGAGGTTATCATTGTCAAAGCGGTTGGTGCAGTATCAGTGTATTCAACTTCACCACCACCCATATCAAAGTCCATCCATGATGAAGTAGGGGTGTCCTCCGCAACTTCATTTGAAACCGTAGGAGTAGGTGAGGCAACCGAAGAAGAAGTATCAACGGGTTCATCCACTACGGAGGACTGTGTGTGTTCCATAGGGTCAACTTCGCACTTTTGTTCATGCTTCCATAGACCACTACGGGATTTGTATGCTTTGCCGCATTTAGAGCAATTGTGTTCACTCAAGGCCAACACCTCTATTCATCATTCCACCCATCATGGATGCAATTAGCGACTGTGTGAGTTTATCGTTTGCAATACGGGCAATCGTTTCATTGAACAGTTCGGTTTCTGTTAAGTCGCCTTGTTGCTTCAAATGATTCCAAAGCATGACGAACTTTCCATAAACAACAATCATACCCCAATGCGGGGCATCATCAGCATACTGCATGATTTGTTCCATAAAGGCATTCAACGGTTTCTGTTGTGAAACCATCCACTCATCCAATAAGCGGAAACATTCGGGGTCATTAGTCCAACTACTCATGGTTTCCGTTTGTGTTTCCACCTATTTATACCAATCACTTGATGAAGGTTTCAAGGTCGTCGCACTCAAGTTTCCAATACACTTCGGCCATGCCGTCGTTTCTTCTCTTGGATTTGACGATGTATCCGTTGTTGACTTGCTTTCTTAGGAAAGAAGCAACGGCTTTTCCTGTGAGCGAATAACGAGTCCATGCGGAAACCATTTCCGCTAAATCGCTGTATAGCATCTCATTTCCATCCTTCTCGGATAAGACATTCCATACTGCTTCCTGTGTTCGCTTCGCTTTTTCCTTGCCTCGTTTCTTCATTGTATCACCTGTTCTTTAGTTCTGTATTTGGGTGGACAAACCTGTTTTGTTATCGTTGTCCATTCTCCCGCTTCAAGCCCCTGTCGCCATGACGACTTGATTCCTACAATCGTTTCATAGGTCTGTGGGGCGAGAATATCAATTTCTTCTTGCGATTCGGCCTGTGATGTGGATACACCCTTGATACGGGCTTTCCACTTATCGCAGGGCTTTCCATCGTCTTCAATAGCGTGGTATTTGTATTGCTTTGGCGCAACACTGTTCCAATAGTCGTATTCCTGTTCTAAGTCCCAATCACCAAGTTCCTTGCCTTCTTTGGGGCAAATAAGGTCAGCATTGGTGTGCTTCCAAGAGTCTGTATCGCAATAGAGTAGGTTCTCCGCACCTAATTCCGTTCCAACCTCATACAAGTCAATACGGGCGTATGCTGTGATATAAGCACCCATAATGTTCGCTGTTCCATCGGCTCGTTCAAAGAGGTCTTCACCGTCTTCATCAGTTTCCAAGCCATATCCATACATAGTGTCTTCATCACCTGCTACTGCCGAGAATCGCCAATATCCGTCATCAATGCCGTAGCAATCCTGTTCTTCGCAAATGACAGTGTTTTGGTTGCGTTCAACGAACTTTCCAAAGCCACCTGCATTCAGCAGGATTTTGATAACGAACTCATTAGGGTCATTGTTGGCTTTCATTTGCTTTCGCAAGTCATACCACTTCTTGACACATGAGAACGGGTTGTAGTCCAATCGCTTCATAATGACGGCACAGATGCCGTTATCCTTGCGAATGGTGAGTGTGTAGCCCATTTCCTTTGCCTTGCGGTATTCGGGAAATGTTATCCAACGAGTGCCTTCTGTCAAAGTCCAATCCAATGTGCCTCTTTCGCTTATTGCGCTCAATAGTCCCACCTTGTCGGCTTTGGGTCTTTTCCAATGGACAAAGACGCATCCCTCGCTCTTTTCAAACACTTCGGGGGTCATTGACTTGACTTTCTTGACAACGGCTTGATTGCGATAATCGGGGTATGCTTTGTCGGGGTTTGTCATTTGACTTGGATACATGGATTTAGCATCAATGCCGAATGAGCGACCTGTGATGACTTCATCGTTGAATACCTGTGTTCGGCCACCAACCATAGACTTGCGGCAAATGTCATCAATGTCGGGGTTATGACAAGTAGCGGCATATTTCCACGACTTCTCCTTCTTGTGAAACAAAGGCTTGATGTTGTCCTTTTTGCACTCGTCAATGTTCGCTCTCGCAATCATTTGCGCCCCAAGTGTCCCACTTGTGAGGGGGAGGTCTTGAGAATGATAGCCCAACGACTTGATGTTTAGAAAGAATGATTGAAGGCCACGAAACAACACTTCACAGTCCTGTATGTTGTAGTCAATCATGTCAGTTGTTATGGCTTTGTAGTTGCCGTAGTCCTTGTGTTCCTTATCGGTGAATATCGCAGGTGTTTCGCCTTTAGGGAAACCACAGGCTTCACCAATAGAAGCAAGACGCATAGGAAGCAACTTGACGCTATCACGGACTTCAAACGGATAGTCATGTTTGATGACATATCGCTTTGCTTTGTAGTCATACACTTTGCGACTGTATTCTTTGCCGAATACCGATTCAAAGTGAGGTGCAAGGTCAATTGTTGCGGTCATAACCTTAGAGCCACCGAATAGGATTCGGCTACGCTCGTTTGGGTCTTGAACGAAGTATTCCAATGGATGCGACAAATCATCTCTTATGCTCTTGAGCAAAGCAACGAGGTCAAAGGTCAAGTTGTGAGCATAGCCCACTTCAACGCCCTTCTCCATGATTAGAGGCAAAGCATACTTCTCCACTTCATCAGCCCAACACCAAAAGCGAGTGATAACGACTCGGCTTGATGTTGCTTGTGTCTTGAGTTTGCCGATTGACTTTGGTTTGATTGAAACCTTGTTGCAATCATCACACTTCGTCAATGCCTTTGTGTTCTTGGTCTTTGAGTGCTTATCGCAACGATTCCACTTTGTAGCCCACTTGGATTCGTCAACGGTGAACAGATAACGACCACTCTTAGGGTCTTTCATGCGCTTGCCGTCTTTATCCAACTTGAAGTGTCCACCTACAATGGACTCTTTCATCGTTGATTGCTTCTCAACAATCACCATAGCGAATGTAGCGGGTTTGTTTGCATCAGCCCATGTTTCAAAGTCAAAGGCCATGAATGGCTTATTGCCTCTAAAGACACTGTGCTTGTTATCCTTGCGCCATTCTTCAAAGTCAATTGACTCCTGTTCAAGCATAGGTGTGTTGATTGTTGGCCTATCCCAACGAGTAGGGTGCATCTCGTAGTATTCACAAAGTCGCCAAGTCATGCAATCACCTTCGGTATGACTCGGTATTTGGTCGTTCCAACCAAACGGACTTCTTCATCAGCGTATGATACACCAAAGCGTTCAAAGTTGCGAGCAAGGTTGCGCTTTGCGGCATCAACCGATGAACCTTGACCGTATTCAACTTGGTTTTGGGGTTCACCAACGCCCAAAAAGGACTTAGTGAACTTCTGTCGGGCAACGACTTTGACCGATAATCCTTGTTTGCGGTATGAAGCCTCAAGTTTTCGGGCTTCTTTTTCCTCAACAAGTGCAAAACCGACACCTAAACCGTCTTTTTCACGCTTCAAAACACCTTTTGGTGCTTTTCTGCGGAAGTTTCTGTTCAATTTGGCTCGGTTGGCCTTAGAAGTCTTGACTTCTCCTTTGACAATCCTTCGGAATGTGGAGTAGGGCAGACCCAATGCTCTTGCACCTGCTCGGATACCACCTTCTTGAGAAGCGATGTATTGCGCTCTTGCTTGAATGTCAACAGCCATCAAAACCAACCTCCTGTGTCTTCTTCAACCCACGACATAGCCTCGCTAACTCGGTGCATGACTTCAACTTGGTGGTTAGCACCCGATGAAGTGATGCGAATGTCGCTTTGAAGGATTTCAGCAGGTGTAGCCCATCCATGAACGAGAACAATGTTCTGTTCACGGTCAACTTCGCAAAACCAAACCTTATCACGCTCTTTGCGAGCGTATTCAGTAGCATGGTATTCTGTGCAAGTTCCACCGTATTCATTCCAAGAAAAACCGCTTTTCCATGACTTCACTTCTTCTTGACGAGTTTCAAAGGACTCTTGAAGAGTTGAATGTGCAGGAATTGTCAAATCGGGCGCATTCTTGTCCTTGATGTTTTGGTGTGCTTGAACTCCGCCTTGTCGGTATAGAACACGCACAGCGTATTCACCCATCCAACCCGATACTTGTTGCTCAACCTTGTTGTGTCCATAGACACCAATTCGGTTTGAGAACTGTTCGCACACTTCTTCGGCCTTCTTTCGCATTTTGACTATGATTGCAGGGTCTATTGCTACTGAAACAGTCATTCAACCGCCCCCGACGCAATCATTGACAACATGACTTTCAAGTAGCATTCCATGTCAATGAGTTCTTCAACAAGCATAGTGCTTGTAGTGAAGAGAAGGCACAAGTCCTTCAACTTGGCTTCTGCTTCCAAGTAGCGGGCTATGTTGCCTTGTTGTTCAATTGTTGCTTGTCGCAACTGCTTTTCGTTGTTTAGATACGCTTTTATTTTGCTGTCCATAGGTATTCACCTCACAGGCAACACTATGACCGTCATACCACCCATCGGGAGGTCGGGTCGGTTGCCTGATT
>JAAHTH010003005.1_pt1 | contig 12099 bp, 12 predicted proteins | sample 6116091 | NCBI WGS metagenome assembly JAAHTH01 (sample SAMN13939990, study PRJNA603662) | sponge metagenome | isolation source: marine sponge | host: Mycale hentscheli | place: New Zealand | collected 2006
TCTATTATACAGATATCGGCTGGTTTGTCAAGGGCTATCCAGCCTAATTCTTCAATAATGAAGAAACTTTTGTAGATACCCAGTTGTACCCTTTATCGTTCATGTCCCACACGAAAGCGTTAACGTGTGCTTTATTGCACATGACGAAGCGGGTGTCGTTTTGAGCGTTTTGAAAGATCATTGTAATCATTGTTGTTTACCTTAGTAAGTGTTGTTGTTATGTCCCCCATTATACATACTTATCGACATTTGTCAATAGGTGTGTGCAGTTATTCTAGAAGTTTTTGCAAAATAAATATATATCGACGTAAGTTGTTGCTACGTAAGGACTTAGGTGTGGCGCGGCTGGTATGGTAGGTGTAAGTTGTTGTTGCGTAAAGACTTAGGTCAATTGAAAGTGGGGGTGTTTTAACTTGAAGATATTTGACCGCGATTTGTATGAAAAATGTAGGGGTGGTTTAGACACAATCATCCATATATAAGTATATGTATTACCCAAACCTCACGAATCAGCCCTTTCGCTCCGTCTTGACATTGCGACACAAGACACATTTATATTTAGTTTTCGTCATCATTATGAAGACCTTCGTCCCGCACATCTTGCATACCTTTGAGTCTATTACGACTTTCTGAGACGATTCCTTGTTTTTCTTCGTCACTACAACTACTCCATATTTTAAGCTCGCGCACCGTCCTGCCACATCCCACACAGATGTTATCGACATTCAACCCACAGTGGCGAGTACATGGTGATTTTATCATAACTATAAACCCCTAGCTTTTATCCTACCAAGCAAGTCACTGACCGCCTCGCAGGATATGAGATACTTATTAGAGAGCCACCAATCAGACGCTTGCTTGGATTTGATCCTTGGGTGGGAGCTATCAACCCACAACTAAGTACTTACACTTAATTTTTTATTACTAAAACCTGTCGTCTGCCAAATGTATCAGGCGCGGGTAACACCTGACTCCAACTCCTAACCATCCTTAATAATTTTTATATCTGGTATTTCTACCGTCCAAGCGCCACGAACAGGACAAATTTTTTACGTGACAGCGTTATATACTAATTACTAATTCTAAGTATCCGTAGACACATTCATTTACCAATAATACCCTTTTGTAGCCTATTTTTCAAGATTTTTATGTAAAAACCCTTCTTGGTGTATATTATATATGTAAACAGATAACATTCAAATAGGAATTGAAATGAACAAGACCGCAAAAGCATGTAAGGCCACTCTGTGCTGTAAAGCAACTGCCACTCTGAAGAGGGCTGTGGCCGAGGAACTAGAGAAGGAAGACAAGCCCCTACAGGAATTACTGGATGACCAAAAACCCGAAGACGAGAAATAATTACTTTTGCTGCGCCACCGTAGCAGAACAAGATATTATTCTCTCAGATATAGCCACTCTTAAAGATGTACCTTGCCCCTATCAAAGATATATAGATCTTATGGTGGACAATTGCATCCTATCTAATTTTCAACCAAGTGAGCTATTTTTCTATGAAATGACCGAATATAAAGACGGCCCTCGTCAACCAGACAACGAGCTTGAAATAGAGCGCGGCATTGGTTTTATACAAATAGTCGATGATGTCCCACACTTAAATAGATTGACCCCACTATCATCTATAGACGGCCCTATAACTAAACATGTACAATTCACTGAAGATAAAAAACTATTTCTACAAACATATATACCAAAAGACTATATAGAACTATTCTCTTCCCCCAATACTATATTAGCCACGGAAGTCGCAGGATGCCCCTCTCCCGTCGAGCTACAAGACCACACGCTACTTGGCCGTCTAAATGGTACAATCCAGTCCGTAGACCAACAAGAGCTATGGTCCCTCCTTTTAAAAAATACCAAAAAACCCGTCCAAGGCATGATTAGGTTCAACAAGAAGTTTAAATGCTTTGAAGGATACGACGGAAAAGACTGGCGGCCATTACTAATGGGGGCAAAATGAAAATACCATCTAATATGACAAAAGAAGAGGTTACAGCGGTTATACAAAAGGTCTGCGAGCGCTCTGCGCCCAAATATACATTTTATGGATATGAATCAAAGGACATGATTCAAGAAGCTAATATCATATGTATAGAGGCTTTGGAAAGATATGATGAGAAGCGGCCTCTTGAAAACTTTCTGGCGGCCAATCTGAGCAATAGGTTAAAGAACTTTGTCAGAGATAATCATTTTGTGGCTTGTAGCGATGATAACAGAGCAAAGGTTTACCAACCTGCGCAACTGGATAATGATAACAGTGTACAACACTGGATAGATGTAAGACTTCACTGGCTAGATCAAATCGACCAAGACCAAATATTTGGTATTATTGATAAAGAACTACCAGCTGGTATGCGCCTTGATTATTTAAAAATGCAAAACGATGTATACATACCAAAATCGAGACGTGAGGAAATAGTGGAAAAAATACAGGAGATCCTAGAAAGCTATGGATACTATGAAGAAAGGCAGGATCTCTAAAAAAGAAGAGTCCTACATAAAAGAAAATTTAGAAGCTGGTCATGAGAAGCTGGCTGGCGATCTAAACAGAGATCCAGATAGTGTTCTTGAATTTATTCGTCGCAAGGTTGTTAGTGGCGATTTCAAGAATCCTTCGTGGCTTGACGCACACAACCCAGAGAAACAAGCTGAATACGAGCTTACGATACGTCCATACTGGAACGAGCTTAAAAAACAGTTCACAGATGAAGAGCTACAGCTTTTTAAGTACCACTGGTCAAGAGTGGTTTCTCAATTTAAAGATGATGTTACACCTACAGAAGAAATGCAGGTAGTGGACCTTATCAAATTAGAGTTGCTTATGAATAGATCTCTTGAGGGCAACAAGACAAACATACAAGAGATATCACGCCTAGAGACCATGCTGGAATTAGAGAGATCGCACTCTAGAGAGTCACAAGACGCTGACTTGATATTCAACATGGAGCGGCAAGTTGCCTCCTACAAAGCCTCCCAGGAGTCCCTAAACAAAGACTATCGAGAACTGCAAACCAAGAAGAACTCCATGCTCAAAGAAATGAAGGCAACCAGAGAGCAAAGAGTCAAGAGATTAGAAGATAGCAAACACAATTTCACAAGCTGGTTGGCTCACCTTGCTACAAGTCCAGAGCTAACAAAAGAGTATGGGGCTACGATGGAGAAAATGAGATTATCTATGGAAAAAGAAAAAGAGAGGCTTTCTAAATTCCACAAGTATACAGATGAGTCCGTGGATCAACCATTTCTTACGCCAGACACGGTGAAGGATTAATGAAAAAAATAGGGATAGCAATTGTAGCGACTAACGCATACTTTGTTCTTGGAATAAAGTTTATAAAAAGGTTCTATCATTTCCATAAAGGGGATGACCAAGTAACGTTTTTCTTTTTTTCAGACACAGACCCAAGCGGTTATCTGCAAGACGCAATAGATGTAGAGTATTACCACGACACCCACTCAGATTGGGTAGAAGGCACAAACTCTAAATTTAAAAATATAATGAAATTAAAAGACAAAGATATTGATTACATTTATTACTTGGACGCTGATACAAGTGTAAATTCAAACTTTGATATGTCTAATTTAATTGGCGATTTAGTTGGGGGTGAGCATTATGGCAATAGAGACTGGATGAAGGACTCAAAACCCTTTGATAGAAATCCAGCGTCCAAAGCTTACGTACCCGAAGATACGGATTTACCACAAATGTACTACTATGGCGCTTTCTTTGGTGGGCAGAAAGATAAATTTATAGAACTATGTGAACTCCTTAGAGAGTGGCAGCTAGAAGATAAAAAGATACCCCATGAACCACCGTGGAATGACGAGAGCTACCTGAATAAGTATTTTCACTACAATGAGCCACATGTTGTAAAAACAGAAATGTTTCCATTTTTGGTCAGTGACAAATCTGGAATAGGATATACAAGAAGTATGACACTAGATACGTCTTCTATAAAGGAACAATTAAGACAACATAAAAACAAATTAATAAACATAAGTGGCGAAAAGGTGTTGGTAGATGAGTAAACTGTCGGATTCATACATTCATTACATTAACTCTGAAAATCCTAGCTTCAACGGCAAGCGTCAATTAATGGAAGAAAAATTAACAGATCTAGGATTGCCATACGAAAGGGTTGCTGTTGCAGTTCAACACGGCATAGCTACCGTAAACATAGTTTCAGGCGCACACAGGCGAGCCGCACAGCTTGCAATAGATACAAACAAGTTTCCACTTTTAATACTAGAAGATGACGTTGAACTTTTACACGACTTTCCATTTGACCTAGAAATAAATAAAGATGCTAAATTAATATACCTTGGACTTAGTTTACATAATGCTGGACAAGGAAGACTTGAACTTACGTCATACGACGATGAATATTATAGAGTTAAAAATTCATTAGCTGCACATGCCATGCTAATACCAACGCGCGAGTCTGCCGAATACTACATAGATTTATGTGACAGATCAATAGATATAACCAACTGGCACGACAAGGAGTTAGCCTACGACTCTCAAAGGGAATTATTTTTAACACCAAAAAGAGGTCCAGTGTTTTTTCAGACAGATGGACACACTCGACCAGTGACAAATTTTGACACAAAGAACTTTGTAATAGAATAACACAACCGCAACGTGGAATCACAAACTTCTGGATTCGCGCGAGACCTTCGGACATATAAGCACACATAAATAATATTGTATTTCTTTTAGAAATAAATTAATAAAAAGGAACTTTAGGAATATGAAAAAAGCAATCATCTTTGGAATAACTGGACAAGACGGTAGCCACCTAGCAGACCTGCTTCTAGAAAAAGATTATGAAGTAATAGGTGTCGCTAGAAGAGTTAGTGTAGATACAAACTCCAGAATAAAGCACTGCCTAAAAAATGACAACCTAAAAATAGTAGATGGAGACCTAACGGACGCTCACTCCATAATTAATATTTTAAAACACCACCAAGATGCCGCAGAAGTGTACAATTTAGCTGCGCAAAGCCACGTTGCCGTTTCTTTTAAACAACCAGCGCTAACTTGGGATATAACAGGTAAGGGATGTCTCAATATACTTCAAGGCTTAACTGATCTCCAAATGATAAATACTAGATTTTACCAAGCGAGCAGCAGTGAGATGTTTGGCAGCAATTACGACACAAGAAAATCTGATGGAGATTTTGACGATAAACTACCTGTTGAAAAATTCCAAAACGAAGAAACAAAGTTCCTTCCTCAAAGCCCTTATGCGATATCCAAATGTGCCGCCCATTACATGACTAGACTTTATCGCGAAGGCTACGGCTTGCACGCCAGCGCTGGTATATTATTCAACCATGAAGGACCAAGACGTGGTGAGAACTTCGTTACTAGAAAGATCACTAAATGGATTGGTGATTTTATTAAATGGTGTATCACTAATGATGTATCTCCAAAAGGACTATCTGACTTATTAAACAATGATGATGAAATATACATTACAGGAGGGTTGAAATTTCCAAAACTAAGACTTGGAAACCTTGATGCATACAGAGACTGGGGTTTTGCTGGGGACTACTGCGAAGCTATGTGGATGATGCTACAGCAGGATGAGCCAGATGACTATGTGATTTGTACGGGAGAAACTCACACAGTAAGAGAATTTTTATCCATAGCCTTTAACTCTGTTGGAATACAAGAGTGGGAAGACTTTGTAGTTGTAGATCCAGAGTTTTATAGGCCAGCGGAAGTAGATTACCTAAGAGGTGATTGCTCAAAGGCCAAGGAAAAACTAGGCTGGACACCTAAACATACTTTTGAAGATTTAGTCAAGATGATGGTTATGAGTGATTTATCATGACAAGAAGAGATTTTAACGACCCAATTTACAGAGACTGGAGAAATAAAGTTTTCGCGAGAGACAATAGGCAGTGCCAAATGCCGGGTTGCAGAAAGAAAAAACATCTTAATGCGCACCATATACAAAAATGGGCAAGCTCATCTACTTTGAGATTCGACGTTGATAATGGAATTACACTGTGCTACTGGTGCCACAAGAAAGTTACTGGACATGAAAATCTTTATCAATCGTTATTTCAAGGTATAGTGAGAAAAAATAATGGCTAAGATCAGACCTTTTACAATAATAAAAGACACAAGAGAAAAACAAGGATATACATTCGCAGCATCTAGGACTAAATATCATTTCTGTAAAGGTATGGTAAATAGAAAACTAGACACAGGTGATTACAGCATTGAAGGACTTGAAGACAAAATATGTATAGAAAGAAAGGCTAGTGTCGTAGAGCTTGCCAACAACGTGGGGGTAAGGAGGAAAAGGTTTGAGGCAGAGATAGAGAGGATGAAAGAATTTCCTGATAAAATTTTAGTCTTAGAATTTTCTCTTACTGATTTGATGGATTTTCCAGAGGGTTCAGATGTTCCAGATAGAGAAATTAAAAATCTAAGGATTACAAATAAATATATGTTAAGATTTCTAATGGAATTACAAATAAACCATAACGTTAATGTTATATTTTGCGATTCTAAGAAAAACGCTAAATGGACCGTTCTTAGCATCCTAAAAAGAATTAACGAGAAATACAGCTTGGAGTAATCATGACAGCAAACCGAGACAGTGTAGGTGAAATCCACGCCTACAATATAGACGTAAAGAGTAGAGAAATTTATATAAATGAATTTGATGACTCTGGAGAGTCTGGCGGTGTTGATCACAGGATGTTACAGAACTTTACTAAAAATATAAACATACTAAAAAATACAAGTAGAGATCCAATTACCATACACATGCAAACTGTGGGTGGTTGTTGGTATTCGGGAATGGGAATATATGACGCTATTAGAAGTTCTAGGTGCAAAACAAACTTTATTGGGTATGGTCAGCTGTGTTCTATGGGTACTGTTATTATACAGGCTGCAACAAGAAGGTTAGTTACAGAAAATTCAACCTTTATGGTTCACTGGGGTAGCAGCGAGATAAGTGGTCACTACCTTAGTGCGCAGAACCTCGCTGCTTTTGAAAAAGGGGCTGGAGATAAAATGTTAAGCATCTACGCTGAAAAGTGTCATAAAACTGGAAAGTATTTTAAAGACCGTGGGGATAGCTTGTCAAAAACTAAAGCATACATAAAAAGAAAACTAAACAATGGCGATTGGTACATGGAAGCTGCTGAAGCTGTTTACTATGGTTTCGCTGACGGAATATACAAATGAATGAATTAAAAAATATAGATGAAGCTTGGTTAAATCTTGACGATATAAAAAAAGAAGATTTAATAAATCCCTTTGAAATGGTTAGCTTCAAAGATGAAGATTACCACCTAAGATTAATATGGCTAATGACAAGGCCAGAATATTTCTCTTTTCTTTGCAAGCACGTATTTAATATTAATATATTACCATCTCAAGCGTTATTTTTATGCGAGATGTGGAATAGAAAATTCCCAATGCTTATAGCCAGTCGTGGTTTTGGTAAATCATTTATTCTATCTCTATATTCTATGATTCGCGCTTTAATTCTACCAGATAGAAAAGTAGTGGTTGTAGGTGCTGCATTTAGACAATCTAAGGTGTTGTTTGAGTACATGGAGACAATTTGGAACAACGCACCAATTTTAAGGAGTATGTGTGATGCGAATAGTGGACCACGTAGGGATGTGGACCGTTGTGTTATGCGGATTAATAAATCCCGTGTTACTTGTCTTCCTTTGGGAGACGGGCAGAAGATTAGAGGTCAGCGTGCTAACGATATTATATCTGATGAGTTTGCATCAATCCCGCGAGATATATTTGAGACAGTTGTCGCTGGTTTCGCTGCGGTTAGTTCAGATCCCATTGAGAACGTTAAGAAAATCGCTGCAAGGAAAAAGGCCGCAGAACTTGGAATAGAAATAGAAGAATCTACAGAGGACGCAATAGAAAAGAAAGACAATCAAATTATATTAAGTGGTACTGCCTATTATGACTTTAATCATTTTGCGGACTATTGGAAGAAATGGAAAACTATAATTAAAAGCCAAGGTAAGCAAAATAGACTTAGAGACATATTTGGTGAAGATCCACCAAAAGACTTTAATTGGAAAGATTACTCCATAATACGTATTCCATATGAACTTTTACCAGAAGGTTTTATGGACGCCTCGCAGGTCGCCAGATCGAAGGCTACAGTTCATGCTGGTATATATCAAATGGAGTTTGGCGCGTGCTTCACGCGCGATTCTCAGGGCTTTTTTAAGAGAACGCTAATTGAGCAGTGCGTAGCAAACGAACAGACAGATGAAACAAAGGCCATCCTAGACATAAACAAAAACCCTATAGTGTTTGAAGCAAAGTTAATGGGTGACAAAGATAAAACTTACGTTTTTGGTATTGACCCTGCTTCTGAGGTAGATAACTTTAGCATTGTCGTCTTAGAATTACATAAAGGTCACAGAAGAATAGTACATTGCTGGACAACAAATAGGTCTGAACATAAAGAGAAAGTTAAAAAGGGTTTTTCAAGAGAGACGGACTTTTATGCCTACTGCGTGAGAAAAATTAGAGATCTAATGAAGTTGTTCCCATGTCGGCATATAGCACTAGACGCTCAGGGTGGAGGTATAGCTGTAATGGAGGGGTTGCATGATAAAGACAAGATCCAAGAAGGTGAACTACCTATATGGCCCGTTATAGATGAAGATAAAGAAAAGGACACAGACGGAGAACAGGGCTTACATATTTTACAACTGTGTCAATTTGCCAAGCACGACTGGCTTGCTGAAGCAAATCATGGAATGAGGAAAGACTTTGAAGATAAAGCTTTATTATTCCCAAGATTCGACTCTGTAAGTTTAGGTATATCTAGCGCAGAAGACGAAATGAAGGGAAGGTTGTTTGACACGCTAGAGCAGTGCGTTATGGAAATAGAAGAGCTAAAAGACGAATTGGCTATGATTCAGATGACGCAAACCGCTTCAGGTAGAGATAAATGGGATACTCCAGAAACTGTTGTTGGAACTGGAAAGAAGGGTAAACAGAGAAAGGATAGGTATTCATCTCTACTTATGGCTAATATGGCTGCCAGAATTATAGACAGGACTCCAGAGCAAGCTGAATACAATTTCTACGGAGGGTTTGCTACAGGTACTAAATCCAAGGATAAAGAGAAAAATATGTACATTGGTCCAAGCTGGTTTACAAATTCTATGAAAGATGTCTATTAACGTGTATAATATAAATGTATTCCAATTCCATTTCAATTGCTTGGAGAAACAATGAGTGACAATCATATGATAACGTGGGACGAAGGCAATCAGCAAAGCAAAAAAGACGCTTTCGATCAATTCTCCAATTCTTTAGATGCATACGAAGGTGTCTCAAAGGGATCTCGTTTCCATAGAGATTTCATTGACGTTGAGCCAAACCGCTCTGTACGTCCGTCGTTTACCCACAGCGATTACTACGCCTTTAGGCCAGAAGAGCAAGTCCCAACCAAGCAGAAGCGCATTATCAAGATGTGCATGGACGCTTACGACAAAGTGGGTATTATTCGTAATATCATTGACTTAATGGGTGACTTTGGGTGTCAAGGAATTAATATAGTTCATGAAAACGAAAGTGTAGAAAAATTCTTTAAGCAATGGTTTAAGAAGATTGATGGCAAAGAGCGCTCAGAAAGATTTCTTAATAATCTATACAGAACTGGGCAAACTGTAGTATACAGAAGTAATGCCAACATAACTCCAGATATCACTAAGTACATTAAATCTATGGCTAACGACATTACTGTAGAGTTGCCAGAGATAGAGCGAAATCAAATACCTTGGAGATATAATTTCTTTAATCCCTTAAACATTGATATGAAGAATGGAAATATCAATATGTTCTTGGGTGTTAGAAACTACGAAATAGATTCTGGTGCTTTTCTAGATAACTTCAAAGAAGGTTCTGTACCAGCACACGTACTAGATACACTTCCTCCAACCGTAAAACAAGCCATCAAGAAAGGTCAGAAGAAAATAGACCTAGAAAAAGATAGACTCTCTATATTCTACTACAAGAAAGACGATTGGCAAAGATGGGCAAACCCATTAGTTTATGCTATTTTAGACGATATAGTTATGCTAGAAAAGATGAGATTAGCTGACATGTCTGCCCTTGATGGTGCGATCTCTAACATTAGATTGTGGACACTTGGTAATCTTGATCATAAGATTTTGCCAAACAAAACCGCCATCAACAAGTTAAGAAATATCTTAGCAAGTAATACTGGTGGTGGTACAATGGAGCTAGTCTGGGGTCCAGAACTTTCTTACACCGAGTCTAACAGTCAGGTTTACAAGTTTTTAGGCTCTGAAAAGTATACATCTGTACTAAACAGTATATACGCTGGTCTTGGTGTGCCTCCAACTCTCACTGGAATGGCTAATAACGGTGGTGGATTTACCAATAACTTTATATCATTGAAGACATTGGTAGAAAGATTACAATATGGTCGTGATCAGCTAACTAAGTTTTGGGAAAGAGAGCTTGAACTAGTTCGCAAAGCTATGGGTTTCAGAAAGTCAGCGCACGTTGTTTACGACCAAATGAGCTTGTCTGACGAATCCGCAGAAAAGAATCTATTAATACAACTTGCAGATAGAGATATTATATCGCATGAGACTATCCTTGAGAGATTTAAAGAAATCGCTCCAGTTGAAAAGATGAGACTAAAAAGAGAGAGCAAGGCTAGGAATTCAGAAAAGCTACCTGAAAAGGCAAGCCCTTTCCATAATCCCAACAAGCAATTCGAGATAGACAAAATGGACAAACAAGCTGAGATAAACGAGAAAGTTTCAGAAAGAAAAGAAAAGCAAAAGCCAGTAAATCCCAACGGTCGTCCTCCCAACAAGATTGACGAAGGCCCAAGAAAACAAAGGGTGGAAACGCCAAAGTCCACACCCGGAGTAGCTGAACTTATTTTATGGTCTAACAATACCTATGATGACATATCAGAAAATTTCAACAAGGCTTTCTTGGCAATAAACAACAAAAAGAATATGAGATCACTAACCAAGGCGCAAGTTTCTGATCTTGAGAAGGTCAAACTAGACATGCTCCTAAACCTTAAACCACTAGCTAAGGTTACTGAGGACGACTTTAAAGAAATCCTACACGCCAACAAGAAGATGCCAAGCGCATTTAGAAAACATCTCGAAAACAATAAAATATCTACAGAATACATGTCTATAGATGAATATAAAAGATCAGCGATTGCCTCTTATGTTGATTATGTCTTAGCCCAAAAATAGCTGTTTTTACAAAAATAATATTTTTAGTGTATATTTCTTTAGAGGTAATTATGGCAATAAAAATTTATGAAAACGAAATAAATGACGGCATTGGCGATCTCGTTAAGAGTACCGCTAGTGTTGCTTACTGCTCTGAGGCAACCGTTCAGAAGGATATACCTGAAGAAATAGTTGCTAAAGCAGTAGCTGAAAATAAAGATCAAATAGACTTATACTATTTAGAATCTGTTTTAGTCTCTTGCGGTTGGAACAAGAACGACGATGTATTTCTCCCACAAGCTACTTGGGCTGCTAGAAATACACCAGAAGACAAGCAGTTTAATTTCATGCACGATGAAAACGATATCATTGGGCATATTACTGGTAGTTATGTTTTAACAAAAGACGGAAAGGCGGTAGCTGATGACTCAGAGATGCCTGAAGATTTTGACATCATCACTCAAGCTGTTCTTTATAACAGTTGGACTGGTGAGGAAAACCGTGAAAGAATGGAGAAAATAATCTCTGAAATAGAGGAGGGTAGGTGGTATGTTTCTATGGAGTGTCTTTTTGCTGGATTTGATTACGCATTAACTAATCCTAACGGTGATAAGAAAATCTTAGCTAGAGATGAAGAATCTTCCTTCCTAACGAAGCACCTCAGAGCTTATGGCGGTAGTGGAGAATACGAAGGTTATAAACTAGGTCGCGCACTTTCTAACATTGCTTTCTCTGGTAAGGGTTTGGTCTCCAAGCCCGCTAATCCCAGAAGCGTTATTTTAAAGAGTGTTGCTTTCAATTTAGATGACAATTCTGATTTTAATATAG
>JAAHTH010003009.1_pt1 | contig 12077 bp, 2 predicted proteins | sample 6116091 | NCBI WGS metagenome assembly JAAHTH01 (sample SAMN13939990, study PRJNA603662) | sponge metagenome | isolation source: marine sponge | host: Mycale hentscheli | place: New Zealand | collected 2006
ATGTTATAAATACAGAATTACAATCAGTAACTAGATGGGTAAGTAATTTTATTGGAAGGTTAACGGGGGACACATCGGTTGGAATAAACGCACAAATGCCATGGCAATGTTCTGCACCTGAATATAATTGTGCGTGTTACGACGCTGCAAGTTTTGTAGGTTATTCTCCTTACGACCCAACAATGAATGGAGGAGATGGGTATCCTTGGGAAAATAATACGGTAGAAATACAAATAATTCCCGATATAAGAATAGTAAGTTTAAACTGGGACCAACAATCTTATCTTGGGCCAAGTTATGACGTCGCAGGTGGGACAGCTTTTATAACCGGTCAATTTCCACAATATACAGGTGAAGGGTTTAGGTTAAAATTAAAATATACTGGAGAAACACTACCCGTTCTTAATTCTGGAACAATGATAGATATGGACTTAAATAGTGATTTTGTAACTAAAGTACAAAACATGTTACAGTCCAATGTATATTGTGACCCTAACGACCCAACAATGATAGCTCCTTGTGCGGACACTAACTTAATGTCAGGAAGTACCTTATTAACGGCAGACCAATTTGGTGGCAGGTACCAAGAAGGGTGTCCACTGATATGGGGTACAAATCCAGCTTTTTCTTGGAATACTTACACTAGTCCTTTGGTAGGTGGGAGTCCATTTATGATGCAAATGTTTGGAATACCTATTCCTTTAGAACCAACCGCTAGTCCTCATTCAGGTGACGAATATATCTTAGAAGGTTGTATAAGAACTAGTAATTCAGGGATACCATGTAATGATGTAATGAATGGTGCAAAAATACAAGTAAAATTACATATAGGTGTATTTGACCCATCGTATGGTAGTTATAATACCGATGTAAATTGTGGTGCAGATTCCACAGGTGGGTATCTAGACCCTTTAGTGTATCCATCTCTACAAACAGGATTTGCTTATTTTAGTGCATCTACCTATACTGGAGCATACAATAACTATAACATTGGACTAATGAGTGGGGGTACTGACGGTAATATAATTACCGATTGTGAAAAAGAACAACTTCAACCAGCAATTCCCCAATTTGTAAGTACAATTTATGATTTTGGTAGTACACTACCACCCCAATACACAGGGAGCTTTAGTAGTGGGTATACCACTGACTCAGCATCTACAGTTAGTGATTGTTATGACATGATAAACCTACAAAAAGGACCAATTTTTAGTAATAATAGATATGGTTGTATAAGTACAGATGAATGTCAGTGTGGGGAATTTTCTTCAGCAAGTTGGGTGTTAGATGGGTTTAAAGTCATCGGTAACAATAAAAAGACAGCGTTAGTAAGTCCATGTTGTTTAGGGGACACCGTAATTTTAAATTTATATTGGTGGCAAAAAGATAAAATAACACCCACAATGATAAGTTTTAACATCAATAAATCTCAGTTTATTAAAACAACTATTACAGATGTTGAAGTAGGTATAGACACTTTACAACTAAGAATCCCAGAGGAAGCACTGGACCAAATTATTTCTAATCCATATGTGGGTAGAAGTGGAATGATAGAAAATGAAATTAATAGTGATATTATTCTAAATTTTACAGGTAATACTATATCAGGTTTTAATCTAGACATACACCAAGGACAAACAGCTAGTAATGGGGTAACACAATCACATTACTGGAAAAATTTTATTAGTACTAATGATTCATTAAAAGGTGGAAAAATTAAAGGTAACGAAATGAATAAAATCATACCTTTTTTAAATTTTGGTAATACATCAAATGATGGGTGGGATATAGATTTATATGTAAGTTGTCAAAATACACAATTAGAAAATCTATCTATTAAAGTTTATGAAAATGACGTATCGTATAGTGAAGCAGACCCTGTAATTGCTCCTTGTCTTACTAATTGTGATAATAATGCATTAAGAAATATATCTAACAATACAGTATATAAAAAAGAAAAACTAAACGAAATAAGTGAAAACTCAGGAAAAATAAATTTCGATTACACTAAGTTTTTTGAAAAAAATTATCCAGAAGTAGATTTAAAAGACTACCAAATTGTAGGTAGTGAAATTTATAATACATTAAAACATGAATCATTGGTGTTGACAGATTGTGATGGAAAAGAAACAATAAATCGTCAAATTATTTATAATGGACCTTTAAACAGTGGAAACACAATTAGTAGTGATTCTCCATATCTTACTTTTTATACAAATAATGAGGAACAAGTAAGAACTAGTTGGTTAAAAAGTTTGAGAGACTTATATTATGTCGGTGATGATTGTGATAATGCTATAAACGTAGAGTTTTCTTGTCCAGAACAACAACAAGATTTCAATCAAAGTATAAAAAACAAACAAGTTGGTTCAGTTGAAGTAGATTACCTTTTAAGTAGTGGAGAAACCCAAACTAAAAACAGAATGTATGAAAACTTAAATGAGTGGGTAAAACGAGGAATAGGACCGACTGGTTTTAGTAATACCGTTATATATTATGACCATAATAACTTGGTGGATAGAGTAAAGGTGGGTCCAGAATATAGATACTCTCTTAAAGCTCCTTATTGGACCTCTATAAGAGATATAGACGAAGAATTTATAGCTTCACAGTTTGGTACCGCAACCACTAAAAACTATACTGGGTACACTACTGGTACAACTGCATGTGCAGGTTATACTTTCCCTTCAGGTTTTTCAGCGGAGGTATGTTGTCAAAAATGTGCAGCAGGTTCAGTAACATCCCCATCTGACCCATGTTACAGTTATTGTATTTCAGGGTGTTGTAGTGGAGACACAGTCACATACGAGTTAAATTTTGCTTATTCCGCCTTCACAGGTTCAACATTAATACCATTTGGGGAAAGAAACAGTAACCCACCAACAGGGTATAGAGCCGACACCTTATTAGATAGTGATGATGAAAATATGAAAACTTTTATCCCAGCACCTGTTTATAGTAGTAATGGCGGTCCACTTATATACAGTGGAGAGAATCCAACTAAATACGTAAGATACACACCTCTAAAATCTAATCATTACAGATTCCAATATAGAGCATTATTAGATGTTAATTATTTAGATGATGGGTGGAAAAGTTATTTACAAACCAATTATATGGATAATACAGCCAATGGATATCCATTAAATGATTATGAAGCTAAAAGACTGATTAATGCGTCCATTATTAATAAAGGGGGTGTAAGTAATCCTAATGGTTTAATAGAAGGGATAGAAGCTAATGACTATACAGCGACACCAAGATTAGGGAAAATAACCCCTTATTATGGGTACTCTTCAGGAACAGGAATACAAGATTTTTATTTTAATATATACATACAAGTAGAATATGGAACAGGTGGAACTAAAACTATAGGACAACATAGAGTGGGCTCCAACATGTTTAAATATCCTCAAACAGAAGGACACCTAACACTACCAGCAACCGTAATAGAAAATGATTTAACTAACACCTATAGCACTACTTTTTCTGGGGACACTACATTTAATAGAAAATTTAATATTAATATTGATAGTGGTAATTGGTATGTAACCACAGGGGACACTGTTTTATTAAAATATGAAACAAGATGGGACACCAATAGTAAAAGTGGGGACTCATCTACTAAATTTACCATTAAATTAGGTGGTGATTATAGTGACACGTCGGTTGCAAGAGCACCCTGGTATCGAGTAACTAAATCTTTAGGAAAAACTACAGACACAAAAAATTTAATATGGAAAAGATGTACTACTTCTGAAGAGTATTCGTGGAGAACACCAGAAGGGACAACTTCAACAGCTACTGAATTGGGAAGTTTATATCTTACCGATACAGGACAAACTGAAACTAATTTAAATATAAATTCTTCCACATTTAACAATCAAACCTTTTTAGATATTCCTAATAATTCTTATGTAGGCACACTTGGATGGAGCACAAACTCCACACCAACGAATTTATGGGGAAGAGGAGTTGCTAACAATAACACTAAAAATACACCTAGAATCCTTAATTACGATTATCGTGATAGTAATGAACTGGTAAGTATAGACAATAAAAAATATACTACAACTTGGAATATACCACAATGTATTTCTTATTCAGGAAGTAATTGTTGTTCCCCATTATTACCTTGTATAGAACATGCCTTCATCCAACAAACCACGTTTAAATCAGTTTGTGGTGGAAATTTATTTAATCATTATATAGTATATGAACCAGTAACATGTGATACAACTAATTGTATGGAACCGACACATTCAGAAGAAAATCCTTATACTATAGAAAGTAGTTCATTAGGAAGTGGTACTACCATATACTTTTCAGGAAATGAAATTATTATAAATAATAAACCAGTTAATATTAAAGCAGCAACCGCATTAGGAAATTCTATAATAACAAGTAATGTCGTTGCACCAGATTTACATCAAAAAAGTTATAGAGAACAATTATTAAAAGCTCAGAAAAATAGAAGACAAGGAAAAATAACGTTAAAAGCTTTAATAGGGACTGGAATTCCTACTCTCGCTAAACAAATATTTAAATTAGGAGAAGAAGGTAAAATAAAATTAAATAAAAAATATACAGTTAATGACATACAGTCACAAATACTAAGAATGGTAACAGAATTAAGTGACCCTACACTAACACCAGAAGCTAAAAAGAAGAAAAGGTGTAAAAAATGTGGTGGAACTAATGGTGCTGGAGGATGTGTATTAGGGGGTTGTTTAGAATTAACAGGATTTCCACCAGATGGAATAAAGATAACGTGGACGTTTTAAAAAATAAAAAATAATGCCAAAAGTAAGAACAGGAAAAGGATTAGTAGATATATTATCTTGGGATGTAAAATACCCAACTAACGTTTCTATGTGCAATGGTAGTATAAGTAATTTATTTATTACGGGTGGAAGACCTCCTTATACTTTAGTTTGGACTGGAACTTCTAATTATAGTGCGAGAACTTATAATGTAGAAAATTTATGTGTTGGAGCTTACAGTGCTACAGTAACAGATACGAGTGGTAATGGTTGCATTTTAGGACTAACCTTAAGTGCAACACCATCGGTATCTTTTTCTGCTGCTGTTATAAATAATTCTTGTACAGTGGATGATACTAAATTTTGTGAAATAGGCGTCACAGCATTTCAACACAATCAACCAGAATTTACATACGTACTATATAAAGATGGGATAGTAGAAGATTATTTTGTGGGTGAGTCAGGTGAAGAAGTACATACATTCACTAATTTAGAAAGGGGTGACTACTATATAACAGCTTTTGATGGTGTCATAGTAAATAGAAGTGGAAATTTAACATCTTCTTGTACGGGGGCAACCTACTGTTCTGGAACCTGTGTGACTTCCTATGTTTCAGGTGATACACGATACCAACCACAGTCTGTATTTACCAACTATGACAGATTTAACTTTTTTGCGAATTATAATTTCTACTTTGGAGGTAGTGGCCCAGGTTCTTATTTAGGCTCTTCTACAACGAATTTTTATTCGGGAATTAATAGAACAGGAACAACAACTAATGACCCCACTGTGTGGTTATATACAGGTAGTAGTGCTAACAGAACAACTGAAAATAGTACAGATTGGTATCTAGGGACAACAGCAATTACCATGAATCAAGGTAAACCTGTGATGGACACTATACGAAGTAGTACTGGTACAACTATCATCACAAAAACAGCATCAAACGCTGGAAGATTTATGTATAATACAACCATAGATAAATTTTTAATGTTATGGTATACTGACAAACTTTCGGACTATGAATGGGTAACAGTCCAACCAGACACCGACCAAGGGGACAATGGGAACCCCTCATGTGCTTATTGGTTAACAACAACTATGAATTGGAACACTAGTGGCTTAACACCACACCAGATGACTGTAAGTGGAAGTAATAATACAGTAGTTTCTGCCACAACCAAAATGAGTGACGCGGGATACCCATCTACTATGTTAGCAGATTTTAGTAACGCTTCTATTGTATCAGGTTTAATTAGTGATTGTTCTTATAAGACCTATGTTCACGAAGTGACATTAGGAGCGGAAGGTACAGATAACGACGATATTGGAATTGTTCTAGCACAATTTAAAGATGCTTCGGGACAATATGGCCCTTCTGGACAAACCCACAACATAACACTTAATTTTAATAATGCCACCGACTCATCCACTAAAATTTATTACAATTATGGTAATAGTGCTTTTGCATTTATTAGTGGAAATACTAGTGGTGCACCATATACTGGTGTATCTTACCAGAATCTTGTGTTACAAAATGATGAAAGTCCGTTCGCAACAGCTAATTATATAGACCAAGGTAGTGTAAGAGTTAAAATCACTAGAAGTGGTGAATTCGGAGAGTTATTTAGTGTAAGAATGACAGACACCATGGGTAATACGGGGTCAACTGCGTCTTCTGCAACGGTTAATCTCGGACAACTTAACCCTTATAATTCTACTTACAATATAGATTTTTCTCTTTTAGATATAAGTACTTGGTCAGGAAGTACGACTTCTGCACCTAATTACGCGAGTGGAAATGAATTGATTAAATTTATAGGTCCACAAAAATATGGATATTTTACATCTTCACAAAATCATGCTCAATTTTACGATATGTATTTTAGTGGTGAAACCTTAACCACAGATACGGCTTTTGTGGGGAGTGGATTTACATTAAGTTCAGCTTCAACCTTAAATGTTATACAATCGTCTAATTGTGATTTTAATGGTTGGTATTGTAATCAGTGCGTTCCACAAGTAGACACTGATATTGATATGTTTATACAGACGCTACCAACCCCAGAAATAGAAATAACTGGAGCAACACCAATTAATGGTTATGATACTAATAGTTATGACATTTATGAATTTTCAGTTAATAGTGTTGATTTTGGGTATATTTGGACAGCCTCTACCCAAGATATGATAAATAATTACGCTTTACCTAAAATTAATATTTTTCCTTATGATTTTTATAGTAAGAGATTTTTAGGGAATAGTTTATATGAAAGAATATTTGATAATTATAAGGTTTTAGACCCTACAACAAGAAGTAATGGACAAGGATTACAAACTGTAGATAATGTTAGAATAGAAACATTACAAACTGATAAGTATTGGGAATATATCATTAAACCTAGTGGATTATTTAAAGACAAAGTTGACAGTAGATTAGAAAATTGGTTTGACACCCTCTACCTAGGTGATTCTTTAAATTATGAATTAGGGGTATATAATCACAAAACTGATAGGTATTTTATAATCACATCCCAACCACAATTAAGTTATGGTAGGAGTAGTAGTTTTATATTTAGTGGAAATACTAGTATTAACTTAAAACATTTTACTACTGGAGTTACAGAAACTTATGTTTCACCAGACTCAGGGTCCACTCTAGTTACACTCCCTATAAGATTCCAAGGTCCAGTTCAAACAATAGTTAACGGTATCACTTTATTAGAAGCTTCTACAACTTCATTTACAGATGGAGACTACATTCCGATAGGTGGTCAGTTTATTAAAATGAAACCAAATACCTTAAGAGTAGGGGATAGGTTAGATTTTTATTTTACACCTCTTTTAGGGGCTCAATCATCTTATCATAAACAAGAAATCCAAATCCCAACAAATGTCCCTACTTCATCCGCATCCACGTTATACCAAAATAGTAAATTCTATTTTATAAATCTTGATTTTGAACCTATTGGTGACGTAAAAGTAATAATAAATGGATTGATTAATAGTAGTATTTCTTTAGTTGGTAAAAAAACATTAAGAATAGATTACCCAACCTATCCTGATTTAAGTCCTAGTGATAGTTTGGTGGTTTGTTATGTTTCAGTACTAGACGTTACAGGGGACGCGATGGTTAAAGAACCTACTGTAGGATACGATTTTAATCATGACCCTAGGTTTGATGAAACAATAACTTTAAATGTGTTCGATAAAGAAGGTACACCAGTCCATAGTGTGTCTAAATTATTTAGAAAAAATAAGGGATATATAGGAGAACAGTCCCTAACTATAAAAACACCAACATTTGGTGACTTTTACTATAACTTAACAGTAGAAAGGGAATATATGTTGATTAATGGTGAAACAATAAAAAGAAATAATAAAATTAAAGATGTAAGTTTTCATATGGCAAGCACAGTTTACTATGGTAAGCCCCTAAGTAGACTTACAGCACCAAGGTTAGGTGGACTACTGGGTTCAACCTACGAAAACGAATAAACAAATAAAAGGATATTTATAAAATAAAGAAAAATGGGTTATATATTAAAAAATACAGCAGCTTTAATAAACGTGAGGTTCACTGATACAGGTAGAAAGAAACTTTCACAAGGTAATTTAAACGTTTCATTGTTCCAAATAGGTGACAGTGAAATGTCTTATAATTGTTATACGACCCTACCAACGAATAGTGCGGGGATAGAAATTCTACAACCAGAATTTAATGCACAAAATAGTAGTAATTTATCTACAGCGGGAATTTTAACAAATCAGTTACAAAATTTTACCACAGTATCTAATGAGTTAAATAAAGCTAATGTAAAATACCCAATACCAGTTGGGGTATCAACAGGGATAACTTATGGTGTAGCAACACCTGACCCAGGAGAAACAGAAGTCTTTAATGTTGCCTCACCTAGAGGATTTTTTACGGGAGGAACACTTGCTGTAGGACAGGAATGTTGTGATGATTCAGCCCCACAGAGTACTGGAATGTCAGCACTAACTAATTCTGCTTATACTTTATCTTCTAATTGGTATATGCCAGTTTCAGCAATGAATGGAACAATAATGGCTACTTTAGTTTCGGGAGGGACCGATGTATGTGCGGGCACAGTAGATAGTAATTTGAGAGACTATTTCCCACATGTAAATGACTATATTGGTATAAGGTTTTCTAACCATACCGCCTCTACCGTAACTCCTCATGCACAATTTACGTTAGTACAAAATAACGGCAGTACTATAACTGCATGTCCCCCAGTTTCATCAGCACCATGTACAGCTGCTACACCTTTTTTATTTTATAAAATAACGGGAGACACGGCTGGTTCTGGAGTTACAATTACTAGAGGACTAGATAGGCCATTACCAGATTTCTCCATGTATAAAGTTTTAGGTAATAATGTAAAATTCGCACAGGTTTTTGTGTTTCCAGGTAAAAAAAGATTTGGTAAAGAACAAGGTATGTTAAACTATTACGGAATGGACACACCAACACCATACTGGTCACCAGGGTCTTTATCCTTTGAAAATAACTGTGATATATCAGTAAAAGATGTTAAAATATGGAATATGAATATTCCTTGGACAGAAAATCCAGCAGGATTAGATACTGCATCTTTTGATGACATGTCTACTTACGGTTCTACAGGGTTTACTAGTACTAAAGAATATTTAGGTTACTCCTATACTACAAATAGTAACTGGAATACCTACTACAGTCTAAATCCACCATACCCAACAATTGGAAGTACCGACACAGGAAGTGTTACTGATTATTATGGACAACTTACAGCAAATGGTGTTAATAATTTTGGTAGTAATCTAGACGATGTGTCAGGCACATATATCTTTGATTCTTTTGGAAAAATTAGAACAGTATTACCCCAAGACCAAAAAACCATAGCTATTCTTCATTATACAAATGAAACTATATCTAATTTTTATGGAGAAAAATTTGCAACCAAACCTAATGGAGCAAATGAACCTATTAATGGGGTAGGTGAAGCTAGAAACTTTAAAATAAATTTCCCTTGGTTAATGTGGCATAAAAAATTCGCAGGAACTGCACCAGAAAAAGGAAGTGGTGCTGGTACTGGTGTAGGGGATGAAAAAATGGTAGGACAATGTTTCTTTACCGACCCAGACCCAGTTACATTTACTAATACCTCATCTAAGTACATCCAGTCAACTAAAAATCCTGATATGAATAATCCAGGTATAAGATATTTTAACTTATGGGATAATAATTTTAGAAATCAAGGTAGTGATGGAGCTTTAAGTCCGTCAAGGGTAGGAAAAGTTTTTCCAGATTTAAAAATAATTGTTGTTGATGATGAAGAGTTAGTGGCAGCATTATCATATAAATCTAATAGAAGTTGGACTCTACCGATGCCAAAAGTAGAAATGATACCAGCTGGTGATTCAGGGGGGTGTGATGGAAGTACTACTGTAGACCCTTTTGGAATTTTAAATCAAGGACAAGGAGACACTGATTTACACTTAACTTATGTTATGGAAAGTTCTTCGGGGTATACAACTGGGTTACATTGTAATTATTATAATAAAATTCAGTACGATAGTTCTACCACACCAAACCAAGACTTACAAATTGTTTTTGGAAAAGAATTCCCTTATTTACATCCATATGCATATAATGCGGTGGGTGACACCACATCAAATAACCAAGGATTAGGGTTCCAAGCAGATAGTATGTGTTTCTTAGTACAAAAAACAACACCAGGGGTAAGACCGACACCAAACAATTGGACGAAAATATGTGCTACGAATCAAATTTCGGGACTGACAATGAATAACGCGACGTTTGGTAATGACCAACAATCGGGTATTACGGCAACACAAATGATAAACACAACATTTAGGTTAAATAATACTTTGTTTACAGCAGGTACCACTTATAACATCACAAATTTAACAGTGTCTACTGGTGCTACAACTTCGGGCCCACTTAATTTACTAGTGGTTAACGCATGGAACGACCCATTCCAAAAAAATAATTTACAATTTGGAGACGAATACTTTATGTATGGGAATCTTAATACGGATATTACAGCTACCATATATGAAATGAAGTTCCAACTAAGTTTAAATGAAAACCAATTTAATAGTTCTACTAACCCATCATGGACACCTACAGATGATGTGAAAATTACAGAAATAGGGTTATACGACCAAGACAAAGACCTCTTAGCTGTTGGTAAACTTAAAAGACCAGTGAAAAGAGACGGGTCTCAGGTTTTCACAGTTAAGGTAGACTTTTAATGGGATTTTTAGAATTAAATACACGTTTAGGTACACTTTCATCTACAACTAGAATGGAGTTATTTTTTACTGATTACGGTAAAGAACTACTAGTACGCCAAGACGGTATTGGTTTAGAAGACCACATTGTTAGATTTGGTTTAGCAGATGGAGATTTTGATTATAGACAACTTACTGGTACATGTAAAAATGAATTTGGTACATCAGCTTTAACACCTAGTTGTTTTTATGATATGACAGATGTTAGGGGTTCAAGAGATAACGGTACAGTATTTGAAGGGAGTTATGTGAGTGATTTAAAAAGTAAAATTTTATATAGTGAGATTAATAGTCAACCAACGATTAATGTTAACTATGGGGTTAGTAAAGAACAAAGTTTCGATATAGATTTTGATATAAATTTAGAAGTATTTGATTATATAAGTAAAACTAAATTACGTACACCGATTAAAGAAATTAATAAAGGTTATAATAAAAGAATGTCATATACACCTTGTAGTGAAGAAGTTTTTTTAACGGTAGATGCTGCTGCATTAGGGTTGGATTTTACCGCGTATTTTCCATATTCTGTAGATGAATTATATTCTTATTTGGTAAATGGAACCACAAATAGTGAAGACACAGAATATCAAATATGGTACCCTTTTGGTCAAACATTTAACTTACCTGATATCATGTTTGGAGGCCAATCACAGTATAATAATTTAAATGAAGTGGTAAATGCAGTTATTCCTAATGCTGGGGGAAATTTTATTCAAAATGAAGACGGGTCAATAACGGGGGATTTTTCTTCTTTAATGGATGAAATGGATTATTATGAAGAAATGTTTAATGATTATGATGTTGAGGTAGGGTGGACAACTGAAAACCCAGGAGGTGAATATCTAAGTGTGAGTGAATTAACCAGTTTTATGGAAAACTGTGGAGAACCTACGGGGACTACTGTAGAATGTAGAGGTTTTGTAGATTTTACGTGGGGATCTAGGCAGGGGGGGTGGGGGGGGGGGGGGGGGGGCGGGGGGGGGGGGGGG
>JAAHTH010003010.1_pt1 | contig 12074 bp, 7 predicted proteins | sample 6116091 | NCBI WGS metagenome assembly JAAHTH01 (sample SAMN13939990, study PRJNA603662) | sponge metagenome | isolation source: marine sponge | host: Mycale hentscheli | place: New Zealand | collected 2006
TGATGCCTTTTTAATATATTTTCTGCGATTAATATTACTGGTACCTGTTCGGTTCCTCATACTAATATCCTCCGCTTATCTTTCTGTAATATCTTGCGATCTTTGGATCTACAGTTATGTCTCCAGCATTGAACCTAGGATCCCAAAGGGTTCCCATCTTGTTTGAGTTTGTGCCAACCCTTCTTATCGGACTGAGTGCAGGTGCGGAAATTGTGTCCCTGTATTCCTTTCTTCCTTCAAACGGACTTGATGCCCTGATACCCTGAAATGATTTCTTTGCACGTCCTACTGGGTTGTCTCCCTTTATTGTCTGGTAAGTGTTCTCTGCAAACTGTGTTTCCTGTTTAAGATAATTGTATTGTTTGACAAGTCTCTTTCTCTGTGATATGAGTGGCGTTGTTGACTGATCCTGTTGCAATTCAAGTTCGTTCGGGGTCTTGTTATGCTTTGCCCTGTATGATGCGACTGCACGTGAAAGATGCTGGTCAACCTTGTTTATTTTTTGTACTATGTCTGCCATCTTTGTCTTGCGAGGGTCTTTTTTTCTTCCAGTTCCAAAAGGAGATATCTCTTTTATATTCAAATGTTTTGGTATCAAACAACGAGTCCTCCAAGTGTATCCTTGCCTCCGCGTGTACGTCTGTTTCTATATCGTCTTCTTTTGGAGACATCTTTTAGACTTGGTCTGCCTCTTGATGTACGAGGACCACTTCTTCTCACTGCTGACTGGTTTGTTCCCCATCCATGTGACTGTCTTGCTTTCTCCAGTTCCTCTCTCTCTTCCTGTGTAAGTTTGAGTGACTTTTCAAGGTAATCCTGACTTGCTTCTCCATACTCCTTGTTTGACTTGTCATTATAAAATTCAACCAATGACTCTGTCTTGTCAAGTTTTATTCCTTCTACCTCTTTAGATTTATCTTCTATTTGTAGTTCAAGCTGTCTCTCATATGTTTTTGTTTTCCTGATAAGTTTTCCAACGTCCTGAGCATAGTAAGCATCGCCTCTTACCTCGCCACCATAACTTTGTAATACGTGTCCTACATGTGAGTCGCCTGTTATTGTATCTGAACCGAATGACTCCTTGGCTATCTTTCCTCGCCAATCATATGTATCTATTTTATCTTTTAGTCCAGTTGCCTTTTCGTCAAGCAGTTCGTTTGTTTTTTCAAGTTCTGGTATTAGTGAACCACTTCTGTCTTTTTTATCAATTGTGCCTTCCTCAATTCCAAGTTGTTTTATTATGGTTTCCTGATTTGCACGCCTTCCGCCTATTGTTGAAAGCAGGTTTTGTTTGTACCCCTCATATGATTCGAAACTCTCATCAGATATTCCGTAATAATTGTATACCTCAACATCTGGATCAGTCTCATAATATTTTGAATACTTTGATTTTTTTTCCTTACTCTTGTCAATAATCTTTTCGTACAATGCATCCATCTGAACATATTTTGGTCTTGTTGATAACAGTACGTCTTTGTAGGTAGATGTGTTAACTGTTCTGTATCCTGTACGTCTACGTCTATTATTATGTGTCCAGTATATTGGAACTTGTTTGCTTGATGCTTTATCAACAACTGTTACGGTTCTTTCAGGATCAAGTTTTGCATGCTCTGGATCCTGTTTCTTTGCATATTCAATGACACCTGTTTTTAGGTAATAATCATTTATTACATCAATAGGTTCTGCCGTATACTTTGTTGTGTATCTGGTTCCGTAACCTATGCGCTGATTATATGTTGATATTTGTGGCTTTTCTATTTCTGCCAAAAGACTGTTTGCAAACACAACGTTTGGATTTGTTGTAAGACTTGCCTTCATTGCCTGTTCTCTGGCTTCACGTCTCTGTCTGTTTCTTTTCTTTACACCACCATATGTAACTGATATACCTCTCTTATTCACAGCAGGTGCTCCAATCAAGCCACCTGTCAGTTCAGAAAGTGTTTTTTGTTTATACGTTGGATCGTTAGGATTATACCCAAACTTTTTAACACTTATACCAAGGGACTCGTTTATCTTGTTTGTTGCTTCCTGTTTTCTCTCATAAGCATAAAAGTCTGGGTTTGCATAATTGTTACCCCTTACAACATTTCCAAACTGGTCAACCTGCTTGCTCATACCGAGTATTGTATTTGCACCCTTGTCCAATGTTACCTTGTCTATCCATCCAGTTGTTGTCTGAACACCTGTGGTATTTTCAATCTGTTCGAAGGTATGCTTCTTTCCGCTTGGGGTAGTTATAACTTGCTTAATTTTAGTTCTTGGTTCTCTTCGTATTTTAAAACCTATCTTATCATTCTTCCATTTGCCATCAGCCTTCCAACTTCCTGTAATTTCGAACTTAGGCAGTTCTGGATTGCTACCTGACATTGGTTTTGTCTTGGATTTTCTATTTAATGTAATATCACCAAACGGATTATTGCCTGAATCGCCAACATAATACATATCTCGGTTACTGACCATAGACATTATAAATACGTCTATTATTTAAAATTAAAAATTCAGTTCAGAGAGGTCTTATTTGTACTTTTTTGCCGTCTCTTCACTGGCGAATTTGTAGACTAGGCCTGATTTAGCTTTACCGATTAATTGGAATCTGCCATTTACCTTTTTGACCTTGATGTCTTTTGCATCCACTTTCACTTTTTTACGAGTGCGGACGTCATAGAATGTTTCTGTTCCCATGTCTAGGTTCAGATTAACCGTGTATATAAACTTTTAATTTAACCTCTGACCGTGGTTATGTGGTCTAAAATTATCTCCATTATCTCCTTTTTGTTGGGATGTTCCACCCATAACGTAAGGTCCTTGAGCGGTATGTGATAACGCCTGCCCTTGAACTCTGTCTCTACCCATACTGTTTCACGGTACGGTATTATTCTGTACTCATCCATGACCTTTTCATGTAAAAGTACTGCATGTTCCAGCACTTGTTTTGTGTGCCTGTGATGTACCTTATGCTGTACCCTCTTGCGACAGCATATACAGAATGTCTTGCTTGTAAATACCCAAGCGCCACAAGTCTCACACCAACCCTTTACGTAAGGCGTGCCTTCAGTTCTTGTTCTTTCTGATATGTGAGCATGCTTACAAAAGCCATCGGTCTCTATCGGCCGACTGCGTTCTGTTTCACGATTATCCAAATGGACTCTGTCCACCACCGTCTCCTCCGCCACCGAATCCACCCTTCTTTGCCATCTTGGCTTCTGTAGTGTGTTTGATTCTTGTTTCTGTGAGTACATTGAGCATTCTTCCGTCTATAGATGTAGTTGCTATTAATGTATTACGGTGTAACTTGTGAAATTTCTCTAAAGTTCTACGTCTTACATCATTTACAACATCAAACAGTATTGTAAAATGCTCTAACTGATATACGACATGTGGTAAAGCCTTATTTCCAAACAGTGTACGGTATAAAAAGTCATCATGTTCTCTTGCTTCACTGATTAACTGTATTGTTCGATCTGGACTTACAGGTCGACCGCCTGGATCATCATAAGACATGCTTTATTCCAAAATTACTGGTATATAAAATTAACATTATATTCGTTACTGAGGTCCTGACAGTATACGTGACACTATCATCTGGTAGAATGCTATTCCAAATGAAACTACAAGCAACACGACCCCTACTATTCTAGCCATCTCAAACTCAGGTGTAGGATTCAATCCCTGTGTCTCAAGGTATGATAGGTAACTTGCTACCATTGCAATTCCTACTATGCCTACAAGTTGTGGTGACTCTGTTCTTAGCCAAAGCAATCCTACTACCATTGCCCAGAATATAACTAATGCAAGACCGCCAAACACTGCATCAAACGGCTTGAGCATTGTTCCCAATGGGTCTGAGGTAAACTTGCATGATCCCTGCTCCCAACAGTAACACTCCCTGCCCATCTTCTCGGCACATTCCACGTCACTTATCATTGATCCTTCCAAGTGATCAGCAAATGCGGTGTTGATAAAGGGTAAAACTGACAAAACCATTAAAGTTAAAAGTATGTTTTTCATGTTTTTAGTGATTACACCATCCATTTAAAATTTATTTATGGTAGTGACTGACCTGGCATAGGCTGAATCTTTGGTATAATGCTTACAGGTTCTACACCTTCCCTAACATCTATGTTTATTATGAAACTGATGGAGCCTACATTGTCACTTGAGTCAGTTGCAGTACATTTAACCTCATGTGATCCTGGTGCAAGTACCTTGTTTCTGCTTGGTACACACTCTGCAATCAGTCCTTCATCGACATTGTCCTCTACAATTACGTTAAACTTTGCCTTCATGCCGTTTGTATTGTCTGCCTCAAACGTGCGTACTTCTGGTGCTGTAAGTACTGGTGGTATAAAGTCTACCATTGGCATTGGTTCTACTCCTTGCTCCAATGCAGGGTCTACTGGTACGCCAAGGTATGTCTGGACAGCGGACTCGGTATCTTCCTGTGGCACACCCAAGAATGTGTCTGTCTTGGATGTATCGTCACTCTGTATGACACCAAGGAATGTCTTCTCCTCAAACTGAGGTGCTACTCCGCCTGCATCCAGATAGTCCTGATACTCGTCAATGCTTAAGCCTGCAACATATCTTCTGTCTTTTTCCTCCCTCAGACCATTGTCGATCTCCCACTGCTCGTATTCTTCTGGGGTCATGACAAACACGTCTGGTTTTCCAGACACCCTGTCAGCGACTGCATCAATTACTGGAGGTGCATTGGACATCACTACTGCAATGCCCATGATACCGCCAAATATTAGAATTACTGGAATTGCCTTTTTTAATGGATCTGATAACTGTTTAGCTACTGCCTGTTTTGTCAGGTGAAGTTCCTTCATCGTCGTGTAACATACGCTCGGAGAGTCCGCTTGAAATTGAACTAATTTTTTTTCCGAAGAGATTGAAACGCTTCTTGGAATTGGTTGTTTTTTTTTGAGGTGTGTATCCGCATCCTTTCCGTTTGCAGGGATTGGCTTGATAAAACTGTCTATCTTGTCCCATCTTTGTTTCTTGATCATTGTCTTCATAACTTTATATGGCTGTTTTTTCATTGGAGGTCTTATTTCTGCACGGTCATTTGATACTATAAAGAAGCATAACATCTGTTTTTTTAGAAAATATACGTTGTCCTTGTCAATCTCGAATACACCGTACTGCGTATATGCCTTGGCATCGTTGACATACATTGGTACGATGTCAATTCGCTGGTATGCTATCTGTACGAAAGCAAATCCTGTTCTGTTCATTCCCATGCCAATAAGATGTGGACTGTATTTTGGTATTGGTTTTGCTTGGTTGTGAACGTTAATCATCATGTCTGTCTTGGCTGTCTCGTCATCAGTAGCATGATCCTGAAGGAATCGTTTTGTTGCTGGTGTCATGTCCTTTGATATGTCTTTTGGTATGTTCAGTTTTTCGACATCAATGCTTGGGTCGTTGCCGACAGTTGCCATAAATCTTTCCTTGTTGAACAGTTCAGATTCCCCGACATCCTTCATTACCTCGTCTATCTCGCTTATTGACGAAAGGCTTAGAGGTTTTGAATTTGAAAAATTATAAAAATAAACTCCTGTCTTCTTGTAACGGTACTCGTACTCGTCGTCAAGTTCATATGTCTGGCCGTCCTTTGTTGTAAAGTATTTTGAATTGTACTTGTTTATCTTCACGAAACTGACGTTACGGTCACCCATTTTGATTATAGCAATGGGTTTTTTTGACAATTTCATTTCAAATAAAGGAACAACCATACGATAAATTTCAGTAAACGGGGGTATATAAAATTAAAATATTTTCTAAGACCAACGCTTGCCCAGGAATATACCAAGTATTGCTGCAATTATAAGCAACGACCATGTTGTTGCATTCATCATATCGCTTCCAAAGTCAAGGTAGCCTAGGAATGCCATGATTCCGAGTGTCACAACTATGAAGATGACTCCCATTGGTGCACTTCTTCCTGTGAATATACCTGCCAATGCTATGACAAAGATGAATACCATGTTAACTCCGAACAAGTTGCCCATTGGTTCTATACCGAGTTGTCTTGTTGAATCAGGACTCTTGAATGACTTGAATGTTTTCTCTGATGGAACTCCCTTTGGTACGTCGTTCTGTATGCCTGCTGTGTTTGGATCAGTGTCTTCATTGTCACACATGATGTCATTTGGATCACAAACTACAGTGATTGTCTGGTCTGCATTGATGGTATATTCAAACTGTGGGTTTACTATGATTGAACCATAATAGTCAGTTTCAGGATCAACATCCATTGTCTCGGTTATTGCAGCACTGGTTGCAGTGAATGCCTTTACAATTGCTGGCTCATTTAGGTTCTGTGGCTGGTAGGATATGATTACATCTGCTCCAACTGGCTGAACTGTAAACTCTAGAACTGACTCACTGTATGATATGTCACATACGAATGGTGTGTTTGACAATGGGTTTGATGGTGCTGCCCATGTACCGCCTGCTGCAACACATGATGCAGAGTCAGTGTATATTGTTCTGTCCTCACTGAATGATATATCGCCAGTGAATGGTGCTGATGGTGTTAGGTTTATACTGTTACTTTGTATTATATATCCTGTATCCAAGACCAATGTCATTACATATGAACTGGTCTGTGTAGGATAGTCAATCATTGATGGAATTGATGCACCGCTTGTGAGAGGTATGTTCAATGATACCAAGTCAACCCTTACGTTGTCCCTGTATAATGCCTGCTGTACAATTGTTGCACTTGATGCACCAGATGTGGTTACGGTTGGTGACACTGATACACTGTTACCGCCAGTTGCTGTTCCAGTGATTGACAGACTTACAAGTATTGGATTTACTGTTGCAGTGTTACTTGAAACACCTTCGCCCACTGCTGTTATTGCTGACACACGGTAGACATAACTGGAGCCTGCACTAAGTCCTGTGTTTGTATAAACAGTTCCAGCATTACCAGTGTCTGCAACCAATGTTGTCCAGCCACCACCATTAATATTATTTTCAATATGATAACCTATTACTGAATAACCAGATGTACTACTTGGTGCAACCCAGTTAAGAACTGCAGCATTGTTGTTTGCTCCAGTCAAAGCAGCAGTCAAACTTCCTGGTGCTGTCGGTAGAGTTGGTGTTAGATAATTAACAGTGTTGCTGTTTCCACTTACACCAGCAGTTGTTACTGAGTTGACTCTCCAGTAATATTGCTGTCCAAGTGTTAGACTGTTGTCATCAATTGTTGTTGTGGTTGCTGGAAGATATGATATCCAGTTTGAGTTATCTTCACTTCTTTGCAAGGTATAAGTTACTGAAGGTGCTCCTCCAAAGTCAGTAGGTGCAGTCCATGAAAATCTTGCAGTTGTCGGTGTCGGGTTTGTAATTGTTAGACCAGTTGGTGTTCCTGGCAATGACCATGTTGTTGCTGTGGCTGAGGCACTCTGTACACTTTCGCCTGCTGCGTTGGTTACTGTTACTTTGTAGTAGACAGTCTGTCCCAATGATAGACCTGTTGCCTGGTAGGTTGTTGCACTGATGCCAGACTGCTCAAGTGTGAATGTAACGTCATTTGCAGAACTGTAAACTGAGTATGTCGTGGTGCCTGAAACTGCTGGCCAAGTTAGGTCAATTGTTGTTCCACTGCTTGCAGTTGCTGTTAAGGCTGGTGGGTTTGCAAATGTTGTGATTGCCTGTGCTGGGGATGTGACAGAACCGTATGGGTTTGTTGCAATAATTCTGTACTGATATTCTGTGTTTGTTTGAAGATTGTTATGTGTATTGGTCAAGCCACCAGTTGTTGTTAAGGTTAGCCACTGTCCGTTACCAATACCGTTGACCAAGTTTAGAATTTCAACCCTGTATGAGGTTATGCTGGAACCGTGATCATAAGGTGCAGACCAGTTGACAGTTGCACTTGTTGTGGTTGAGGAAGTTGTTATGGTTGTGAAAGGATCAGGTGCACCAAAGGTATGTGCAGATGCAACTGGACCGAGTGCTCCGAGACCAAGTGCGTTAATTCCAGTGACTTTGAAATAGTAGTCAGTTGAATCGGTTAGGCCAGTCACGGTGTATGACACTGCCGTACTTTGTGTGTTGGCAGTGACATCAGTGAATGCAACACCGTCAAGTGACTGTTCAACCTTGTATCCAGTTACAGCATATCCGTTTGCATTTGCTGGTGTCCATGTCAACTGTATACTTGTGTCTGACTGTGTGACTGCTGTTAGTGCTCCAAGTGCTCCAGGTGTGTCGCCTGCTATGATTGATACGGAGGAACTGAATACAGAATTGCCAACTTGGTTTACTGCCGTTACCTTGTAATAATATGTTGAGCCGTTTGTCAAGCCAGTGTCCTGGTATGTAATTGCATTGATTGATGTTAGCGGACTCCAGTTTGTACCGTCAGTTGACTTTTCAACTGCATATGTAGTGATTGCAAATCCGTTGTCTGATGGGACAGTCCAGTCAAGTTGAATGATACTGTTAGGGAGTGCTGTTAATGTAAGTACTGGAGATCCTGGAACATCACCAGCATTGGATGCAACTATTGAAGAGACAAGTCCAGTGCCGACAACATTGATTGCTGATACGCGGTACTCATAAACAGTGTTTGCTGACAGGTTGATGTCAGCATAGGTAGTTGCAGTGGATGCAGTGTCAGGTACAATGGTGACCCAGCCTGCACCAGCAATGTTTCTTTCAATTGTATAACCGCTTACTGCATATCCGTTACCGTTTGGTGTTGTCCATGAAAGGTCGATGGTATAGTTGATGGTTGGTGTCGCAGTAAGACCTGTAACCTGTGACGGAACGTCAGATGCTATTGCGCTTGCCTCTGTTCCTGGGCTGCTGACTCCGTATATATTATAAGCTGAAACTCTGTAATGGTATTCCTGTGTTGTTGTAAGACCAGTGTCTGTGTATGTTATGTTTAGGTTGCCAGTGTTTGCAACAAGTGGTCCCCATGTTGTTCCGCCATCGGTTGATCTCTCAATCTTGTATTCAGTCACTGGGGATCCGTTGACAACTGTAGGAGCAACCCAGTCAAGTTGTATTTGTGATCCAGGAAGTGCTGTTGCTGTCAGGCCAGTTGGCACATCAGGTGCACCGAATGTTGTTGCAGTTGCAACTGAACTTGGAACACTGGTACCTGCCTGGTTGACTGTTGATATTCTGAACTGATGGTCAGTTAAAGGTGTTAGATTTATTACACTGTATGCAAGATTCTGGTTTGTTGTGGTTGTTACTGTAGTCCAAGTACTACCAGCATCAATGCTTTTTTCAATTAAGAATCCACTATGTGCTGTTCCTATTGGATTGTTCCATGCTAGGTCAACCTGTGTATCTGACTGAACCGTTGGTGTTACTGTTGCTGGTGGTGTCGGAAGAGTGTAAGTTAGTTCAGGATTGCCTGCAATACTTGTACCGTATGAGTTTTGAGTGTATACCCTGTAATGGTATTCCGTATTTTCATTAGTGTTTAGTGTATCTTGGTATGTTGTATTGGTTGTTGTTGCATGATTTTGCCATACCACACCGTCAAAACTTCTTTCAATTGTGTAATCAACAAATGCAAATCCGTTAAGACTTGGCTGTGACCAGGTCAGATCTATCTGGCTTGTTGAAATGGTTGTTAATGTGAGTGTGGTAATTGGACTTGGCACACCAAATGTCTGTCCGTTGGCAGAGTTGGATGGTGCACTGGTTCCAAGTCCGTTGATTGCTGACACCTTGTAGTAGTATGCAGTAGATGTTGTCAGTCCTGTGTCTTGATAAACATTGCTTTGGAAGTTAGGATCTATTACAGTGAAAGTTATGTTGTCAGTACTGCGTTCAACCTTGTAGCCTGTTAGAGTGTAACCGTTGTCGTTTGGCACACCCCATGCGAATGTCAACTCAGTTGCAGATATTGGTGTTACAGAGAGACCTGTAGGTACTGCTGGAACATCACCTGCCTTGCCAGATACACCAGCAGTGTATGCTGATGTACCTAACGTGTTCGTTGCGGAGATTTTGTACTGATAAGTCTGACCGTTAACTAGACTGGTTTGAGTTAATGTCAATGCAGTTAGTCCAGTGTGAGTTGTCTCGTCCCATGTTGCGCCACCGTCAGTGCTGATTGCTACAGTATAAGTTACAGCATAGCCGTTTGCTGATGCTGCACCCCATGCCACGTCAATCTGACTTGGCACCACTGGAGTTACTGTTAGGTTTGTCGGAATGCCTGGAATATCGCCTGCTGTAGTACTTGGCTGGTTTGATATTGGTGAAGTTCCAAGGCTGTTGGTTGCATATACTGAATAGGTATAGGTTGAGCCAGAGTTAAGACCTTGGTGTAGGAATGTTGTCTGTGCCTGTGGAACTGTGCCTATGCTGACAGCAGTTGCACCGTTTTCTGATGCAAAGACTTCATACTGTGTCAAGGCGTAAAAGTTCTCGTTTGCTGGAGTCCAGTTAAGATTGATTTCATAATTGACCAATGCATCTGCCGTTACGTTGGCTACTGCATCTGGTGCATCTCCAGTAAGACCAGAGCCGACATTGCTGGGTGCTGCTGGGCCCTGTGAGTTTAGTGCAAGTACGCGGTAATAGTATGTGTCACCCAATGTCAAAGCACCTGTATTGTCAGTCCAAGTCAGAACGTTGCCGACCTGTTGTACGGTTGTCCAGGTTCCAGCATTGCCAGTTGCAGAACGCTCGATCTCATAACCGCTTACTGCAAAGCCACCGTTGTTTGCTGGGGCTACCCAGTCAATTACATGCTGTGCGCCAGCCTGCGGTGTAACAGTAAGACCAGTTGCTGGGTCAGGAACCGTTCCTATTACAGTGGTTGCTGGTGAAGACTGTGGAGAGTCGCCTGCCTCATTAACTGTTACAATCTTGTATCCGTATGTGTTGCCTTGTGAAACGTTTGTATCAGTAAATGTTGTTGCAACTCCAGAAGGCTGTGCTTCCAAAGAGTATGTGCCACCGTTAACATTCTTGTAAATCTTGTAAGCCAGTGTCGTACCGCCACCAAGGTCAGTACTTGCATTCCATGAAACGTTTGCCTGTGTTACTCCGTTGGTTGCTGTAACACCTGCTGGTGCGTTGGCTGGATTGACTGTCTGTGCACCGTCAACGTTTGATGAAGCAGTTGAGATACCCTCACTTGTTACAGAATAAATTTTGTAAAAGTATTCATTTCCAGCGACAACTGTTCCGTCATTGAAAGTGGTTGATGTTGTAGTTACTGGGGATGTATTTTCTCCTCGTCTGTCAATCTTTGCAATTTCAGATGCAGTTAAGACATCAGAGTTGATGAAATATTCATCTATCATTCCGTCAATGTTGGTTGTGTAATCTGCTGGAATAGTAGATTGATTTTCCAAAGTAGTTCCAGTCTGTTCAAAGTTGTAATGTACAATTAATCCGTTGGTGTCAGGTGTTGAATCCCCTGAACCTGAATTGTATAATGCAGAAATTTCAGAAGTAGTTAATGCTTTGTTGTAAATTACCACTTCATCAACTTTACCAATACCTTGATTTATGTTAGAGATTGAATCCATTTCCACACCATTTGATTTTACTGAATTGATTGTATTTCCAACTTGAGTACCATCAATGTAGATTTTTGTTTCTGTGTTTGTGTGGTCACTTGTTAGTACCAAGTAATGCCATCCGCTTGAAACGTTATCTAAATCATATCCAGAACTTGCAAAGTTACCACCGCTAGAATAATATCCTACAACTTTACTTGGATCAGCATAAAGATAATGTCCGTTGGTTGTACTTGTGATAAATGTGTAGTCAGTCCATGTTGAGGATGATATTGGGAACTCAAGCCACATACCAATGGAGTGATCCGAAGTCATTGGAATACTAATATCAACATCGCCAGTGTCAGCTAAATCCCATGCGTTTCCAATTATTCCAGATACCCCTGTTGTTGTAGTGCCAACATTTGTTCCGTCTTTGGTTGAGTCACGTTGTGTGTTAGAACCTAATGATGTAGAATCAGTTGTAGTTGCTTCACTCACACCGTTCTGATAAATTTCCCAGTCGTTGCCATCTCTAACGAAACTGTAATGTTGTGGACTTGAAGTGTTGTC
>JAAHTH010003012.1_pt1 | contig 12069 bp, 9 predicted proteins | sample 6116091 | NCBI WGS metagenome assembly JAAHTH01 (sample SAMN13939990, study PRJNA603662) | sponge metagenome | isolation source: marine sponge | host: Mycale hentscheli | place: New Zealand | collected 2006
GTTGTGTCGTTGCTGGCTACAATAACTTCTTCCTGGGCCGCTTCTTCAATCGTTTCTTCCTGTATCACCACATTAGAAACCGGAAAACCAATAAAAGATGCCTCGGTCATGGAGGTGAGTTGCGCATATTCCGGGGGAGCGTCGGAGTTAAGGGCAATCCGATAGGATTGACTGGCAATCTGATTGTAAATGGATATTAAATTTTGATACGCAGTGGCGTAGCTCGGATGGGTTCCCAGAGCGCTTTCTAATGACTCAATAGCAAGATCAAGGTCACCGTTGTTCGCGTAATGTACAGCGAGGTTGTTGTAGGGTTCCGGCGCCTCTGGATGAGTATCCGTAAGTAGCTGGTAACGATCAATAGCCTCTACGACGTTGCCTTTTTTTTCTAGAATGGTTGCTTCAAGAAAAGCAATTTCGCCATTGGTTGGATCGATAGATAGTTCACTTTTTATTAATGCAAGGGCATCTGAAAGATCACCACTGGCAATAAGTGTTTTGATTTCGTTAAGTTGAGAGGCGGAAACAGGATTAACAAGCCAGAGTAAACTGAGTACAATCAGCAATAGCGGCACCCTGATTGGGAAAGGGTAACAAAATTTCATCGGTCAGTATTTCTTAGAGGCCTTCGCCAGCTCGAAGTGCCCAAAGTGCTTGGCGATTTTCCTTGGTATCATTATAACTGACCAGGTTCTTAGTGGGTATCCATCCACCGATATACTTGGGTGCCCGGATTTGAGCCCATGTTTCGTATTGATTCAATACCTTGACTTCATCCCCATTCCGATAGATGCCAAGTGGTGGTGAGGTCGCGTTATCAGTGGAAGCATTAGGTCGTACACGAATGTTAGTTCCGTTGACCGTTCCAGAATCTGCGTTAGTAATTAGATACTTATTATAAATCCAGGTTTTCAGGCCCTCAGGTAGGGTGACTTTGGACCATTGACCGCGGGTTTGGATAACATCCACTGGTGTTTCAGCAGGCAGTGGCAGGAAAGCCGGGGCATTCTTCTTTGGGCTGGATCTCAGATCGGATGCCAGTGAAGTTTTCCAATAGGTTTGGGTATCAGAGGGTGGGGTTTCTTCAGGCTGATCGGTCGTTACTACTGCTTCTGGTTCCGATTCAGCTGGTTCCGGAGAGGAAATTTCCACCGTCGATGGAGCAGCGATTTCACTACCCGTCTGATTATCTGGTTGCGCAACGGTCCCCTGAGAGACGATTTTTGATGTAACACCCGGATTTTCGTCTATGATCGCCTGCAGTACTCGATTCGCTTCAGGATGATTTTGCTGTTCTGCAAGGCTGATCCACTTTGCGGCAACCTCAATGTTACGTTGTTTTTCCTCTCCCAGATAATGGGCAAGTCCAAGATTGAATTGAGCGCCACTGTCTCCTTTATTGGCAGCTTGTTCCCACCATACCAGCGCTTCCTCCCTATTCTGTTCGACGCCAGAACCCTCCCAGAGAGCCACGCCAACATTGAACATCGCAGTTGAGTGACCCTGTTCAGCGGCCATACTAAACCATTCAAACGCTTTCTTGGGACTAGAGTTAGTCGATTCACCCCGCAACTGCATGACCCCGATGGCATATTGGGAGTTCATGTCGCCATTTTTGGCCAACTCAGTCCATATTTTTTCTGAATATTCAAAATTATTCAGATGGTAGCCAATGTATGCAGATGTATAGTCATCGGTTTGCGCAAATGCAAAAGGCGTGAGAGTGGCTAAAATGAATATCGGTAAAAATACATTTCGTAAAAACTGTTTTAAACGCGATGTAACTCGCTTAGGGGTAACAAAACTTTTCATCGACATGTCAAAGAAACAGTGCAATTGTAATTAAAGGCGAATATGATAAATAACGAAATAAGTAAACTCTATTCTCCAATGAGATGATAAAATTACTTCATAACAGGCTCGCTAGAAACGGGGTTTATTTTACGTAAATACGCATTAAAGTGCTATCCGAATATCTGAATATACCCCTCGGTAATCATTTTTATCGACACATAAAGTATCACCACTAAACCAGCGTATCCAATCCATCGGTGTTTTTGTAGGACATTGGCCAAAAAAGATGCGGCAACGGTCATGAACACAATGGATAACGTTAGGCCAATAACCAGGATGGTATTATTTCCATCTGCGACCCCGGCTACTGCAATCACGTTGTCCAGGGACATGGATAGGTCGGCAATAATGATCTGGGAAATAGCCGAGAGTAACGGTGGGTTTTCTTTAACCTCGCCGTCTTCATCAAGTTCTTCGGGCAGAGCAACGGGAGTTCGGAGTTCCTGCCAGAGTTTCCAGCAAATCCAGAGTAATAACACCCCGCCGAATAGTAGCAGCCCTTGAATCTGGAGTAACTGAACAGTTAGTAGGGCGAAAATGATGCGTAGCAAAACTGCAACGCCGACACCATAGAAGATGACTTTTCGACGGTAGTCTTTGGTGAAACGGGCTGCGACGAGCCCTATCACAATGGCATTATCTCCCGCTAGTACCAGATCAACAAGAATGACTTGCACTAGTTTGTAAAAAGAGTCTAATAGTTCCATGAAGTTCGAAGTTGAAGTTAAAAGTTGGAGATTTATCCTGTCCAGTGATTGTAGATTCTGGTACCCGGGGAAGATGATGTATCTTTCAGTGCTGTCCCAGGAGCGCGGATTATATCCCAGACTGACGAAAATATGGCATATTTGCTGCGCATCGAGTCACTCGCATCGTATAATTCAATTTGTGCTACTCAGCATAAGTAGTAAGTAGTCGATAAGATGTTATCCTAGCGAGTATCACTCGCAAGCATCAAAAGGATTAATGGATATGCATTGTTTTCATCTGGTTTTATTTGCATCTGGATATCCACACTTATGATATTCAGGGAATCTCTGCAAAAGTCCTGAATGGCCATCTTGAATGAGCCATCTTGAATGAGAAAGAGTGAACTTCGGTGTTAAGAAACTTCGTAATAACCTGTTATTAACTCGACTATTGTGAGGATTCTGCACCTTGACTCTGATCATTTCTCACTTCAGGTTGATTCACTCAGACTTAGGCAGAGGCAGACTTAGGCAGAGGCGTTATAACTGTCGTTCCATAACTATCGTTTCCAGTGGTCGATGTTATAACCTTGGATCCGAAGGATTCAATTGATTTTAATAAATGAAAAAAAATCTGTTATTGCTGGCCGTGTGTCAGGCCTTGATGCTGTCCAGCATTTCAATGATGATGTCCAGTTCCGCCCTTGTTGGCATTGAAATAGCGCCCACAGAAAGACTCGCAACTTTACCTGTCGCATTGATTTATGTCGGTGTCATGTCGATGTTAATCCCGGCTTCCTTGTTAATGCAAAAATATGGTCGGCGGTTGGGCTTTGCTATCGGGGCAACATTCGGCATCATAGGTGGAGCATTGGCTTCAATCGGGGTATATCAGTCAAGTTTTACTACGTTTTGCATCGCATCTGTCTTACTGGGAATCGCCCATTCCTTTTCTCAATTTTATCGTTTTGCTGCTGCGGAAGTTGCGACTCCAGATTATAGGAGTAGAGCCATCTCCTGGGTATTGGCTGGTGGAATCGTGGCCGCATTCGTTGGCCCATCGGTAGCGAGGTTCACAAAAGACGTCCTTCCTGGGCCAAGTTTCTCCTTTTCATATCTGTTTATTGCACTATTCTGTGTGGGTATCCTAATGATTCAAAAGATACTCGAGGTGCCCCGGACCGATAATGAATCATTGCCCAGTGAACCCAGACCGCTTTCCGTTATTGTCCGTAAGCCCACTTTTCTGGTTGCTGTACTATGTGCAATGATTGCCTATGGAACAATGAACCTTCTGATGATAGCTACTCCACTGGCGATGCATAATCAGCACATGGATTTTTCAGAGACCGCCACTGTTATTCAATGGCATATTGTTGGCATGTTTGCTCCTTCTTTCTTTACCGGCAATCTCATTCATCGCTTTGGCGTGTTAAAGATTATGTTCTGTGGTGCGATAATACTTTTACTTTGTGCTTCGGTTAATTTGTTTGGGCAAAGCTATTGGCATTTCCTTGTTGCGCTTATGCTGCTGGGTGTTGGGTGGAACTTTCTTTTTGTCGGCGGCACTACGCTCTTAACTGAAGTTTACCGGCCTGAAGAAAAGGGCAAAATCCAGGGGCTTAATGATTTTCTGGTTTTTTCTGTGGTTTCAGCAACTGCTCTGGGATCAGGATATTTGCATTTTGTTCTTGGCTGGGAAATTCTGAACAAAGTAACATTTCCAGCGGTGATTTTTGCTGCGGCAATCGTTGTTCTGCTCTTTATTTCGGGAAAGCGAAGTCGTCAGGAAACAATCCCAGATTAGTATTCCCAGGTTAGTATTCCCAGATTCATATTCCCGCTCATATTCCCAGACTCGTATTCAATACATTAGTCCAGGTAAATCAGGGCTGATACATTAGGATGACGTAGTTTGGTGTTTGACAATTTGGAGGTCTGCCCACACCCTGGTTTATGGTTATGTAGTCCGGGGGAAGGGGAACCTAATCGCGTTCTAAAAATATTTGTCGTCCTGAATTAATCGGGTCGTCTGGCTCAAACTGGACCTGGCTCAAACTAGGTTTTCCTCATATGCTGAAGATGAGTTCTTGAGGTAATATCGTGGAATGCGAGTTTGTCGGAACGCAGCAAGCCGATGAGAAAGCCTATGCCGAAGAACGCCCAGGAAAGTATGGCGAGCAAGAAGCGCTTCACTGCTTGGGGCCATGAAATTCCAGGCTGGGGTCCAAGCAAGGAAGGGTAGATTGAGGTTTCCTCGGGACAAACCTTAATTTTCCAGGCTTTCATTCCAATGGTCTGCCCTCCCTTATTCCACGACCAGCCAAAGTACAAAAAAGCCAGGGTTAGCAAGTAGCACCATTTAAAAACTAATACCAAACCATCCGGAATTGAATCCGGATTAGAGGCATGGGTTGCCATGCGATAAAAATAACACAAAAAAGCAAAATCGCATCATAAACTATCGCCCCCAGTCGCCTTGCAAATGAACATGGAACAGATGATTGTTGACCGGAAAGAACTCGATCTTTGGTGATTCCTGGTTTAACCATAAACTTGTAAATTATTTGAATTAGAGAGCTTTAGAATTAAGAAAGCCAAGGAGGTTATCGGGTGCAAAAACAGAAGACCATTTACTCCTGACCCAGACGCCCTTTACTAAACGGGGGCTACGTCGGGACATAGTGCTTCTAAGCTGACGATAATCTGATTCGATGTGCGCGATTGAATGTAATGGAATAGATTGAATGCAATGGATTAGGAAAGACTAAGGGAATTAGAATGATGCAGGGTTTCATGACGAAGAAGATAACAGGATGAGAATAACAGGATAATATCTGCTTGCCCTTATCCATAGAGCCTCCCTATCCTGCACTACATCTTATGGCATCAAGACATGTTGAACCTGATGCCTGAGAACCATAGTACTGGAGATGAATACCGGAGATGCTATATGTCTGAAATTAGATCTAAAGTCACCGTTATAAAATCAACAAAACAGAACCCCTGTAGACAGATGAAGGAGAAGGGCTCTGTGTGATGATCATTATAAACTGGAGAGAAACCCCGAGTGCATCAGATTCTAGGTATCGGACGCTGATACTATTTCATCGATCGTATTACCAAGTTGCGTAGTGAACTCTGATTCGGTTTGGCTCACGCTCAGTCCTTCTGTTAATGCTCTCGAAAAGCTGGCAATCATGCCATTGTTCTCCGATAGCTTCTGGTTTGCTAACTGTCGACTGTAACCGCCAGATAAAGCCACTACTCTCACCACATTCGAATGTGAGATACAGTCTTTATAGAAGTTACTATTCTCTGGCAGAGTCAATTTGAGCATAACTTTCTGGTCGGCTGACAATGAGTCAAGATGTTTAATTAACTGGTCACGAAGTAAATATTCAGACTGCTCTTTCTCAGCAGAGTTAATATCGATTTCTGGTTCAATTATTGGTACCAGACCATAAGCACAGACCTGTTTTCCAATTTCGAATTGTTGGTCTACGACGGCTTCGATACCTGCTTCCGTCGCCAGCTTAATGACAGAGCGCATTTTTGTACCAAAAATACCATTCTGATTGGCTTTCTCCAACAAGGTATTCAGCTCCGGCATGGGTTTCATTATCTGAACACCGCCTTGTTCGTCAGCAAGACCCTTGTCAATTTTAAGAAAAGGAAGTATTTGTTTCTGTTCCCAAAGGTATTGAGCAGTTGGGAGATCCTCAACGGTTCTATCCATGGTATTTTCGAACAGAATAGCCCCCAGTATCTTGTTGCAGGTAAATTGAGGATTTGTCATGATTCGTGTACGCATGGCGTGCACAGTGGCGTACATTTCTTCTTCGCCAGAGTATGATGACTCAGGGACACCATAGAGCCCCAGTGCTTTTGGGGTGCTTCCACCACTCTGGTCAAGCGCGGCGATAAAACCTGCGGAATTTTTTGCCTTATTGAGTTGTTGTTCAGAAATCGTCATTAGGTTCTCTGGGTTAAATTTTCCGGGGCGTATTCTCCCTGAAAAATAGCCCGATCGCAAGCCTGCCGGAAATGATAGCGCTTTATTTTCAGTTATTTAGTGTTTCGTTCAGGGTATCATCCACGGTCGCATGGTTCCGTCAGAGTCCCTTATGACTTTTCCGGAGTGGCCAACTATTAAGACCTCCTGCAATATTCAAAATAATAATAATCTGAATGACTTACGAATGATGATATGGACCAAAGCAAACTAAAGTTATTGCTCGAAAAAGCCCTTGAATATTCAAAGGAATACATCGACTCAGTGGAAGAACGACCGATTTTCCCATCCGATTCGGCCATTCGTGACCTGGACCATTTTGACGTCCCTCTGCCGATGAAGGAATCTGATCCTGCTGAGACTTTATTTATGTTACACGAGTATGGGTCTCCCGCTACGGTTGCTCAGACTGGGGGTCGGTATTTCGGATTTGTTAACGGTGGTCTCCATCCTGCGGGACTAGCAACGCGGTGGCTCGCGGATACCTGGGATCAAAATGCGGCGCTTTATGCCATGTCTCCGGTGGCATCCAGATTGGAGTCGATTTGTGAAAAATGGCTGGTTGATTTATTCAATCTAGACAAGGACACTGCAATGGGATTAGTCAGTGGAACTTCTTCCGCTCTGGTCTGTGGACTTGTTGCCGGCCGCAACCACTTATTGGAAAAGCAGGGTTGGATTGTCAGTGAAAATGGCCTCATGGGAGCTCCCGAGATTAGAATTATTATTAGTGAACATGCACACGGAACCGTTCTCAAGGCATTATCACTCATTGGTCTTGGTACTCGTAAGGCCATTCGGGTTCCCTGCGATAACCAGGGTAGAATGCAGTTAGAAGGGATGCCTCCCATGGATTCATCGACATTAATCATTGCAGGGGCCGGCGAGGTAAACAGCGGTAGTTTTGACGACCTGAAAACCATCGGTACTTTGGCCAGAGCAGCAGATGCGTGGGTGCATGTGGACGGCGCTTTCGGTCTTTGGGCTGCCACATCCAGTGCTACCTACCCCTTATACGATGGCGCCCAGCTGGCTGATTCCTGGTCAGTAGATGCCCATAAAACGTTGAATGTTCCTTATGACTGTGGAATTGTTCTTTGCCGCCATCGTAATGCTTTATCTTCGGCCCTCCAGGCGTCAGGTAGCTATATACAACGGAGTGAAAATCGCGATGGGATGTCGTATACCATGGACATGTCTCGAAGGGCCCGGGTAGTTGAGCTTTGGGCCGTGCTGAGAACCCTTGGCGGGGAGGGGATCGCAGCGTTGGTTGATCAGCTATGTGCCAGAGCCAGATTATTTGCAGAATTACTCACCGCAGAAGGTTTTGAGGTCCTTAATGAGGTGTTGTTCAACCAGGTGTTAGTTGCCAGCGGGTCGGATAGTCAAACAAAAAAAATCCTGCAATACGTTCAGGATAGTGGAATTTGCTGGTGCAGTGGATCGATATGGAGAGGGCGTGTCGTGATTAGAATCAGCGTCTGTTCCTACATGACCACTGAACAGGATGTGGAGCGTTCAGTGCAAGCTTTTGTTGCTGCAAAAAGTATGATTTAGCACGGGGTTTCGAGAAAATCGTGAACGGTCACCTTAACGATCACTTTAACGATCATCTTGAATGGAAATTAATCTTTCTCTGGCCCCAATCCTATGTCATTCGTGGGGATCCCACTAAATCCAATTACACGTAGATCGGCGAATTGAAATAGATTCTAAACATGGTAGACTCGGTAACATCAGCTCCCGGGCCTATTTATGTAAGAAGCAGTCGCAGAAATACCTCTACTGTAGTTGCGATGTGGCATAGTTGAAATCTGGCCTAACAAAATAGACAATAAAATAGACGACAAAAAATACGTAATATTAGAAGCGCCATGAGCAGGGCGTTATGTATACTTTTCAGCCCGGGGTCCGTGATATTTCAGCCTGATCATTGGCGTTCATTAGGCGTTGGCGCTCATTAGGCGTTCACTTTTCTGATCTATCGTTATCCTGCTCCTAAATTTTCTACTTCTAACTTTCTATTCCTAACTTTCCACTCAGACCCGTAAGTGTTGGCATTATGATTTCGAGAAAAAGTATTCGTGATTTGTTTCGCATGGTCTGTTCTATCACGTCAGTTTCATTTTTTATGATGATTTTTCCTGTCCTAACCCATGCAGAGGGGGGAACAGGCGTACCTGAAGGGTTTGATCTGACCGACCATTGGGTCGGGATCACCTCATTGTTCATCTTCGTGGTTGCTTACATTTTTGTAATGCTTGAAGAGTACACCCATCTGTCAAAATCAAAACCCGTGATTGTTGCAGCTGGATTTATTTGGGCTCTTGTTGCATGGGCTTATGGACAAAATGGATTGTCTGGAGTTGTGGAAGACCTGGCAAGGCATAATTTGCTGGAATACGCAGAATTGATGTTATTCCTGTTAGTTGCGATGACTTACGTTAATTCGATGGAAGAACGTCGAATCTTCAGCTATTTAAGGGTCTGGCTAGTACGTAAGCAATTTAGCCTCAGAGGGGTTTTCTGGTTGACTGGCTTGATTTCGTTTTTTCTCTCTCCCATCGCGGACAATCTTACAACTGCATTGGTGATGTGTGCTGTGGTTATGGCTGTAGGGGGAACTGACCGGAAATTCATTTCCATCGGTTGTATTAACATTGTGGTTGCTGCCAATGCGGGCGGAGCATTCAGTCCGTTTGGCGACATTACCACACTCATGGTCTGGCAAAAGGGAGTCGTGTCCTTCTGGCAATTCTTCGATCTGATCATTCCATCGGTAGTGAACTGGATTATTCCTGCTGTCTTCATGAGCTTCGCGGTGGATAATTCAAAATCTAATAGTGTCACAGACGAAGTGAAACTCAAACGGCATGCATGGGTCATTATCCTGCTTTTCCTGATCACTATCGCGACGGCCGTTAGTTTTCATAATTTCCTTCATCTGCCTCCAGTGTTGGGTATGTTTCTTGGTCTGGGGTATCTACAGCTATTCGGCTTTTATCTTAAAAAAACCTTCAGCGAAGCCTATATTTCCAAAAAATACGATATTCCACAGGAAGACATAGAAACCTTTTTAACAACCGGAGATATTCGCCCATTTAACGTTTTCCAGAATGTTTCCCGAGCGGAATGGGACACGCTGTTATTCTTTTACGGAGTAGTAATGTGCGTCGGTGGCCTGGGGCATATTGGTTACCTGGCTGTTACCTCGGATATTATGTACAATGTATGGGGCCCCATGGCGGCAAATATTAGTGTGGGATTTATGTCAGCCCTCGTGGACAACATTCCGGTAATGTTTGCTGTGTTAACCATGAACCCTGACATGTCATTGGGACATTGGCTACTGGTGACACTCACGGCGGGAGTAGGGGGTAGTATGCTTTCCATCGGATCAGCAGCGGGTGTGGCATTAATGGGACAATCAAAAGGAAACTATACATTTTTTGGACATCTGAAATGGGCTCCAGTGATTTTCCTGGGCTATGCCGCCAGCGTATTCACCCACATTTGGTTGAATAGTTCGCTGTTTTAGACGCTTTTTGCAATTTTTCGTATTGGGAATGTCACCTAATCAATCCTGTGAGGATGTAGCCCGGGACATAAAAGGTGAGATCAAGAAAAGGCGAGACAACATAGGAGATACTGTTTGCCTGGTTTTACTAATCGCCCTGAATAATGTGTATTCAGGGCGATTAGTTGTTCGGAGTTTTGGGCGAAAGCAGGTTGGCGAGTTTGGCTTTTAGTCGTTGTTTATCTATTTTCCCAATGGGGAGCCTTGGAAGTTCATCAACTATTTCGAATGTCTTGGGTATCTTATAATTTGCCAACCGTTCACCGCACCATTGTCGAATTTCGCTTTCTGTGGTGTTCATACCCGGCTGTAGTTCAATAAAAGCGTAACCTACCTCATTGTAAATCGGGTCAAATATTCCAAGCACTGCGGTCATCGCGACAGCAGGGTGTTCTTCGATGGCGATCTCAATCTCTCTGGGATAAATATTAAATCCCCCGGATTTGTACATTTCTTTGGTTCTGCCTACCAATCTCCAATTTCCATCTTCCCTGAGCTCAGCGACATCCCCTGTTTTAAACCATCCATCTTTGGTAAATGACTCTGCTGTTGCTTCGGGCTGATTGAAATATCCGTTCATGAGCCATCTTCCCTGGGCTTGAATTTCTCCGGATTCTCCGGGTTTTGCGTTTTTTCCGTCTGATTTCATGAGGCGTAAATTGTATCTCGGCTCTGGTTTACCAATGGTATTTGCAAGCACCTCAATGGAGGCATCGAGATCTGAATATGAAGCATAAGCTGTAAGTTCAGTCATGCCATAGGCCATCCCAAGGGTTGCATCCAGTTGGCCCAGAGACTCGACCATGTGCTGGGGCATGGGGCCGCCTCCCCAGATGATGTATTGGAGTGAAGACAGATCTGTTCTGACAAATTCAGGATCGTTCATAACCAGATGAAACATAGCAGGGGCTTGCAGCCAGAAGGTAATTTTCTCATTCTCGATTACTTTCAAAATGTCTCCAGTATCAAAGCGGTCCATGAAAACCAGTGTTCCACCAGCGATGAGGGAATAACTCGACATCATACCGATATTGGCAATGTGATTAATGGGCATGTTCTGCAATACCCGCAAACTTTCACTGGGCCATCTGCTGAGTTCAATGCGACCGCAGTGAATGAGACCGAAATGACTATTCATCGCCGCTTTGGGCCGACCGGTGGTACCTGATGTAAAAATGATCACTGCTGAATCATCCGCTTTAACGCGATCTCTCCGGGATTGCCACTGTTTCCCGGTGATCTCATTTCCCTGGCATAAAAAATCTGCATAGCTGATGCCTGTGTCGATGTTTTCCGCCATCCGTTGATCTCCTAGGGGTTGATCGAATATGACAATTTCATTGATACAGGAATATTCCGATTCCAGGGTGGCCAGCTCCGTTTGATAGCTTCTCCCATCAATCTCGCTAAATGCGAAAATGATTTTTGGCATTGCTGTGGCCACTACATGCTGAAACTCTGCAAGCTTATATCGAGGGTGCATGCCCATCCAGATTGCACCGATATCTACTGTGGCCATCATAACGATAAAAAATTCCGGCCGTGGTGGACCGAGCAGTGCTACTCGATCGCCGTGACCGATTCCATAGGCTATTAATGCCTTGGAAACCTCTTTTACCATTTTGGCTAATTGGCCATAATCGTATCGGACATCCTGCCACACCAGAGCTTCCCGGGAGGGATGGTCATCTGTGTGATAGAAAACATAGTCACTGATTTTTTCCGGGATAGGTGGGGCAGGGATAGATTTCATTTGAATGTTTGAATTACTGAGTGATTAAACAAAATACATTGAAGAATTTGCTAACACTGGGGCAGGAAATCTGCGTAGTAACAAAAGCTGCTGCGAAGTTTCCCAAGCGAGGGGTTGGTTATTGAGAGCTATTCACGACTCTTTTAGGGGTTTCTAGTTTAATCTCTTAGGGTTTAATTCC
>JAAHTH010003017.1_pt1 | contig 12061 bp, 9 predicted proteins | sample 6116091 | NCBI WGS metagenome assembly JAAHTH01 (sample SAMN13939990, study PRJNA603662) | sponge metagenome | isolation source: marine sponge | host: Mycale hentscheli | place: New Zealand | collected 2006
TGTTCCTCATTGTTGTATCTGACCTTCTTGTGATTTGAAAGGTCTCTAATCCTAAAAAAGTTACCTTCTTTAAACTTTAGATCTGAAATACTTTTAAGCCTGAATCTTAACTCTTCATTTAGTTCTTTTTGATTATTGAACCCTAGGTAATAATTATCAACTAACCTTTTAAGTTCCTCCGGGGTAAGAAAAAAATCTTGGTCCATTAATCCTATCTCTTCAGATTTGCTCACTCTATTGAGATGTTTTATGATGGTCTTTATTTTTTCTAACTCTTCGCTCATTTGTCAATAGCCCTTAATACAATCAAAATAGTATTTTTACTATTCTTCGAAGTACAATATATAATTTTACTTTTGAAGAAGTGCGTAAGAAAAAATAGAATTGAATTCTATGACATTGAATGAAGCAAATACACGAAAGCAGCTAATAGACCGGGCCCTCGAGTCAGTAGGTTGGAAAGACGAGTATTTAAATTGTGAGTACACCTTTACTGACGGTAAAAAAACACCCGGTGGTGGTAAAGGAAAACAGTGTTCTGTCGACTACTTGCTTCAGTATAATAACACCAATGTTGGACTTATAGAAGCTAAACGAGAGGGACTACCCATTACTGAAGGTTTGCAACAAGCACAAGATTATGGAGGTAAGTTAGGAGTAAGATTTGTATACTCTACCAATGGAAGAGGAATCTTCGAGTATGATATGGATTCGGACACAGGGAAAGAAATAGACTCTTTTCCTACACCCGAAGAATTATATAATAGAGTCCAAGGCACTAACGCTCAAAAAGTAAAGATGTTGAAGGAACCCCTTATTCAGGAGGGTTCTATGATTCCAAGATATTACCAAAAGTTAGCTGTTCAAAGGGCTATTGGTGCCATTGCCGATGGTAAAAAACGAGTGTTATTAACTCTAGCAACAGGGACAGGAAAGACATTTATTGCCTATCAAATCGTAAGGAAATTATTGAATTTGAAATGGAGGGTGGATAGAAAGGAACAACAACCCAAAGTCTTATTTCTTGCAGATAGAAACATATTAGTTGACCAAGCCATCAATACTTTTAATAGTATTGAAAGTCAAATTGTAAAGGTTGATGGAAAAGAAATTAGAAGGAGAAACGGAGTTGTCCCATCATCTGCTAATGTATATTTTGCCATTTACCAAGCCATAACGGGTGGAGCAAACAATGATGAGATATTAGAGTACTATAAACAATATCCAAAAGATTTCTTTGATATCATCGTTATTGATGAGTGTCACAGAGGAAGTGCTAATGATGAAGGGAGTTGGAGACGAGTACTTGAACATTTTGAGGATTCCGTACACCTCGGCTTAACAGCAACTCCAAAGCGTGAAGATAATGTTGATACATATGATTACTTTGGAAAACCTGTTTATGAATATTCTTTAAAAGAGGGTATTAATGACGGTTTCTTAACTCCATACAAAGTCAAAAGAGTTCGTACCAATTTAGATGAGTATGTCTTTAAATCAGGTGATAATGTCAAACAAGGAGAACTAGAGAAACAGCAATATGACCAAAACGATTTCAATAGGACTATCATCATACCCGAGAGGATTGATAGGATAGCACAGAGTATGCTCGATTTAATAAATCCAATGGATAAGACCATTGTTTTCTGTGTTGACCAAGAACACGCTCTAAGAATGAGGGATGCTATTAACAGACATAAGACCGTTGGAGATATGGACTATTGTGTTAGAGTCACTTCTGATGAAGGGCAAAGAGGAAAAGAGAAATTAGAGCAGTTTCAGGACAACGATAAAGATATCCCTGTTATCCTTACCTCATCACAAATGCTAACCACAGGTGTGGATGCAAGAAATGTTCGAAATATTGTTTTGGTTCGAAATATAAACTCTATGGTAGAGTTTAAACAAATTGTGGGAAGAGGAACACGAATCTTTGAAGGCAAAGATTACTTCACTATCATTGATTATACAGGTGCAACTAATAACTTCTATGATGAAGAATGGGATGGAGTTGCTGAAGACCAAGAACAAATTACCAAACCTATCAAAAAAACTACTTCAAGCACTCCAAAAGTTAGTGAGCCCAATCCCAATTATAAAAAGAAGGAGAAGGTTGTTGTGAATTTGGCAAAAGGTAGAAAAGTCGAGATTATAGATATAGATACACGATATGTAGGTGCTGATGGTACTCCACTTAATGCAGAAGAGTTCTTGAAACAGTTGGTAGGCAGCTTACCGAGTCTTTACAAAGATATGGAACAGCTAAGAACAATTTGGGCAAATCCCTCAGAAAGGTCGATACTGTTTGCCGAGTTAGAAAATTCAGGTTTTGGTACTAAGAACCTAAAGGATTTAAAATCAATGATGAATGCAGAGGATTCAGATATTTTTGATGTCCTTGCCTATCTCTCTTTTAATACTCCGATGAAAACAAGAAAAGAAAGGGTGTCACAAGTTAATGGCAACGAGCAAGTATTTGCAGTATACTCAGATTACAAGGCCATTGACTTTTTAAAGTTTATATTGATGAGGTATGAAGCTGATGGAGTTGAGGAGTTAGGAGAAGATAAAATAGGAGACCTCATTAAGTTAAGTGAGTTAGGTTCAATTCAAGACGCAAAGAATGTATTCGGAGGTTTACCTGAACTTAAACAAGCCTACTATCAATTACAAGAAAACATTTACCAAGCGGTATAAATATGAGTGAATTAAGCAATAAGATAGACCAAGTAAGAGATATTCTAAGAACGGATGATGGAATTAGCGGTGCAATGGATTACACACAAGCAATATCTTGGGTATTGTTTTTAAAGTTCTTGGATGACTATGAGAATTCCTTAAATGATGAAGCGTTTTTAGAAAACAGAACCTACAATTATGTAATTGATAAAGAACATAGATGGAGTACTTGGGCCTGTCCTAAAGATGAAACCGGAAAGTTGGATATCAGAAATGCCATAACCTCGGATGATTTAACGGACTACGTAAATCAGAATTTATTCCCATACCTAAAGAGCTTCAACGATAATATTCAAGATGTAAAGTCTATGCGTTATGTAGTTGGGAATATCTTTGGCTACATCAGAAACAACATTGTAAACGGAAGTACGTTGCGTGAAGTTCTAAATGTAATTGATACGCTCAATTTTCAGAGCAATGACGATATGTTTGAACTCTCACTGATATATGAAACACTACTTAAAAATATGGGTGGTTCTTCAGATGCGGGAGAATTTTATACGCCAAGAGCCGTGATTAAGACAATGATAGAATCGGTAAACCCAACAGTAGGTCAAACAATATATGACGGTGCTGTGGGCTCAGGAGGGTTTTTAATACAAGCCTATGACCATATGAGTAAAACTGACCTCAGCACTAAGGAACAAGAGTTCTTAAAAAGAGATACTTTCTATGGTAATGAGAAAACTCCTTTGGGCTATGTGATGGGAGTTATGAATATGATATTGCACGGTATAGATAGTCCAAATGTATATAAACAGAATACCCTTACAGAGAACATCCGGGATATACAGGAGAAAGAAAGGCACGATGTGATATTGGCTAACCCACCATTTGGAGGTAAAGAAAAGAGCCAAGTACAACAGAATTTTCCCATACAAAGTGGAGCAACGGAAATCCTATTTATGCAGCACTTTATGAAGATGTTAAAGTTAGATGGTAAAGCTGCGATTGTAGTGCCTGAGGGCGTCTTATTTCAAGGGAATAGTGCGTTTAAACAAGTAAAACAAGAACTTTTAGAAAACTTTAATGTCCATACGATATTGAGTTTACCGGCAGGAGTTTTCTTGCCTTATAGCGGAGTAAAAACCAACGTTATATATTTTGATAGAAAAGGTGCAACCTCTGATATTTGGTATTACGAATTAGAACCACCTTATAAGCTAACAAAGAATAAGCCAATCCAATATGAGCACTTTAAGGAGTTTTTAGAATTATATAAAAGCAGAAAAGAAACTGATAACTCTTGGCTTGTTAAAGTGGAGGATATAAAAGATGCTGATATATCTGCTAAGAACCCAAATGCAGAGCAAGAAGAAGAACTATTACCACCAAAAGAGATATTACAAGCCATTAGAACAAACGATAAGGAGTTAGGAGAGTTGATTAACGATATTGAAAGCTTGCTAAATGAGTAGTGTTGAGAATAACAGAAATGTTCAATTAAAATATCTTACTGACATTGTAAAAGATAGCAAATGGAGTATAAAAAGAGGACCTTTTGGGAGCGCACTTAAAAAGCAGTTTTTTGTACCTTTTGGTTATAAGGTTTATGAACAAAAGAACGCAATTAAAAATAATTTTGAAATCGGAAATTATTATGTCAATGAGGAAAAGTTTAATGAGTTACAAGCATTCGAATTAAATCCAAGAGATATTATTATAAGTTGTTCCGGTACAATTGGCAGAATTGCGGTAGCACCTGATAATTTAGAGAAAGGAATAATAAATCAAGCACTTTTAAAAATATCGCTTAATGAAAAAAAGGTTAGTATTCCATATTTTACTTATTGGTTTAGTGATTTTGTGAATGAGGGCAGTTTGAGAACCAAAGGAGCAGCAATTAAAAATATTGTCTCTGTTAAAGAGTTAAAGAAAATTCCAATCCCCGTTCCACCCCTTGAAGAACAAAAACGCATAGTAGCCAAAATAGACACCCTATTTGCAAAAATAGATAAAGCCATATTCCTTACAGAAGAAAGTTTAAAACAGGCTAAGAATTTGTTGCCAAGGATAATTGATGAAACTTTTGATTCTTTTGATGCAGAAAAAGTTGATTTAAAAAGTGTAAGTGATTCTATACAATATGGCTACACAGGTAAAACTATTCAAAATGGAAAGTATTATTACCTTAGAATAACAGACATACAAGGGGGTATGGTAAATTATGATTCAACTCCTTATTCAGATATAAATGGATTAGATATTGAAAAGTATAGATTAAATAAGGGAGATATTCTTTTTGCAAGAACAGGTGCTACTGCAGGAAAATCATATCTTTTTAATGATGAAGTGAAAGCAGTATTTGCCTCTTACTTAATTCGAGTAGTATGCAATAAAGATATAGTCAAACCATCTTTTGTTAAATGGTTTTTTCATTCAGTAAATTATTGGAAGCAGATTTTTGGAAATATAGTGGGTGCAGCCCAACCAAATTTTAATGGAAAAAAACTTGGTGAATTGAAGTTGAAAATTCCAAGTTTAGAACAGCAAGAATTAGTTATAAGTTATTTAGAAAAAGTATCTAAACAAACTAAAAAAACCCAATCCAAATTAGAGGAGCAGTTGGCTTACTTAAAGCAGTTAAAGTCCTCTATACTTAGTAAAGCATTTAAAGGGGAGTTGTAGTGGGTGTATTAGATTTGTAATTCAGCGCAGGGTCAAACGAGAAAGAATGTTAAAAGAAAAAAGATTCAAAGATATATTACCCTCTCTTTCTTAAAAACCGTATAGTTAATAATGCCACGATAAATCCTGAGAAATAAGCAGCAAGATCATAAAGGTCAAATGTACCATCTAACCAGTTTATCTTTTGACCAAATTCATAAATTAAACTAACCAATATAGAGCTTAACGTAATAGACGATATGTTTCCATTAAACGAATTAAATGTAAACTGTGTAAAAAGTAGACTAAATGCCCATAAAAAGTCAGGGCCATAGTTTCTGATTATCGCGAAATTAGTATAAGGGGAAACGTATATCCAGATACCTAAAATAATTGGAGCTAACGAAAGAATGATTCCGATATATTTGTTTTTTGCTATCATAAATTTAAAACGTTACACTCATAACATTACGTATTTTTCATAATTAGCGGGTTATATTGATGGTTAATTTTGTATATTTCGGTAACAATAAATATTTAATTATGTCAATTTCAATTAAAAGTAATAAAATCTATTCTGTATTTATTCTTCTATTATTTTTCTTTCTTGCAATCGCAAGCGGAGAAGATGAATCAGAAGACGAGGTAGCAGATAGATTAAAAACTGAAAGGGCTATTAAAGTTTCATCAGTCCAAATTTATCAAGATTACGAGGAAAATGAAGTCTCTGCTGATAATAGGTACAAAGATAAGGTTGTCGAAATTAAAGGGACTGTAATTAACATACGTAAAGACTTTAGGGATAATATAGTGGTAAGTTTGAATGGACTTGTAGATAACGAATACGAAATTTTAGGTGTGTCTTGCACCTTCTCGAAATCGCACAATAATGAAACCTCTGGGCTAAGCAAGGGCGATAAAATAGTAGTTAGGGGTCTTTGTAAAGGAAAGACAATGGGGCCTCGCATTTCTGGGTGCTCATTACTTTAAAAATAGTGTCTAATCATCATTGTTGAAATGGAAACTTAACATCTCATAATAGAGAGAGTTTAATGAGTAAAGATTATTAAACAATAATAGAACTTCATAATTATTGAAGCCCTTCAGAGATGAGGGGCTTTTTCATATAATAGGCATATCCTCCTCAGTCAGTTCAGCTATTTCAAGTCCTCTTAAATAAGTTAGGCTAACATTTATAGATGAGTGGCCCATAGCTTTCTGAAGCTTTGTTATAGACCCTGTGCGTTTGAAGATATCAATAGCGCCAGAGTGTCTAAATGAATATAAAGTTTGTTCTTTTTCAAGCAAATTCGATTGTTTCTTAAAGCGACTCCAAAGTGTCTTAAAATAGTCCTGGTTTAGAGGCTGAGGCTTTCCTGAAAAAATATTATGATGAGGCTCTCCTTTTACGAGTATCTCTCTTACGTAATTCGGGACAGGAACTATTCTATTTCTCCCTGACTTGTTTCTATTGCCTGATAAATGAATGTATTTTAAGTCATCAGAAAAGTCAGACCAAGTAAGTTCTCTGATCTCACGATGAGGTCTTAAAAGACACCCGTAGGTTATAAGGCAGCATAAGTGTAACTGATTATTATATTCCTTGATAGCTATAAGTAATTCCTTGATATCGTTAAAAGGCTTGTGAAGAGTAGAGGTCGGTTTTTTTAATTTTATACCCCGAACTAAATGGGGTTTAAATTCACTTAACAATGGACTTAACGTAGATTTTACTGTACGTTGTGTTTTTGCACACCAATTAGGTCTTACTAAAAAGTTTCTCAAGTGAGATAGTTCTAGTTCATTTAGTGTAAGATTCTTTATTTGTTGCTCTCTCTCATAACGCTCCCACAGTTCTACAATGCGCCGAGCGTCTTTTATGTAGCGTTCAGAGCATCCTTGCTTTATCTTTATTTCAACACTCTGTTTAAGTGCTTTAATAACTGTAACAGGGATTTCTTTAACTTTTATTTGCTTTGGTTTAGGTCTCCAACCCTCTCTCAATTTTAATTCAAAAGCGGCTTTGAGTAGGGGAGCGTTTTCAACAGATTTTAAATTAACATCAATAGCTTTTCCATTCCAATAACGGTGACGTATATTATTGTAGTATACGATAACAATTGGCTTGGATTTGGAATATCCAATAGACACTTTAAACTGGTTCATTCTGGCAGTGTTTACTGGCAGAGAAAAATATACAATAGATAACTAGTTGAATAACAGGGGTGGAGCAGTTGGTAGCTCGTCGGGCTCATAACCCGAAGGTCGTCAGTTCGAGTCTGGCCCCCGCTACTAAAGGAGTAATCAGAAATGATTACTCTTTTTTTGCTTTAAACTCAAGTATACAAGGGGTTTATGAGTGTATTGGTTGAGTGTTTATGTCATTCATAACAGTCAATAAATGTAGTTTTATCTGCTGTGGTTAAGAACCAAATATACTCAAAACTGCCAGTAAATTGATTAAAACTGGCAGTAAAACTGGCAGTAAAAACCCAAAAAAATCCACCAGAAGTATTCAAAATTATACCCCCGTCACGATTATAAATCCATTTTCTTTTTGGGGTACACTTACGTTAGACTATAGGTAAGATTCAGGCAGTAAATATTTAGATGTATTTTTTATACTTGTTTGATTGGATTAAATTTGTTCAAAACAGTTACTAATATATGGAGCTATTTAATTTAAAAGGGAAAGGCTTACAACCCGTAAAGAAAATCGATTTTAAACTTGAAAAAGAAATTCAAGACCTCATTGAAAATAATGTTCAGGAGGTATTTGATTTAGAGTTCGTTAAGTCTGAATTTACGGTCGGCAATTTCAGGGTTGATACTCTGTGTTTCGATAATGAATCTAATTCGTTTGTTATCATTGAATACAAGAGAGGGAATAGTTATTCAGTAGTTGACCAAGGATATTCTTATTTGTCGATAATGCTTAATAATAAGTCTGACTTTATACTTGAGTTCAATGAAACGAAAAACAAGACACTGAAGCGAGATGATGTTGATTGGACGCAATCAAGGATTATTTTCATTTCCCAATCTTTTAACGCTCATCAAAAGAATAGTATTAATTTCAAAAATATTCCATTTGAATTATGGGAGATAAAACGATTTTCGAATAATACAATATCACTAAATCAACACATATCAAGTTCTCAAGAAAATATTGAAAAAATAAGTGGTAAGAATAATAACTTAATTAGTCAGGTCAATACTGAAGTAAAAGTACTCTCAGAGGATGATACTTTGAATGGTAAAAAAGTCAATGACAATGTTCGGGATATATATTATCAAGTTCGAGAGAAAGTCTCGTCTTGGGAGGATTTTAATACAAGTGCAAAAACTAATTATATCAGTTTCAAGAGAAACAAAAAGGCATTTGCATTCTTTAATTTTCGTAAAAACTATATAAGAATTCACATTTTAAGTTATCTAAAAACAAAATGGGATGGCTCAAGAGAAAAGGTCGAACCTTCAAACCAATTCATTTTAGATGACCCTAAGAAAATGTTCACCACTTGGGAAAATGACTATAAGGTTCTGTATTCATTCGACTTAAAGGATGAGAAAAACCTCGATTATTTTGTATTGATGTTAAAACAAAAATTTGATAAAGTAGGGTGAGTCACTTTCTATAAGTCGAAGCCTCCTTTTTAGTTTGGATATGGATTTAAATACGTCTTATTTAAGTAGTCCCAATCCCAATAATAACGGGCTACATATTGTTTGTAATGCCCCTGTTTTGTTTACCTCTATAATTATAGGCTGAGGGGTTATCTGTTGTCTGTGTGTAAGCATTGTTAGATTACATTTTTCTCTCTCATATAATGGATGATAGTACCCACATTAACATCAGTGTATCCTTTTTCCTTAATGTTATTGAACTGTGTATCACAATCTTTCTCATCGTACTTTGAAGAAAACCTACAGATTCGATGATAGTACTCTCTCCCCAACTCTCCACACTCATTATATAGGGCAACGCCAACATTAAAGTACTCATTGTAATCCGGTGCTATATCGACTCCTGAGGATTCTATTTTTTTGACTAAGCTTTCAACTGTATGGTCTGAACCTAAAATGTATTGCGGAGTTGATACTTGCTTTCTTACAACATTTACCTCCTTGTCATAACTGTTGAGGATAGTTGCATTTTCATTAATGTAATAGTTATCACTGTAACTGTATATCCGAAGTCTGTCTACATTGGAACAGGCTTTGTCTATTGTAATGTTATAATGTTTTAGCCACCTCTGTATGTATGTAAAGTGCAACTTATGTTTGTCAGGATATGCTATTCCAACGATTAGAAAATATCCATTTCCACTTACGCTTTTCCCTGCATAACATACCTCATCTATTTTAGAAAATACATCTTCAATTAAACTGAAGTATTTCGCTCCCAGATGCACGTTATCTTGATAGTCTATATCAATGACTATAAAACCATTATGTGTTTTGATATTACTGCTACTTCGACCGTTCTCGAAGACCCCTGAACCTGTTATGCAACATAAATTGGACTTTAGTTCCTTTCTCTTTTTTAAATCGCTTTCAGCTCTTATCTCGTTTACAAGTTCTTTAAGTTTTACATCGTTATTAAATAACCACTCTCTAAAGGTAGTTGTGCCACAGGATAAACTTGTTTTCACGTTTTTGAACACTGATACTTGTGCATCTAAAAAGGTGGAGGAGTGGAGGTTGTTTTGCATAACTTTCTTATATATTGAATATTATATTTTTAAAAAGTTTAGAGTATTTATCTTCCACCTTCCACTTCAATATCATAGTAGTTACCGTCATTTCTCCTTATTGGTGTGCATCCTTTCCTGTTCAGTTCTTTACCGAATGAACCTATATCTAAATGAGGCACTTTATGTCGACTGCAATATGAAATGTAATATTCGTGCATTGTTGAGGCCTTAGTCATTCCATTTAACAGGTTACTCTCTACACAATCATCGATGAACTGTTGGACAGTGTCCTGACTGTATTTATATTCATCTAACAAATTATCCATCTCCGGTATGCTGACAAAAGATTTGTTTTTTATTAAAATCTTAAGGGCTTGAACAACTCTGTTGAATATTCCATCTAATTCGTTATCTATGATTTTATAATGAAGCTGAGGGTCAATTTTTTTTGGTTTCTTATTGAATTCCAATATCAATAGTCTTCTTAGGTAGCTCTCCTTCTCCTCTTGAACATTTGGTAAGGAATTCATATTGAACATTAGTTTAGCGTACTTCACAACGGGCCTGATGTCTTTGTAGAGTTTCTTTCCTAAGATTGGTTCACCCGATACCAAGGTTCGAAACTGAGCGAGGTTAAAGGCTCGTTCATTTTCAGAACAATAATTGAGTAGCTTGTCCTCAATAAGCATAATTGTGTTTGGGTCTTTTGTTAATTTACCAATGGATACTGATGAGGTATTCTCTTTACCTAAAAGTTCTGTTATTACCTCTTGAACAACACTCTTTCCGTTGCCTCCTTCACCATATAAGAATAATGCCTTTTCAAGTTTGATATTATTGGTAAAAGAGTAGCCAACATATTGGTGCAGTAATAATTGATGGTCCTTATTTGGAAGCATTTCATCTAGGAACTCGTCCCACATTGGCGACTTTGCTTGAGCATTATAGTCATATTGGAGACAATATGTGAGATAATCCTCCTTTCGAGCCTCTCTTGGCTTAAATTCTTTTTGGTTGAACTCTAATGTCAAGTTTTTACAATTTAATAGTACTGAGCTTTTATTACTCTCCACAAGCACTTTCATTTCCTTTTTGAATGATTCTCCCAATGGTTTATAGAAGCTCTCTGTGTGGTATTTAATTTCGTTTTGATAATACTTTTTGGTACAATCTCTCAAGAATAGTTCGACCTTGTCCGATGATATTTCGTTCCAATAGTTATCCTGATAGATATAGAACCTATTGTTGAAGTAGCTCAGATAGAATTTATACTCATCTAACTGACTGTTAATATCGTTTATCAATAGTGCTATTGCATAATCCTTTGACTTGACTGACTTTAAATCTTTATCAGTTAGAGTCGGCAACATTGTGATTATTCCATCCCAATGTATTGGGCGTGGTTCTTCGTTCATTTTAATCTTTGAGTTATCATTCCCCGAATGATGGGACTCGGTGTATAAATTTGTCATACCGCAAACATAGTATGACCAAAAAGATGAAAGTTGGGAAAGTTGGGAATGGTTGGGACTAGGCCTAGCTATTTCTGAATTTATTTACAATGTCATCAATCAATTCTTTCTTACTAGGATATTCAACCTTAGAGTTTTGAAAGTTTTTAGCTCGGAGTAAGTTCCCCTTCTTACCATATATTTGATTGGCTAAAATAAATTTTTGATATTCAAAATTGTAGAAGTAAGGCTTCAGAACAGTAATGATATAGTGAAAATTTCTGTTATCAATATTCAAATGAAACGTTTGGTTTCTATCATTAATAGTTGCATTTATAAAGTCATCTCCTGAGGAAAATATCTCAAGCTCAGATTCAATTAAATCAAAGAGCCTGTGCACTTTTTTATCTTTAATACTCAGAGGAGTTTTCTCGGTTTTATTCTTTTTAAGTTTCAGTTTCGTCTCAAACTCATTGATTAGGAAATGCCAAACATTAAAAGCATAGGCTTGATGTTCCTCATTGTTGTATCTGACCTTCTTGTGATTTGAAAGGTCTCTAATCCTAA
>JAAHTH010002097.1_pt1 | contig 12056 bp, 8 predicted proteins | sample 6116091 | NCBI WGS metagenome assembly JAAHTH01 (sample SAMN13939990, study PRJNA603662) | sponge metagenome | isolation source: marine sponge | host: Mycale hentscheli | place: New Zealand | collected 2006
AAACGTTTGTTGTTGCAAATATAGATCCAGTTGCTTCAAATATTCCAGATCCTCCACCTCCGCTACTATTAAGTGCATGTGATGCAGTTAATGCATATGAAGCAGACAATATATTAGATGCAGTTATTGGCCCATTAACTATAACAGAATCTCCGGCAGCAACATCTCCTATAGTTAGTGTTTGTCCATTTGCAGATATTAATCCGCCGCCCATTAATTTTAATGTTGTTTCTGCAGATGGTAATCCTATTTCAACATTTCCAACGGTATTTCTATCCCCTAAAACAACATCTCCGTTAGTTCCAGAAACGGGTGCTATAAATAAATCTCCAGTTGAGCCAGAGATAAATATTTTACCCATTAGTTCGCCAGACTCGTTAAAGAATTCTAATGGTTTGCTATTTAATATATCAAAGTTCATTTATTATAAATATCATAGTTTAATTTTGTTAAATTTAATATTTTTAGTGCCACTTAAATCATTTGATTGTTTAAGTACTGCATTTATTCCGTTATTTTCAGTTCCAGGATATGCTTTATTATTGTTTCTATGTTCTGCAGCTGCTTGTGATTTTAAACCTATATCTTCGTCCCAATCATTATATATTACGTCTATTTTTGACATATCCGTAGTAACAATATTCATTTTTAAATCTTTATATTTCATGATTGTTGACCATAATCCTCCCTGATACAATGATCTATTAATGAATTGTACTTTGTATATTCCACGATCTAAATTCATTATTTCTTGTATATTTAAATTTGTATATGCAGTATTATACAAGAACTTTTTATAAAATATTTTATGATCTGACAATCTATATACTATTATAAATGGAACAGTTAAACCAAATTGATTATATGCTTGACTATCTGCGTATTCTCTATTATATGAATAAACTTTAGAAAATGGCACTAGATAATACATACTAAGATCTAGTCTAATATTGGTAGTTTCTTTAACTAAAAATTGACATTCCCACGTACTTGGAACTTGATTAACACCACTACTATATAACATATCAAACCAGGTGTTTCCTCCGTATACTAAATTAATAATATCTGGTTCATCAGAGTCTGCAAAATGTATTGAAGCATTATTATAATTTCGATTCTTATGTAATATATTCCTATTTTTAAAATATCTAGTTTGGTTGGCTCTTTCATATATTGGCTGTTGACCTTCTGCTTTATAAGTACTCACATTACTATATGGTAATGGATGATATGATGAAATATCTCCTGAATGTACCGATTGATGTTTTGGGTTATTAACATACGGATTCCAAAATGTTCTTCTAAAAATTACAGAATATTCATGATTCATAGAAGGTGTGGTTTTATTCGTACTATAACCAGAGTATCCTCGATCCATATATCTAGGTCCATATGAAGCAAATTCATCTGTTGTAGCATTTTCTCCAATATGTATTACTCCAGTATATGTTCCTCCTGGACTATCTTGAATAACAGGTCTTGCGCCATTTGAATATTGATCGTCACCCATGAAATTGTTTTGATAGTATATATCTCCTCGAATCCCAATGCTATTGGAACTACTTCTCCCTTGGATCCTAGGATTATATCCAGATGGTTGAGTAGTTCTACAAAATGAAACGACTGTTCCTGGGGATCCATATACATATCCAACAGGTCCATAACTCAATTGGAAATAATGATTTGTTATGTTATAATTTTTAGTAGTTTGCCAACTTGACCAATGAACATCCCCACTAAATGAAGCCCAATTGGTTGTAATTAAATTTCTAAAAAGTCCAGCTCCATAATAGTAATTATATTGTGGATATGATCTATATGGCAACATACCTACATCTTCAATTGTTTTAAGATTAAAATATGTATTTGAATACCTCCCGGGATAAAAGTTTTTACCAGTAACATTTTTTAATTGTGTTCGATTATAATTGTTATAATCAAAAATATTAAACATTAATCCAGTATTTCTTGATTCAAGCGTTATATTTCCACGATTATATTTATATGCTAATGTTCCAGCATCAATAAAAGTATGACATACTGGTCTATCTAATGTTACTATGTTTCCTTGTATATTAGTAATAGTATGAACTGGCCATTTCCCTCCAAGTATTCGTGCTTCTGGAGTAGTTGCATTAGTTTCATCTCCATTTACTCCTGTAACATAAGGAGTATTATATCCAGAATTTGTGTTTTGATAATTTTCATTTCCTAAAGTTCCTGGACTGCCCATTTGTTTAGACCAGAAATAAATCATATCACCAACTTTCCAATTCTTAGTACTAGCTAATTCTATTTGACACATTGATGCAGTAGGTGATCCATATTCATCAGCAAATCCGCCGGCTACAGATGATGCATCTAATGTATTTGAATCTGCACACGATCCTGAAAAATTATATATTCCAAAGAAAGAATGATTTGCAAATAGTGCACTATTTGTTCCTCCTCTACTATGATATTTAATATACCGTTTGTTTACAGATCCAGATGGAAAAGTATAAAATCTTATACATCCTGCTTGATTTGAATATCTAGTATCATTTGCTTTTGCTCGAACTATTTCCCAGGCCGGAGATGCAACTCCTACATCATCACACACTTGTAATTCAACATTTTTCATTTGATTTTTAGTTACATTTTCAAAACCATATGCATCTTTAACAAATACCATACCTATAGTATCAAATGTTACTTGAGTATTTAAATCATATATAACATAGAAATTATCATTTGCTTGATAATTACTAATATAATAATTACCAACGTTTGCTTTTGGAGTTATTGCTACGTTGTAGTTTCTACTTACATGGTACCAGAATCTTGTCGCAGCATAATTTGTACTTGTTGTTCCTGCAGTAGTTCCGGAATCACAAATAGCATATACATAAGGCAATATATTTGTATCTCCTTTTTTTCTCATATACTCCCATAACAAATTTTTATGCCCTTTTACATCTTTTACTACGGTAGCTATATGATAAACATCTTTTCCTGAATAATGATCATATAATAAATTAGATTCATATATTTGATCTTTATAATTCAATGAGTCTTGTGTATCTAATATTAATTGTTGCCATTTTATTTTAACATTGACAGAATGAATTGATCCATATTTATTGAGAGATAATCCTACTCTACCTCTACCCTGTCTACTATATCCTTCATCTAAAAGCAATTCATTTCCATTACCATCACTAAGATGTGCTTTTGCATAATTATCATCAACAGTTATTCGTATTGTTCCAGAACCAGCAAATTTATCTGGCTCTGCAGCTGCTTTGGCTTCAAACGAAGCTGAAGTTTTATAATAACTTGCTGTAAAATCATTGGCCCAACTAGAAATGCTCCAATTTCCAGAATTTGGATCATCTGCTATAGTTTTTCCATATTTTCTTCTATAGTATCGATAAGGTAGGCCTGGATTGTTGCTTTGATAACTTAAATCTGCATGTTTGCTTAAATGAGTATTTTCTGCTCTTATACTTCCCATTCTTTTAAACAGTCCATGATACATTCCATTAACTGCCCAACCATCACTACGTGGATATCCCATTTCATGCAATTCTCCTCTGTTAACAGAATCATAATCATAACGTCCTTTTGGAGGTCCTGTATATGGACTATTACCATAACTAGCTCCAAATCCAGAATCATTCCAATAACCAATACTTGAAGTCGGGTCATAAAATCCATCTCGAAGTATACTTCCTGAAACTTGAATTTCGCCATCTTCAAAATTGTCTGTTCCTAATACTTGAAATGTAGCGTTACTATACCATGTAGTATAATTATTATGATACTGGTATCGATAAGAAGGAGCATTACTATTAGCATGATGTGTTCCATATGCATTTTGCCACCTACTTGACAATGTAGGATCCATTCTTAATGCTCTATATCCATTTGACGATCCAGATCGTCCTAAACTTTTAATTCCAATAGCTCCATACTTGTCGACAAATTCAGTAGATCCTATATAAGAACCAGTAATAACCATATGTGATTTAAATGTAGCTTCAAATAGATATTCTGACATATTTGATGCACGAGTTCCATCTGCGTTAGATGGTATTGGCCATATTGACGATGCTGAAAATGCTGCAAAATTTAAATCAATCATTTGTTCTAATGGCGGATTATCATCTCTTGAAAAATCATAATATACTGATTGAGATAAATATGTTGTATCATGTAGCACTGTGTATATGCTTCCGCTAATAACTTATTTATCTCCTTTTTTATATCTTTTTTTATTACTGTCGACAAGAACTACACGCTTCGTACCATCATATTTATCAGGAAGTCCTCCTGTTGTAAATGTTGATATAAAATCATTTCTAGAATATAACCCCATATCGGATTGAATTTCTCCTTCATATCCATAAAATTTTCTTGTTGTTAATGTATTAGAACTAGTAGCTTCAACATATACAAGCTCATCTGTTTCTACTGTATGAGTAAAATTTCTTTGCATTGGAGTCTGAAATCCAGATCCTCCGGAGAAACGTCCTCCAGGATTTTGAGATTGTCCATTGTAATATAAATTATTGTATGTAGATGATTGTCTATAAAGTAATTCATCATATGATCCAGAATACCAATCCCCATTAACGCCATTAGTATCGGTTGGATCTATAGATGCAGATACACGACCTTCTGTTGTATCTATTATAGGATCTATGGCACCAATCATTTCAAATTCAACTGATCCTGTTGATTGTATGCTAACAATATCTCCAGGAGCAAAACAATCTGAGGCATTTGCTACTTGAATTGTATTATCTCCAGCGTTAGAATTAGCAGTAACTTTTGATGACGAATAATTTGCAGATCCTGAAATAATTACAGAAGTTCCATTTCTTCGTTGATAAATTCCATGTTCATAATTACTCCAATAATTTGTTCTACTAGAAGATATTGCTAATGTAGTTTCATCGGTCATTATAAATGTTGCATCAACGCCTTGTGTTTCAAAATCTATAGTTGGAGATAAATTTTGATTTGTGCCATTTGTAGTTTGTTGTAAATCATGTAAAATAATTTTAGATTGATCCTTTACATGAAACCATTGATAATATCCTAATTCAATTCGTCCTACATGCCATTCTTGACTTCCAGTTAATTGCCATCTTTGCATTTGGCCTTGTTTTAATATTCTAGGATTATTTGAGTTTCCAGCTGCAAAATCACCAGTATGATTACTCTGACTAGTATGTGTATCTAAAGATACGAATTGATCATGTTGTACTGTTGATTCTGTAATGTAACTTGAAAATGTTCTATCATGATATGCACTATTAATATTATAGTTATATCTTGTGTCATCAAAACGAACTTTAACACGTCCATAATTACCAGGACCTATTCCTTGCCAATAGGTATATGAAGCTGGTATCATTTCGAAAAATCCAGAACCAGACAAATAACCACTATAAGCATATCCACTGTGTGGATTACTTAAATTATATGTGGTATTAATATTAGATCTCCACGTATAATCTTCATCTGGACCATTACCAAATCTAGTAGACCATTTCATACTAGAAGTACCTTCTTGTATTAATCCATCTGCTCTATTTTCTGCAAAAACAATTGCAGGAAATTCTAAATCATATACACTTACTGTAAACATTCCGTAATGCCACATTGCTCTTGTATCACCGTCGAAACTAGTATAACTTAAATTTGAATCAGAAACAGAAGGCCCTGATGACCAACCGCTTCCAGTTTCCATTGCAATTGTAAATCCATTACAAAGATTTAATTCAGTATTAGTATACCATCCTCTTAAATTGTGCGGTCCCCATATTTTCCATTTTCCACCATTGTTAACGTGTAAACTAGATGCTTCAAACAAATCTACCATTCTTTTTGCCATTGAAGCAGTTGCATCTGCAATTGGATGTCCTAGTCTCTGCCCAGTAACGTTGTAAGTTTCTATATCTTCCTCTGCAATTGTTACTCCGTCAACTGTTAATGACACAGCTCCGCCAACGCCATCAACTCGAAACATTTTAGTATAAAAATCATAATATCTTGGACCGTAATTAGCATAATCAGACCGGATTACATTTAAATTATGAGAGTGCCATCGATTAGATATGCTAGTAGTATATGCTTTTCTTGAAAATCCAGAATAGTTATTGATATAATTTGTTTGATTTGTCAAGCCCCAATGTGTATATATTGATGATGTTTCTTGATTATATGGGCCGTCAGATCCGTATGGAATCATCGATCCATATTTAAAATTTACTCCTACAAATCCAGCGACTTGATTGTATCTAGTTGGATCATATGCATTATTTGATTGAGTCATCCATGTATGAATTGGAAACTCACTATGCTATTCATTTGCCCAAAAACTAGAACTCAAATATCCTGTTTTTCCATTGTGAGTATGACTCCATGCAGAAGCTGCATTCACACCACTAACATTGTAACCATCTTGATTGTGTTGATATGATTGACCTAAATTTTGATAATTGTTTTCATATGTAGAGTTTATTGAATAATGATGAAATTTTGCAATATCATTTGGTCCAGGAACTACACCGCCAACCCAGTTGTCAGCATCTAATGGATTCCATATAGAATCATATCTATTTTTTTTAGCTATTATTGTTGCCATATTATACTAGAAATCCTTTCATTGTTTCTATTTGTTCTTGTAGATATGTTACTAGATCAGCTGCTCCTGCTGGATAATCTCCATTTGGATATGAATTCATATATTCTTGTAAAGCAGCTTGCATATTATCTATTTGAATATTCATGTCAGAAATATTCCATGTTACTGTTTCCATTGTTACTGTTTTTTGTTCATGATCAATAGTAAATTTATCTAAATTTTTAAAATATGATAAAAACATAAAATTTATATCTGATAATATAGATGTTAATAATTGATACTCATTCATAACTATCTCCTTAATGATTTATAAGTGACTTCTGAACCACTCGGTATTGTTGTTAAATATTTTACTGTGCTAGTAGACATTGGTGCAAAATCTATATCATAACGCAATCTTAATCCATTTATAAATATTTCCAAGTACTCAAATGCGGATGAAGATACAAACGTTAATGAATTAGGTAATGGAACTGTAGTTCCAGATGCAGTTATTTCTGAAATTGTTAAATATTCTACTTTAGGATTGATTAATGGTACTGTTTCTACTGGCAATAATACTGATGATGCAGATGCAAAATTAACTACTGATCCAGATGCTATCAATGAACCTGTTATTTGAACATCTTTTGAAGAAGTAATAGTAGTGCCTAAATCTTTCCATTCTCCTCCGCCACCACCACCTGACGATGCTATTGTTACTTCTGTAGCACTATTTCTTGTTAATGTTATATTACTTCCTGCGGTTAATTGTACTACTGAATTATCATTTCCTGATGTTGATGTTAAATTTAAATCAACATTGCTACCATCTTGTGTAGCATTTAAATCATAAGTATCTCCGCCGGCGCCGCCAGTGCCAGTGCTATAAGAACCAGTATGATAAATTCTTCCAGTTGCCGGATCTTGTACCAATGTTTTATATGTGCTTTGTCCTGCATTTTCTGACGCTGATATAAATAACAATCCTGAAGCGCTTATTGGTCCTACTGGTATTTCAATTAAGCCTGATCCTGAAACTTTTAAAAGAGTAGCTCCTGATATGTCTGAAACATTGAATACATCGTGTATTAAATCATCAGTAACTGAAAATAATTGGCCTTGAGAACCTTGTATTTCAAATATTGTTGAACCAGAACCTTGTAAAGTCATTGATGCGGTAGATACCCCACCTACATTAGAACTTGATATTAGCAATGATCCTGATATAACGCCATCTCCTGCAAATGGAAATCCAGATCCACCACCGCTAGATTCTAATGTAGTTACTCTTGTACTAAATCCTCCTGATGCTTCCGCAAAGGCTCCAGTAATACTAGTTGCAGTTAAACTTCTTATTAATGTTGCATTAGATCCCAATGATCCAGAAATACCAGCTGCAGTAAACGGACTTGGTACATTTGTTAAATTAGCTCCATTACCTGTAAATGACGTTGCTGTTACATTTCCGACTACTGTTGTTGATCCAGTAACATTTAATGATCCAGTAATATTAGCAAATCCGGCCATTGTATTTAATGATCCAGAATCAACTGTTAATTGTCCAGAACCTCCCATTCCAGAATGAGCTGTACAATAATAATATAATGGGGCAGATGTTGATGTGGTAACTGATATTAATGTAAATGCATTAGCATTTCCAGGTGATCCAGCTCCATAACTTACACCTGTAGAATATTCTGAACCTCCTCCGTGACTTCCATTTTGAGTAGTTGAAAGTCTAAATGGATGACCACTATTACTTGAATCAGATTGATCAAATTTATAAGCGTCGCCGGCATTCATTACTATTGAATCAGTTTCGGTGCCGTCTAAAAAGTATTTATTACCACTTCCTGGATTTGAAACAGTTATTGCAATTGAATGTGTTTGACCAGTGCCTGGTGCACCAGTGCCTGTTGTTTTACTTATAGATATATCTCCATCTAAATCTAATGAAGAAGACACTCCCAAATTATTTCCAGATGTTGATCCTGTTATACTTCCTAAACCTCTTATTCTACTAGGATTTATTAATTCATTATTAGTTAACTGTATGGGAACTCTAAAAGTTGCTTGACCCGTAGTTAATTCAATTTCTGGTGATCCTCCTCCGTTAACTTGTAATTGAAGATATCCAGCTGCTTGAGAATATAATCCAGTTCCAGATGCATGATGAAATGAATATCCAGGTAAAGTTGCTGAACTTCCGGAGTTTGCTGTAAATTTACTGGCTGATACTACTCCTTTTACATCTAATATTATATCTGATGATCCAGTTACTTGTAAAGTATTAGTTCCCGTTAAATGTCTTAAAGAAGCTAAGTCTACATCAGTTGTAGTACCCCAACTTATTTTATTGCTATTATAAAGATATAATGTTTTCCATCTACGATTAAAATTTCCTAGATGTTGCTGATTTGTTGCAACAGGTTTAAATTCACCGCCTAATTGAACTCCATAATTTACTCCACCTGTTTTATAAACTATTGTTCCTTGATTAGTAAACGATGTTTGAATTGAATTAGAATCTTGGCTTAATATAAAGGTAGACATTGCTTGTCTTGCAGCAACTTCTAATATTGGATTTTTATTGTCAAAATGAAAATCTAATCTATTAAAATAAGTTCCGGGAGAATCACTTTCATTTATTATAAATGCTGATCCAGATGATATTTCTATATCAACCGATCCAGTTATACCCAATGATCCCGTTACTTGAGAATTGCCTTTCGAGAGAAAGCCGTGTTTTATTATGAATTCGTTTGCCATCTAGTTCTTTTTTTCCCTATCCAAAAAGTACTTTAATATAAATATGATTATAAACCAAATCTCCCTTTTAATGCGTTGTAGTTGTGTAGGATTTCTTCTGCTGATAATGATTTGTTATATAATTGAAGACTTGCTATATTTGCATTTAAATTAGTGCTTAGAGCATTATCTCTACCTATTTCAAAATTAGTATTATCCGATGCTGGGGATGATGTTTGTGTTTGACTACTATTAAAAACTCCATTTTGATATGCCTTTATTAAACCCTCAGATGTTGACCATGTAAAGGTCATATTATACCAAACACCAGTAGTAGTAACAATAACAAATCTATTAAGACCCGCACCATTATTATTATACATATCCCATCTAGAAAATTGTGGTCTATTGTATATCCAAAACATAGGAGTAGGTCCTCCAGAACCTCCATAAAAATGCAATATTGGCATACCTGTACCACTACCTTGTTGTTGTTTATACCAAAGATTTACAGTATAAGCTGAGTTGGTCATATCCCATATTGATCCTATATTTGAAAAACCTATATAACCATCAGTACCATCAAAATCAAATGAGGAAGGGGATCCATCTTCCCATGTTGCGTCTGTAGATATAGAACCAGATACGGAACTATCTACTGTGTTGAATGTTTTTAAAGTACTAGTACTAGGTATAGTACTTGCCCTATTTGCAGCATCCATGTTGAATACTAGCCCATCCTTAATTATACGTGTTGTTATGTTTCCTATTGAATTTGCCATTATCTAAATCTCGCTTTCATTGCGTTGTAGTTTTGTTTGACTTCTTGAGCTGATAGTGCTTTATTGTAAATTAACTGAGGGCCTAATGAACCATTAAAAGCCTGTGTAGGGCTTGTACCATTAGTAGATATTGCTCCTACAGTTGTTATGTATGAAGAATTACTAACACCTGTCCATGCATCCATTGTTGTAGGTGTATCATTACTATCTAAAACTCCATCTACATATATTTTTCTAGTATATGTTGATCCATTATGATCAAATGTTGTTACTACATTATACCAATTACCCACAGAATAAGTATCAGTAGTAGAATATAAATCTGCAGAACTAAATCCTCCCCCACTATGTACTTGCATTTTAAAAGTTGCGCTAGAATTTGTTCTTATTTCAAAATCTCCCATAGCATTACTTCCAACATACCTACCAAATACACACCCTGTTTGTGAAATTTTATTAAACCATACACTAACCGAAAAACTTCCTACAAATAAATCAGGAGTATTTCCAAAATTAATCATATCCGTAGCATCATTAACAAAAATCCCTGAATTAGTGTTTTCAAACATAGGAGTTGAAGAAAGTGTACCTGATTTATTTCCTACAATATCAGTAGCAGTAGTACCACTCCCAGGATATGATCTTGGATTTGCAGGGTCTATATAAAATACTAATCCGTCCTTAACTATATTTGGAGAGTAATTTGTTCCCATTATATTGCTCTTGTTATAATTTTAATATTGTATTGAGATGTATCTGCATAACAAGCTAACTGTGCTTGACTTTGAGAAAAGTGTACTACTAAATTTAAATTGGATGTGTCTCCAATATGAGTTGTAGTTGTTTCTGAGAACACAACAGACCCGCCAGGAGTCCATACAGATGAGACTGTTCCGCCCCGTGCATTGGACCCAGAATGTGCTATATAATCAAAGAAGGCTCCTCCGTAAGAACTTGTATCCAAACCATATAATGATTGTGTTACATCTGCGGTTGTGGAGCTTATAACAGCTGTTGTGTATAGTGATTGTGGAGATTGTCCTAAAAATATTTCTCCAGAAGCAGATGCTTGTAATACTGGTATGCCTGATCTATCTTTTACGTTTAATAATGTGCCATCTAAATCATCGTCAACTGAAAATAATGTACCTTCTGAACCTATTACTTCAAATACTGTTGAACCTGATGATTCTACTGTTAATCCTCCAGATCCTGATATACTAACAGATCCTGATATTTCAGTATTTCCTCCCACATACAATGCAGATGCTCCTTTTGAGGTAAATGAGTTTGTTACAGTATTTCCTGTGTTTATAGATAACGATCCCCCTATAAAACTTTTATAAAAATTACTATATGTTAAAAATGTTGCATCAGTGCCAGAACCTATTGTGATATTACCTACATTTTGTACACTAGCAGCATTTTGTTTAATTACAACAGCTGTACTAGTACCATTACTATTGTAAACATTAATATTTCCTTTATATTGTCCATTGTATGGACTTTTACCCATATTTAATGTATTACCGATCAACATGTTATTAGATGCAGTTATATCGCCTATAGATGCAATACCTGAACTTGATACTATCAATGATCCTGTTATTTGAGCATCACCTAAAATTGATGTAGATCCTGTTATTTGAGCACTACCCGTTATCTTGGTAGTACCTATTAATGTTTGAACATCTACTCCAGCTTCATCTCCAAAAATATTTGAACCTGAGGTTTCAATTGTAGATGATGTTATAAATGATGCGGTAAATGTTGTAGTAGTTAAATTAGGTACTGTTAATCTATCATTAGCTGAATCATATGTAAATCCAGTTTCAGAAGTTAATTCTCCATTTGTAGTTGTGAATACTACTCTACCTGATGTTGATCCTGCTGTTGCTGATGGTCAT
>JAAHTH010002491.1_pt2 | contig 12045 bp, 19 predicted proteins | sample 6116091 | NCBI WGS metagenome assembly JAAHTH01 (sample SAMN13939990, study PRJNA603662) | sponge metagenome | isolation source: marine sponge | host: Mycale hentscheli | place: New Zealand | collected 2006
CCTCCAAAAAGCTCAGGCACTATGGTTGAAGAGAGCCAAGCCTTATCCCGCATTTGAATCTGAATTTCATAAAATGGGTAAGAAAAAGTATTATGAATGGTTGGGGAATGAAGAAGAGAAAGTGAAGAAGAGTGACAAGAAGGTGGAGAACATTTCAGAGATCAATCCTGGTGATTGGGTGACAATCTCTCGTAAATACGCAAAAGAACATGGTCAGGCTCACTTGAGAAATAAATATAAAATACTCTCAAAGAAAGTTAAGGCAAGTCAAATCTTTACCTCAGGTGACAGTTTAGCGGAATGGGGTTACGCACCATGAAAACATATATCGAATTTACAGAATTCTTATCTGAACAAGTTCAATGGCAAAGGTCATTGTTTGACCATCTCTTCTATGATGCTGACTTACTCATGACTTCAGATATGTATGGTAAAGAAAGTAAAAGTTATGATGAAGATGATGAAGACGCTATAAGGTCTGAGGAGTTTAAGAAAGAACGAAATCAATAAGTATTTCAAAAACAAACAGATCGATCCTTTCAGTTACCACTCAACTCAAGATTTATTGAGAGAGTTTCGGGAGAGATACAATTACTTGCCTGTCACTCAACAGGTTCTCAAGGTCTTAAAAATCTTGTAAAGATTCAGAAAAAAAGAACAAAACAAATCTCAGCTTATACAGTTGATCCGTATGGTGATATGACATCAGGAATCTGGTCTGACAGTAATGGTGGAATTATTGCGGTTGTCAAAGGTCAAGCAGTTGCTGGTCTACAAAAAGATTTATGGAGTAAAGTTGATAAACAGGGTAAACGTTTGTTAGATATCACAACAAATGGTGGTCTTCGGCCAGCTACCGTTTTTCGTAGCGGCATACGAAATTGGAATAAAGAAAGTAATGCTAAGTTCATGGCGCTCATCAAAAATTATGAAAACATGACACAAGAATTAGTTGATATGAAAAGAGATATGATTGAAACTTTGAAAAAAGAATATGAAGATAAACGAGTTGCTCCTAAGACTAAAGGTGAACAACGCTGGGAAACTCTTCGTCCATATGACATACCTGGCTCAGTCAAACAACAATATATACGTAAGTATGTAATCGGAGCAGAAAGAATTATCGCTAGCAAGCCTGAATGGAAAAAGGCTTTCACTGAATATATTTTATCTTGGCCTAAAGTTCAAGCAAAAAGAATGCGAACAAAAACAAAACAAGACACTTACGATGAGATTGTAGTTGGTAATTTTGAAATTGTTTATGCGTTTATTGCTACGAGTGCTTTGAATAAGGGAGAAGATGTTGACGCCTATCGTAAGCAATTCAACTTTCCAACTAAAGTTTTGCGTTATGCTACACTCGATGCGAGTAAGAGTGTGTTGAAAGCTTATCTAAAAGAAATACAATAGAAAGAAGGATGGAAGCATTCAATCAATTTCTTGTCGAAGCAAGAAGAAATCCAGAGAAAAATCCAAAAGAGAATCCGGTCAAGAAGTTATCTCCTTATCGTAAGCGAGGAGACCTGTTCGTCTCCTTTGTCAATTCTGCAAATGCTTTCACAGATACAGCAGATGAAACAGTTCAAATCGGTTTGAATACGAAATCAAAATATAACACACCAAACGGCATTTATACTTATCCGATTGTCTATGCTTATGAAGAAACAGATGATGATGCAAAAGAATTTGATGTGCCTTTTGCGGGTGACAAGCCTTGGATTGGACTCATTCAACGATTGCCTAAAGGCAAACATCTCAATTTGACTGATGATTATGATGGTGCTAAGTATCAACGAGATATCAAAGATTTGACACATGATGTGTTGATTCAGATGAAAAAGAAATGGTCAAACAAAGATGCTAAAATCTTTCCAAGAATCATTTCTTCAGCAATTGCTCAAGCACAAAAGGGTGCTCGAGACAAATCTTATGCGGGCATGTTATGGAATATTACAAGAGTAATTTCATTTGTTTATGCTGAATCGAATTGGAATAATGTTGAAGCACTTGCTGGACGAAATGCATCTTATGAAACATGCAAGAAATATGAACCAAAGGCTACTCTCTGGGCATTACTTTGGACAAGAGATGCTGGTAAGAAATTCTTCTATGATTCAGTTTGTGATCCAGATGATAAAGGTATCATTCATCCTGCAGAAAGAACTCAGTGTGTGTTCTTCACGGGTAAATCACGTTACGGATGGAAAACACTTGATGCCATACCGAACAAAGACTATAATTTCGGACCGCTGAAACAAGAAATGGCAGAGTCAGGTAAAGCAAAGAAGTTAATCACAACAGGTAAAATCAACAAACTTGGTGGCGACAAGGTAACTGAACACATGCTTGCAGAGCTTGGTGTAAAAGGAGATGCCGTCAAAGATGTATTACTGACAAATTATAAGGGTGATTCAGGAAATCTTTTGAGCAAACATCCTATGAAAGTAAAGTTACCGCCGGTTATACAACGAGATATTCTGATGGATACCTTTAAGAATGCGAAGTATCTTGTGGATGTAAGTCAAAAAGAAATTCTCGCAGCAATGGTAAATGTTGTTCGTAAGCCACCAAAAGTTATTCGTCAAGAATTACACAAGACAGAATTGAAGATCGGAAACGAAACAATGGTAGAGATTGTTGCGAAGAAACCTGATCTGATTAAGGCACTTATTGATTTCAAACCAAATGCGAAAGTTTTTATAAAAGCTTTTACAAAAGATGCTCGTCATATGGATGTCTTCGATGACAAAGCTGAAAACAATCCTTCCATGAAAGATGCTGCTCATGAGATACCGAAAGAACTTCAACAGTCTTGGGCAGATATTATTAAGAGAAGTTTTCAAGACAGAGAAGTCTTGGTTTCAATCAAAACAACAATCGCAGACGCCACATATGTTTATATCGAGGATGAACGGCTTGATAAAAAATATCACGGTCTAATCGAAAAGGTGATCATGGATTGGCATCCTTATGCTCATGTACTCAAAATACTTAAAAGAAATTTGAGTGAAGAAAATGACACAAAGAACTTGGCTTATTGTCTTGAAAGGTTGTATGGAGAAGCAACACCTGATGTGGGTAATCCCTCACCCTATACCCAAGCTTATCCAATCAAATTATCTTATGAAAGAATTCAGTTTGAGATTGGTGAAAAAGTAGTGAAGGTTTTACAAAAAGATAATGCTATTGAAGAAGGTCCGCATCGAAATCAAATCAAGAAGATTCTACTCAAGTACATCGGAGGTCTCGATTGGGAAGGACAGAACCACACAAATAGCTGGAAAAAAACACTCAAAGAAGGATAACATATGTTTAAACTTATGGTTTTAGGATTGGCAACGGTTGCCTTGATTGGATGTCGAGACATTCTGCCCGAAAAGGAAACTGAGAAAGAAACAACAGAAATTCGTGACAATCATTCTTACACGGAGATTGTAGAGAAGATTGATAACTACACGAATATCACCACAACAACCACGACAGAAGTCACAAACACAACGAACACGTCAACATCAGACAGTTCAAGTTCTGTCGGGACAACCGCAACTGAACCAGCAACTGACGATGACTTTAAAATTGCGATGTTTGATCAAACATCTGCGAATGTTACCGCAGTTACCGGGGCCCTTGGCGCAATGCCTTCATTGACATTTTATGTAATGGGTTCAACTGATTATGCCATGAATCAAACAGGGATTACACCTTCTCTAGATAACTTCACTTCAACTTCAACAGGCTTTTTTGCCTACACTGTAAATAAGAGTGATATGTTTTTAGAGAAAGCCAATGTAAACCCAGATAATACTTCAGATATAACATTAGTTTATAAAACTGATTTGTATGGCTACATCAAAGATAATACAAAAATTTACGAGATGAAGCCAATCGAATTCACAATATTGGTAAAGTAAAATGTTATTTATCGAACTGTCTGCCGTCTTTTTTTATTTTTATAACTTCTTCAGCACTTTAATGTAATGGAAGAAAACAATTCACTCAAGAAAGTTTATTATTGGCTTGGTAGAATTTTTATATTCACTTCATTAGCTTATGCTGTGGGATTTTTTTTATATCTACTTTTCTTTATGGATGCCTCGCATCCATTAGGATTTAAAGTAAACGGAGAAAATCTATGAAAAGATTTATGGCAGCAACAATGATGTTGCTGCTTGCTTCAGTTGCTCATGCGAGTTGGTCGTCAGAAGAAAAGTCCGCCTTTTATGAACTTCTTTATAATCCAGACAAGGTGACTGACTTTGATTCAAAAATTCACATGATCAACATGATTGAATGTGTGGGTGCTTATTACTCACGCAAATATAGTTTTGATCAATTTGAATCATTTTATTATGATTCAAGTGTTCAGAATATGGTTTATAATCAAGAGTTTACATACGTTTCACAAATGTGTAAAAAAATGGTAGATGAGAAAAAAGCCACAATTTACATATGAAACAAATTCATAACCCATTCGAAAAAGGAAAACAATAATGATACAACAACAAGAAATAGAGCCCGAGGAACGGGTTGGTATGACGTCTTATCGATTTAGGGATTTGCCTTTGTGGGCCAAACAAGCGATCAAAGAAAGCAGCCAATGGACAAACAAGAAATCTCAGAACTTCTCGAAGAAATAAAATCAGCACCTGAAACATTCAAACTTGCGATTAAGATTTATGAAGCAATGTCAAACGGACAAGATCGAGCTGAGTTAGGAAAAGCAATTCGTGAAGCGAAGGATGCATTTACAAGCCTTGATATCACATTAGAAGATATTCAGATTGATTTAGAATATGAATTTATTAAGCAACAGGGACATTATTGATGAAAAAATTGTTATTTATTCTGAGCGCATTCATATTGATGGGAATGTCAGATGCTGAAAGAAGAGAAAACCAGAGAAAAATACAGGAGATGGTGAATCAAACAGTCATTGCTCAGACTCAACCATCTCCGAAAGGTTCACCGAGAATTAATCGTATACTGAAGAATTCATATACGAATTGTTGTACTAATCCCCGCAGTCCCAAAACAATTTACCGCTTTCCTATACGCCCTCCGTATCGGAACTCTTATCAATCTTTTTTCGGCGGAATACCCCGAGGATAGATCCTACCACACCACTTTCTCCCATAAGACCTCGAAAAATATAATTGAACATCAATGATGACCGTGGTCAATATGACCACTACCTCGACGGTCAACTCCTTTGAAATTTGGATCTCGTTCCTTTCGACGATTTCTTTCTCCTTGATAGGCTTTCATAATTTGGTCATGTTCAACTTTCTCAATGCGGTCTGCTTGTAAGAACAAGTAATATGTGAAGAGTAGCAATAAGAAAAATATGGAATGTTCCAAATTTTCAAATCGATCTCCAGTTAAGTTGTCAAAAAAGACAAAAGATGTGAAAAGTATTGTCGAAGTCTTAAATGCCAATCGATGTAAGGTTCTTGTTCCGAACAAAGTTCTTTTTGAGTATTCATGATTGAGCTTGAGAATAGAACGTATAAAAATATACAGAAAAACAAAACCAAGAATGATTTCAACGATACTGATTGAATATAAAAAGAACTGTGAGGTCTCATAAGAAAAGCCTAATTGACCAAAATATTCTCGAAATGCTTCATCACGATTAACTCCGAACCATCCATGTGTTCGATACTTTTGAATTCGATATTCTAATTCACCAGTTTCTGCGTCAAGAACGGCAAACTTTGCTACATTTGGATTTGTGTCATGGCGAAACTCACCGTTATTGAATTTATCAAAACCGTTGAGTAGCCAAAAGCCTGCGAAGAAGAAATAAAGGAGGAAAACTAACTTGACGCTCATGTCAAGTTTTACTAAGAATCGAGTCATGAGGACCTCTCGGATAAATATGTAAGAATATTCATTTTTTTACATATTTATCCGAGTTGAATGTTTAGGCAGGCTCTTCAATAAAGTCATAATTAAAGTTACCATCGAGAGATGCAACGGAGTAGTCACTGACTTTTTGCTCAAAGAAATTTGTGTGACTTGGCGCATTGATAATATAATCAAGCCAATTCAAAGGATTATCTTTAATCTTAAAGTTACCTTTTAAACCTAATTGAATCAAACGTCGATCTGCCATGTATCGACAATAAAGTTTGACTTCTTCTTCTGTCAAACCTTCTGGTGAAAAGAATGAAAATGCTCGATGAATAAATTCATCTTCCAGTTTGATTGCTGTTCGCACCATCTTGTAAATTTTCTTCTTGAAATCATCATTGACAATGCGAGGATTTTCATTACAATAAGTTCGAAATAACTTTGCCATACCAAGAGCATGAAGATTTTCATCTCTCAAGCTCCACTGATTGATCTGACCAAAACCTTTGAGTTTACCAAATCGTTGAAAGTTTAACAACATTGCAAAAGAACTGAACAGAACTAAACCCTCATTGATGACAGACTTTGCAATTGACAGTCCTCTACCTTCTTTCGAGTTAACATCAATGTCGAGCATAAAGTCATGCTTCTCTCTCATCTCTTCAATCTCTAAGAAGGCCGAGTATTCACTCTCAGGAAAACCAATCGTATCATTGAAGAGCGCATAACTTTCTTGGTGAATGTATTCACGACTGGCAAAGCTCGAAAGCATCTTGCGTATCTCATTGTTTTTGAATACTTTTAAATAATAATTGATATAGTTTTCGCCCACATTGACATCACTTTGAACAAACAATGTCAACACACTTCGAATGAAATCTTTCTCACCTTGTGATAACTTATTTGACTTCCATTCATGAACATCATCTTCAAGACTGATTTCATCTGGAATCCAATGAATCTTTTCGTGAGCTTGAGCTATTTCAACAGCCCATGGATAACGAAACGGCTTGTATGTGATTGATGATTCTTCGAGACCACCAAATTGATTCTTGAGAATCACATCTTCTTGTTGTAACAATTCAGTGTAAGTTCCGATATGCTTGTCATCAATGAAGATTTGAGGAACAGATGTGACTTGCTTACCATTCGAAACTCGCTGATAAAATTCTTGTCTTTCATTATAGTCATCTAAGACAATTTCTTCAAAAGAAATCTTGTTTGTCTTGAACCACTCTTTCGCTTTGACACAATAGCTACAACTTGTTTTACTATAAATTTTTACTTCCATATGTTTGTCTATACCTTTCTGATAAAATACCGCTGGTGACGATTCTGAGACATCTGAGACTATCCCTGGCAGTTGAGGCAGTCTTCTTCTTCTTTTGGTTTTTCCATGTAATCTCGAAGAGCATCCCGCTCCACTTTTTCGGAGACATTTTCAACTCGATGCTCTGCCTCTGTTCGCAGATAGTAGAGTGTTTTCAACTTGTTCTTCCATGCCAAATAGTGAACCTTTGAAAGTTCTGTTTTGTTTGTCTTGGCGGGAAAGAACAGATTGACTGACTGACCTTGTTCAATATGTTTCTGCCGGTCTGCAGCGTGTTGAACAACAGTTGCTTGATCAATCTCCATTGCCGTCTTGTAGACATTTTTCTCATGGTCTGTCAGAAACTTCAGATGTGAGACAGAACCACGATTGAGCATGATGCCGGACCATGTCGCTTCGGTGTTCTTGCCATGAGCTTCGAGAACTTTTGCGAGATATGGATTTTTGATTAAATATGAGCCGATCCTTGAACGTTGTGTGAAAGTATTGGCATTGTATGGTTCGATTGATGGTGAGACTCCTAAGAGCATTCCAGAGTTAGCATTCGGTGCGATGGCGGTCAGGTGAGCATTGCGTCTGCCTGTGCCTTCACCGTCAAGATATTCACCCCTACTCATTCCCAAACGAAGAGTTTGTTCCTTGGCTTTTCGATCAATGTGATAGAAGATTTTCTCATTCTCAAGCCTTGCTTCTTCACTCTCCCAGGCAATGTTATTCTTCTGTAGCCATGAATGAAAGCCCATCGCTCCAAGACCCAGTGACCTTTCTCTGGTCGCAGAATACTTTGCCTTTGATAATTCATTCGGTGCGTGGTCAATGAAGTATTGAAGAACATTGTCGAGCATGGTGATCATATCTTCAACCAACTCAGTATCTTTCCACTCATCAAACTTGTCAAGATTCAGTGAGGACAAACAACAAACGGCTGTTCGTTCTTCATTTGTCGGCAGTGTGATTTCCTGACAAAGATTTGAACTGTTGATTCTCAGACCTTGATCCTTGAGCGATTGTGGCAAATGACGATTAGACTCTGTGATGAAATGAATGCATGGCTCACCAGTGCGGAAACGAATCTCAAGCAGTGTTTCCCATAACTCTCGAGCACGAATCGTGTCTCTTGCTGTTTCATCATTTGGATCAACCAGATCCCACAGCACATCTCGCTCAACGGCTCTCATGAATTCATCGGGAATGTTGATTGAATGATGAAGGTTCAGATTCTTACGATTGACATCTCCTGTCGGAACTCTCATGTGCATGAACTCGAGAATATCAGGATGTGAGATGTCTAAGAAAGCACACAATGAACCTTTACGGGTTTTACCTTGACGATAGGCAATCATGTCCGCATCAATTGTGTGTAGAAATGGCATAGGTCCTGGTGCTTTATTCGAGACAGATCGGACTTTGGACCAGTTTGCTCCGATTCCTCCTCCTTTGACTGACAACCATCTCACCTCGGTTGAGTGATCGATGATTGACTCTAAGTTATCTTGAATGTCTAATAAAAAACAAGAGATTGGCATTGCTTTTGGTTTCAGTCCTGGCAACACTGAGTTGGAAAGAACTGGTGAAGCAAACATGAACCAACCTTTTGATACTGCATCATAAAGTCGCTGGGCTAATTCTAAGTCACCGGCTGAAAAACAAAGTGCTGTTCTGGCGAATGCTTGTTGAGGTGTTTCATTTTCATTGCAATAAAACTGTGATAACATATTCACAGCCATTTCAGAGAGTAATTCATTTCGTTTTTCATCCAATGAAATGCCATGATATAGATCCTCATTAACGGGCATTGTCAAAATCTGGGCACTCATCTAAAAACTCCATCTAAGTGTGAAAAAAGAATGTAAAAATGCATCGAAGTGATTTCTCACTTCTGAGAAAAGTGTTAATATTTCAGGGGTTTATATCAATTTGTAACCAAGAATATGTTCTTCATACAAAACCATAATCTTCTTTGTTTTGTTCACGTTCCAAATTAATAAATGGTCGGACTTATTTTCAATTTGTAAAGTATGATCTTGAATCATATGACCACCATCCATAGTCATGATTTCAATTTTCGGGTTTGAACTCAATTCAGAACTAAATTCACTTTTGAAATTGTTATAACTTGCAACTGCCATTTTATACCATGCTTGTAGTGTCATTAAGAAAACGGACTCCAATGATGGATTCCCGTGTGATACACATCAGTTTTTTACCTGTTGCGTTTTTGATCAGCACCATACCTGAAAAATCTTCCAGACGGTCTACATCCTGTATAAGAATGCTTTCTGCAGTTGTCATAATTTCAATTTTTTTCGTATCCGAATATGTTGATTTGAAAGAACTGATTCCGGGAAAAGCCATAATTTATCCAATAAAATGTTTTTGAAAGCGTATCTCTATTTAGCAATTTTTGGTCTTCTCGTTCAATTCGGAACCACTGTTCGAACATCAAAACGAATGCGTTGATCATTTGGTGACCACTCATCTGTATCCTCATTGAACTCTTCAATTTGTGTGAACAGTAAATGTTTCATAAGATGTTGATTTTCTTGAATAGTTAGAATGCCAAAGTCTTCAAATAAAGAACGTGTGTTGTGAAGAACTGTGATAAACTTTTCAGCAATTTTATTCGAAGGTGAGTGGTCTAAAGAGTATTGAACCAATGCTTTTAGATACTCATAGGATGATGAATAAGAACAGTCATAATACTCTGCTAAAGGCTCAACAAATTCATCATAGTATTCTTTCAGGTCATCATCATAATTTCTTGAATTATATTCAGTTCTGTAAGATCGAATTTCTTCAATCTTCTCATCAATAAAATAAATTTTAGCAATGTCCATTGGTGTCATATCTTCTGCCACATTTTGAGTTGAAAGGTTGCTTGAAGTCCTTCAAAAGTAAATCGATCAATCATTGAAATAATTTGAGATGCTGTATACCCATTTAGTATATATTCATTTATATCTTTTCCCGGCATCGAATCAGGGAGCAGAGCAACTTTATATTTGCGGTCAATCATGTTCGCAATTTTTTTGACGATTTCAGGATTGCGAGGTTCTCGGTCAGCAACAAAAACAAAATCAAAGTTGAGTTTATCTAAAGTTTTTGAAACATCTGAACCAGCAATTGCAATTGTATTTGGTAGAAACATCGCATCAATTGGACCTTCAACAATGTAGATTTTTCTTGAAGTGTCAACCTGGTCATAATTGAAAATCTTAGGTGCTTTTTCATTGAGCTTGATTGTAATGTAACGAAGCCTTGTGTTACCTGACAATGCTCTACCTTGAAATGCTACAAGTTTTTTTCTACCATTATAAAAAGGTATGATGATTCTTTCGTCATTACCACCAGCATAATTCGGATCATAATACTGACGAACCCAGTTACCGAAGTTTTCTACATAAAATAATTTCTTATGATACTTCTCAGGTATCTGTCGACGAAGAACATATACCTTTGCTTCATGCGAATTTGATAACTGATCAATCGAAAGAACATCAACAATTTTTGAAGCACTGACATTTTCAGAAGGTATTGGTTTTGCTTTAAGATTGTGTGGCTTCATAATCTTTTCTTCTCGACGAGAATCTAAAAATAGTTCTTTTAGATATTCTGTATGTAAAACGGGATTTATAGTTTTTAAGAAGAAAGAGAATTTAGCACTGAAAGAACAATTGTGGCAAAAGTATTGATAGAGATTTTCTTTTTCAAAAAGATAACCTCTAGCTTTTGTTTCATTTTTTTGGCTATCACCACAAACAGGACATGAGAAATTTGCTCCGTTTGCTTTCCATTTAAAATTTCGAAGTGAGTTAGATAGACGAAAGATGAACTCTTTTTGAATTGATTTGTTCTCAGTTAGAGATCGCTTGTTCATGTTTTTCTAATAATTTCCTGATAAATGTTGTAAAGTTAACTTTTTCAGTTTCAAGGAGAAAGGAAATTTCTTCGAACTTAGCACGGTTGCTCTGAAAATAATTTTCTGCGATTTCCACATTTTCACGAACAACAAGCCATTCTAATAGTTTTTTTGTCTTGAGTGACAAATTTTTCGACATGTATGCTTCTTCTAACTTCTCTTCAGTTAGATAAGGTACATCATCATTTACTCTTTCAAATACAGGTAATTTTCTCGGCTGTTTTCGAACAATCGGTTTCTTTTTTAAGTTGATTAGTCTCGCAATATCATGATTGATTTGCCGAAAAGCTTTTGATTCCATTTTCTTCTTAATGGGCATATCCCGGAGATGTGATTGTTGGTTCAGTATCAGGATCTGAATACCACTTATTCAAAAAGCTACTGAACTCATATGTTCCTGGAGGATGTTCAATAACATTGTTTAGCTGCTTATCATATTTATCATCTTTTTCATTTTCTTCTGACTTCTCTTCTTCATTCACAATTTCATCAAATTCTTGTGGTTCTAAACCAACAGCAACCGCAACTTCTTTCATTGTTTCAAAGTCTTGTTCTGAAATGGCATCTTGCTCAGAAGATGAAATCGAAAGATACTCATGTAAATAATTTTCAAAGAAAGCTTTTGACATTTGTTTGTCAAACTCTGCACTTTCGAGTACATTCAATAAAGCAGTGAAATGATTCATCTTAGTCTCCGTGAAAGTAATTAGTAAAAACTGGAAGTTCTTCAACTTGCCTTAAAACCTTTACAATTGAGCGATAATAAAATCGCTCTAAGTAACGAAAGTTAATGTAACGATATCCCTCAACTTCCAATGTTTGATTACCATCTTCATCTTTGAAGTAGTGTGAACACTTCATCTTTGAAGTGTCTGGTAATTCTTTAGGAACATACAAATAAAGCCATAAATCTTTGTTTCTTGTATAGTCAAAAAATCCTAAT
>JAAHTH010003021.1_pt1 | contig 12045 bp, 14 predicted proteins | sample 6116091 | NCBI WGS metagenome assembly JAAHTH01 (sample SAMN13939990, study PRJNA603662) | sponge metagenome | isolation source: marine sponge | host: Mycale hentscheli | place: New Zealand | collected 2006
AAAAGCCACCTAAAAGAAACAGGCAGAAGTTATTTGAATCATGCTGGTCACGCCCTGCGGTTATCCTCACAGATACTCCGCATCGGCCTGGCTGGTGTGGTTCATGCGGTTGTGCCTCAAGCATTCACAACTCATATGTCTGACGGCATAGCAGATGTTAGGCATAAGATTATGAAAGAAAAAACAAGAATGAGATTGAGAAAATGAAAAGAGTTCTAGACGAAAGACAAGAGAAGTTTGTGTCTCTTTATGTTTCAACAGGTAACGCAACACAATCCGCTGAGCTTGCTGGATACTCCACACCTAAGCAAAAGGGGTGGGACCTTAAGAAAAGGTTTGCCCCTGAGATTGAGGAGCGAACGCGCAACAGGATTGACGGTAAGGTTGGAACCGTTATTGATATGACATATAGGTTAGCTATGGAAGCAGAGTCTGAGGCTGTCAGGCTGAACGCTTGCCGTGACCTGTTAGACCGAGCTGGCTACAAACCTGCTGAGAAACAGATTATTGACAGCGTTACCACAACGGTACACGAGCTATCAACTGAAGAACTAGAAGCAGAACTTGCGAAACTAATGGGTAAGGGCGAGACCGTACAGTGAAAATAAAAAACCTTTACAATGGTATCATGAAAGAGTTTGGTGCTGTAGAGGACCAGGTTGTTGATAGCGAATATAACGCTACCTATAAAACATACAGGATTCCTGAGGGTGTTGAGCCTAGGCAAAGTGTAGGTAAAGGTTCCGACAAGATAAACCTAGAGGACTGGTTCGAGAAAGACCCCAATGGCGGATGGAAGATGATATCTTCTGGCGAGAAAGGAATTGATCCGTACCAGTACGATAACCCCAGAACAAGCATCCTACCAAAAGCAGAGAAATGGAAAAGAGAGAACGATTGGGTTAAGGCTCACTTCTACCCTCAGAATGGCCCAGGAGGAAGAACCCTTAGGAATGTTGGAAACAATTCAGGGTTTGGCAAAAGACTTACAGATATGGAGAACGGCGCTAGGAATAGCGCAAAAGGACTTATAGGTTCTCTTGATAACGCTCACGGTTTGCTTCCTAACATTGGCGGATCAATAGATGAGTCAGAGATTGGGAATTATAGAAACTTTTATGACAGCATGAATGAAACATTTGGTGATGAGAAATCTTTGTCAGGATCACTTAAGCAATTAAAAAGTCCTGAAGACTTTAAAGTTGCAAAGCACACCATACCTAAAGACCAGAATCAAAAATTTGTAACTGGTAGAAATGGCAATCCATTACCCGGTAACGAAAGAGGATTCAAGACTCTGCTGGAAGGATACAACAGCAGCAATCCTGAAGTTGGAATGCTTGACAATGACCCGCTAAGAGGGGAGCTTTCCGAAATTAAAGGTAAGCCTAAGACATTACTGCCAGGCGGTGGTGTAAGAAATATCAAGACTGGAGTTGGTTTGGGTGCTAAGACTTTAGATGCTGCCCATACTGTTGGTAGGCTTGCAAGGACAGGTGTTGCGGGACTTGCTTACAGCGCACCAGGGCTTCTTGTTGACATGGTAGACCCAGAAGCAAACCAAAGGGGTCGTAACATGGTCGGTTTAAGTGAGTATACATTTGGTGACGGAAGACAAGAATATGATACAGGAACTCCTGAGTGGAGGTCCGAGAACCTTGAGAGTGCTGGAAGGTTTCTAGCAGATACATTCATTGACACGCCTCTTAGCTTGCTTGGATATGGTAAAGGTTTGTGGTCAAAAATGGAAGAATCAAAAACAGGAAATAATAAAACAAATGCCAGAGGTAGAAAAAAGCGCTGATCTAACCAGAGCACTGGAGATCGCACAAGAGTTAAATTCTAGAAAACTCTATAATAAAATAAACCAGTATGACCCATACCCCTTCCAGCAATTGTTTCATGACACTGGAAGAAAAAACAATCAACGGTTGTTGATGTGTGCTAACCGTATTGGAAAGTCATACTCAGGCGCAATGGAAATGTCTTTCCACCTTACAGGGCTTTACCCTAAATGGTGGTCAGGCAAAAGGTACAAGACCAAGATAACAGCATGGGTTGGTGGGATCTCTAATGAATCTACCAGAGACATTTGTCAGGCAGAGCTGCTAGGTCCTCCAGAAGATCCTGAAGCCTGGGGTACTGGCGCAATACCTAAAGATTTGATTGTTAGTGCTGAGCGTAAACCGGGTGTACCTAACGCAAAGGCTATCGCTCTAATCAAGCATGTGAACGGACAGAACTCTACGGTACACTTTAAATCGTATGAGTCTGGTGTAGAGAAGTGGATGGGACGCTCTGTTGACTGTATATGGCTGGACGAAGAACCGGACAGAACACTGTACTCTCAGGCGGTAACCCGTACGCTAGATAGGAAGGGAATGGTTTACATGACATTCACTCCAGAGAAAGGCATGACAGAGACTGTAAGCGCCTTTATGAACGACATAAAGAAAGGGCAGAGTCTGACACAGGCTACCTGGGATGACGCATCAGCGGACAAGATAAAGACCATGAGCGGTAAGCCTGGACATCTTGAGCCTGATGTGATGGAACAGATTTTATCGGCATACTCTCCTCACGAAAGAGAGATGCGTAAGTTTGGTAGACCAATGATTGGTTCAGGTTTGGTGTTTCCAATACCGGAAGAAAAGATAATTGTAGATCCTTTTACAATACCAGACTATTGGCCTAGGATTGCTGCTATAGATTTTGGGTGGGATCATAACACCGCGGTTGTTTATGGGGCAATGGATGTTGATGAAGAAGTATTTTATATCTATGATGAGTACGCTCAGAATAAAAGAAGTCCAGCAGATCATTCTAAAGAAATTAAACGCAGGCCAAGTTTTATCCCGATTGCGTACCCTCATGATGGGAATCGTCGCGATTCTATGGGTAACCCTGGCCTTGCTGATCAGTACCGTAATCATGGTTGCAATTTTCTTCTGGAGCATTTTACAAACCCTCCCGCTCTTGGTCATAACAAAGGATCGAATAGCGTTGAAGAAGGCATACAAAAAATGCTTGTTGCTATGGAAGAGGGAAGGTTTAAGATTTTCAGCAACCTTGACAACTTGCTTTCGGAGTACAGGCAGTACCACAGAAAAGAAGGAAAGATTGTAGCAATGAGAGATGACTCAATGAGCGCGATGAGGTACTGCTATCAATCCAGAAGGTTTGGAGTTGCAGGTTCAGACGATACATGGAGTTTTGATTTTGATAAACCAATTCAGTACAAAGAGATGGGAATTATATGAAAACCAATGAAGCACCTAAAACAGAGGAAGAGTTAATCGCCAGAGTTGATGGTGAGATTACAGACGCCTTAGGCTATGGGGATACAATCTCTGAGCAGCGAAACAAAGCAATGGACTATTACTACGGATTACCTTTTGGTAATGAGGTAGAGGGTAGATCTCATTATGTTGATCGAACTGTTCAGGATACTATCGAGTGGATTAAGCCAAGTCTTATGCGAATCTTTGCGTCTGGTGACGAGCTTGTACAATTCGTACCCAAGAAGACTGAAGATGTTGCAATGGCTGAGCAGGCAACAGATTATGTTAACTATGTTGTTCGCCAAGACAATGATGGTTGGTCAATGATGTACTCATGGTTTACCGACGCCTTAATACAAAAGAACGGTATTGTAAAGGTGTGGTGGAATGAATATGAAGAGGTTGAGAGGGAAGAGTACCGCAACCTTACAGATGTAGAACTAGAAGCAATCCTACAGGACCCTAATGTTGAGATAGCGGAACATACAGATTACGAAGATGGAACCCATGATGTTGCAGTATTAGACACTAAGAGAGATGGAAGAATTGTTATTGATAATGTTCCTCCTTCAGAGTTCCTGATCAACAGAGAAGCAAAGACAATAGAAGATGCAAGGTTCACCTGTCATAGAGTGCGTAAGACTCTTAGCGAGCTGAGAGAGATGTATCCGGATGAAGACCTTGATAATGAGGATATCAGCGGAGGCACAATTGACAGTGGCGCATGGAACGCAGGAAACCAAGCAAGGCATGCCTACGATAACAGTGGGTACGAATTCCCTTGGGGTGACTCCTCACAGGAAGAGTCCTTGGTTGAATACTGGTTGCATGAGTCATTCTTAAGAACAGACTGGGATGGCGATGGTATTGCTGAGCTTAGAAAGGTTTGCAGTGTTGGAGATAAGATACTATCTAACGAGCCTGCTGATAGAGTTCCTTTCATAAGTATTACCCCAGTTAAGATACCACACAAATTCTTTGGTATGTCTATTGCTGATTTGGTTATGGACCTTCAGAGAATTAAAAGCACGCTAATGCGTAACCTTTTGGATAACGCTTATAACCAGAACTTTGGAAGATATGCGGTGCTGGAAGGTCAAGCGAATCTGGATGATTTGTTGACAGCTAGACCGGGAGGCATAGTACGTGTTAAGTCACCTAATGCTGTCACCCCTCTGGCTACGCCAGCACTGGAGCCTTACACCTTCCAAATGCTTGAGTATATTGATAGCGTTCGAGAAGCAAGAGCTGGAGTCAGCAAGCATTCTCAGGGTATGAATGATAAAGCCCTGACAAGCCACACAACCGCAACAGCGGTTAACGCTGTCATGAACGCAGCACAAAGCAGAATTGAACTGGTTGCTAGACAGTTTGCTGAGACTGGTGTCAAAGAGTTGATGAAGTCTGTATATGAACTTCTTGTCAAGAACCAGGACAGAGAGCGTGTAATACGATTGAGAAACGAGTGGATTCCTGTTGACCCGCGAGAGTGGGACTCATCTATGGATTCAATTGTTTCGGTTGCTTTAGGTAACGGTAACAAAGACCAGCAAGTGGCTCAGTTGCAGCAGATACTTCAAATGGCAACAAACTATAAAAACCAAGGAGACCCGATGGTCTCTGGTGAGAACATCTACAATCTTTCCGCATCATTGCTTAAAGCTATGGGTATGCAGAATGTTGATGATTACCTCACACCCCCACAAATGCAGCAACCCCCACCACCGCCAGAACCTGACCACAAACTTCAGGCTGAGGTGCAGAAGTTGCAGGCTGAGGCTCAGAGGGCTATGGCAGATACTCAGATGGATCAAGCGAAGTTCCAGCTTGACACCCAAGAGTTTGAGCATAAGCGTAATCTGGACGCAGCAGAACTTGAGTTGAAACAAGCAGAACTCCAGGTGGAGTTAGAGCAAGACAGAGGGGTTAAAGTTGGATAACGAATCAAGAGAGATACAAGCAAAAAGACTATTAGCAGACCCGTTGTTCATGGAAGCATTTGATGCAACCAAAGAGCAACTTATAACTGAATGGAAACACACGGAACCATTCGACATGGAGAAAAGAGAAGCACTGTACCAATCAATTCATTTGATTGACAGAATCTTGACGCACATATCAAGCGTTCTAGAAACGGGGCAGATGTCCCAAATACAAAGTAAACACCCATTCATTTAGAGGAAATTTATTATGGAAAACAGACCAGTGGATAATTCTACGGAACCCACATTAGTCGAAGATAGTGGTGCAGGCAGCATCACAGAAGCAACTGAGTCTTTACTTGCAATGCTGGACGCTGAAGAAGCACCACCAGCAACGGAAGAAGAGGCGACCTTAGAAGAGGTTGTTGAGTCACAGTCGGAAACGGATGACGATACAACTGAAGAAGGCGGTGAGGATGAGTCCGATGAAGATGAGGACGAGTACGAGCCAGAGGATAATGCAGAGGTTGAGGGAGATGACTCCGATGTGTACGCCGTCAAAGTTGACGGTCAAGACGTTGAGGTTTCATTGAATGAACTTCTAGCGGGATACTCACGCCAGAGCGATTACACCCGTAAGACGCAAGAGCTGGCAGCGGAACGAAAGAAAATCGAAGAGATTGCTGAGCAGTATCAAAGTAATCTTAAAGAGAATCAATCGGCCCGTGAGCAATACATTCAAGCAACTGGGCAATTTATAGCGCAAGCAAATAGTCAGTTAGGAGAGTACGCTAAGATAGATTGGAAAGCACTCAAGGAAGTGGACCCTATAGCATATGTAACCAAGAGAGACGAGTTCAGAGAGCATCAAGCAAGAATTCAACATGCACAAAGATTGCAGCATCAAGCTGCGGTTGAAGGGCAAAAAGAACAAGCAAGATACCTCGAAGAACAGGTCATAAAGGAACATGAGCTTATGACGGAGAAGGTTCCAGAGTGGGGAAATCAAGAACAGCGTGCTGAGATGGCTGGCAAAATACGAAGTTACTCTTTAAGTCAGGGTTACAGTGAGGAAGAGATTGGATCATTAGTTGACCATCGCTCCTTGAACATCCTGCTAAAGGCGATGAAGTATGATGCTTTAGAGAACGGAGAGATCCGTAGCAAGAAAGTGCGAAACAAACCCAAGCTGGTTAAATCAGGAACTTCTAGAACAAAAGATTCCGTTAACCGAAAGAAACGTAACGCTCAAATAAATAAACTCAAGCAAACTGGTAAAGCAGAAGATGCTGCTAGATTACTTGAAGACCTTCTATAAGGAGAAATATTAATGGCTATTCCAGCAAACACTAGACAGACTTACGGTGCCGTCGGCATTCGTGAAGACCTGTCAAATATTATTTACAACATCAGTCCGGAAGATACTCCGTTCATGTCAGGCATTGGTAAGTCGTCTTGCGACAATACTTACTTTGAGTGGCAGATTGACGAACTGGACGGTGGCGCTGACAACTTCCATATTGAAGGCGACGATGCTGAAGCCCTTGCTGCTACGGAGCCACTACGTGTAGGAAACTATACGCAGATCAGTTCCAAGACTGTGCGGTCAAGTGGTACGGCTGAAGCGGTAGACTTTGCAGGACGCAAATCTACGCAGGCTTACCAGATGGCTAAACGTGCGAAAGAGTTGAAGTTGGACATGGAGCATATGCTTCTTGCTCTGGCGACTGCTCCTACCCCGGGAGCATCGGGTACAGCACGTAAGACAGGTTCTGTCGGCGCATGGATTACATCTAATGTAATCGCTGCCGGTGCAGCACCTGATGAGGCTGACATCCGAACCATGATGGAGAAATGTTGGGAAGCAGGCGCCAAGCCTACCGTCCTGATGTGTGATGGTGTTATCAAACAGCAAATCTCTGCTTTGTCGCAGAGCGTTTCTGAGTTGCGCACCGCCGCCAATGACAAGAGCCCTGCGTATGTTGTTGCCGCAGTCGATATTTATGTGAGCGACTTTGGAAACTTGCAGATGGTTCCTAACCGGTTGATGCCTGCTGCTACGGCATACTTCCTTGACTATGAGTTTTGGGACATCGCTTACCTGCGACCGTTCATGACTCATGACATTGCACGCACTGGTGACAGTGTTGCTCAGCAGTTGGTCGTTGAGTATGGCCTTCGTTCCAAGAATGAAGAAGCCAACGGCAAAATCACGGGTTGGACTGACTAGTCTAAATCTGTAATGGGACGCCCCTCCGCAAGGAGGGGTTTACCTTTTAACTAGAGAGGAACTATGAAGAAAGCAGATTTCAAAGACGGTAAACCCGTTAAGAAAGAAGTAAAGAAAGAAGGCAAGAAACTGGACCCATATAAGGTTCTCAAAGAAGCCTACGATAAGCCAACTAGAGTTGCCAGCGTAGGTGGTAAAGGATATGTATGAAGACAATATTTGATGTTGACGAAACCGGTGTCACCACATTTGAAGAGAGTGCAAAAGAATTCACGCTCACGAAAACACAGGACACTCAACCTGTCATCACACAGAATAAGAAAGAATTTAACAGTGGAATTAACAACGGAGGAAAGACTGCTCTTGGAAGAAAAGTTGCATCTATTCCCCTAGTTGTTTGGCAAAACTGGATGATCGAGACCAATGGGGAAATACAAAAAGACCCTAAGTTATTGGCTAAGTATCTCAATGATAGCGATAACAGATTCTTCCGTACACACGATAGCAGGATATAACTATGTCACTTGAAACTTACGACGAACTACAAGTCAGCTTAAAGAATTGGCTGGATCGAGATGATCTAGACCCATTCCTCCCTGACTTTATTAAACTAGCAGAGAGTCGATTTAATCGGCTTCTTCGATTGCGTGCTATGGAAAGGATGGAGAAAACCAACACGGTGGGTGGTCAGTCTAACTACAACTTACCTAATGACTATCTTCAGGGTCGTGAGTTTAGACTTAACACAAATCCGGTAATGTCATTACAGTACGTAACCCCCGAGATTTATGACGCATGGAGAATGGGACCAGGAGTTCCAAAGTTTTACACTATTGTTGCTGACCAACTTAAGCTTGGGCCAGTACCTTCTGGCGAACAAGAAATGGAGATGTTATTTTATGCAAGAGTTCCTAGCCTCAACACCTCAAGGCCAACTAACTGGATACTACTTAACGCACCTGATATATATTTGTATGGCTCTCTATTAGAGGCAGAAGCATTCCTTCAGAATGATCCAAGAATTGGATTATGGAAGCAGGGTTTTGATCAAGCGGTAATGGACCTTCAATTACAAGACGATAAAGATAGGCATAGCGCATCTAGCCTGATGGTGCGTCAGTGAGCACCCCCATTGATTACTCAAGGTGGCAAAATTGGTTTGACTCTGTTAACCAGGACATTGCCTCAGACCCTTCAATCCCTAGATATCAGTGGCCTTGGGATGATGATGATAGAGATTGGGTTCCCGCTGTGCTTGACTCTGGTATTCTTTGGGATACACATCATGCGACAATTCTAGATGTGACTGGAGACTTACTGCTTGAAGAAGCATTAATGAACAATGATTCGCCTCAGGGGTGGAGTGATGTAGGTGGTAAAAGTACAACATGGACTCAGGTTGGATCACAAATATTCGCAGAGGATGAATAATGGACTTAAACTTACAACATAAACTGAGCACAACTTATCTGGTTGACTGCTATGGTGAGGATGGGTTCCTTAAATGGACAGAATCTACACCTAATATTGTGGTAAACGAAGGGGTTGCATACCTCTTTGACACAGCATTTATAAAAACAGAACCATTAGATTGGTTTGCAGGTCTTGTTAAAACAGGCGATGGAGTTGCTACAGACACAATGCAGGACCACACTTTTGCTGAGTGGTTAGGCTGGGTGAATGTAAAGAGACCATTGCTTACATTTGAAGCCTGTGACCCAAGGACATCCTTAGAGAGTGTTAAGACCCGTCCAGTGACATTTACATCAGGAACTACAGACACAATCACCGGAGCCTTTATGACGACCAGTGAGAAGAAAGATGACTACAGCGGTAAGTTATACGGTGTAACCTCATTCAGGAAATCGCACGACCTTATACCCGGAGATTCAATCAGCATGAGTATTATCATAGGAGCACGACAATAGATGACTAAGCCAACAATCAAAGTAGACCTTCCCAAGGACGATGATCCGATAGGCGAGGGTGCTGAAAGAATTAGGGAGACACGTCAGGCTATCTATGATGTCTTTCCTATTGGTCCAGAAGACCTAGACAACACCAAGGTGCAGGGCTATTGGCCTGCTGGCTCAATGACTGGCGGTATGGACCCGGCTGTGGAAGCCGGTGTTAAAGAACCATACGTTGGCATGCAGGATAGAGCCTTCCTTATTGGTGACCCTACTACTGAGTGGGACTACACAATCCCAGAGGGTAAGAACGCATTATCTATTGGCTTGGATGCTGATAGCACCATCACTGTGCCTGAGGGTTCAGACTGGATTAATATCGAAAAGGATGATCATGTACACGTTAAGTACCTGAGAGACCTTGACGACGTAGAGACCGGCATTACTGGTGCTCTTAATGGTCAGGCGCTCATCTATGATGACACCATATCCCTTTGGAAGGCTGGCATACCAGCACCGGGTCCAGTAGGTCCCATCGGACCAGAGGGTCCACAAGGACCTCAGGGAGACAAGGGCGACAAGGGTGATGACTCTACCGTACCGGGGCCAGATGGTCCTGTAGGGCCACAGGGGCCCAAAGGTGACAAAGGAGACACTGGAGCAGACTCAGATGTTCCCGGACCAATAGGTCCAGAAGGTCCAGAGGGACCTGAGGGGCCAGAGGGTCCAGATGGTCCCAAAGGTGATCCCGGCACAGGCATCCATTACATGGGCAATGTGTCTGATATGGCAGAACTAAACGCTTTACCCGGGCCATTTGATGTTGGTGACGCTTACTTTGTTGAGGACATCGACAGCCTATATGCATGGGGTGCAGACTCAACTTGGCATGACCTTGGAGACATCAAAGGAGAAAAGGGAGATAAGGGAGATACAGGTGATGTAGGACCTGAGGGACCTATCGGACCTGACGGACCTCAAGGTGAGAAGGGAGATAAAGGAGACGATTCTGAAGTTCCGGGACCCAAGGGTGATCCGTTTGTTTATGGAGACTTTACCACTGAGGAATTAGCTGCACTTAAAGGTGAAAAGGGAGATAAGGGTGACAAGGGCGATGACTCAGAAGTGCCCGGTCCCAAAGGTGATCCTTTCGTTTACTCAGATTTTACTCCTGAAGAGTTGGCAGGACTCAAAGGTGAGAAAGGTGACACAGGTGATAAAGGTGATAAAGGTGATCAAGGTGAACCCGGAACAACTCCTGATATGGATTTGTACGCCACCAAAGTGTACTCAGATGCAGGCGATGTTACAGCATTAACTGATGCTAAGGCTTACACTGACTCTGAGATCGCAGGGCTTCCTGCTGCTGGTGTTGAGTTGGATAACTCTGAGCCTTGGACGCATGCCCAGTACAACACTCTGATTGATGCCTCCATTACAAGCGATGGCACCGTAACGCCAAGGGCTATGCTTGGAAGCATTCAGGTTAGTCCTAACCAGAAGATATCTCCTTCAAGTGGTGGAGCCTTCACAATCTGCAGCGTCTTCGGAGATGCCCCTACTAAGGTAGGCATCTATGCCAACCTCTTGCTAGACCCAGTTGCCAGTTATACGTTTGATGTCAACAACTTCTTGGTAAACGACATTGACGAAGATAAGTGGCTGTACGTCAGACTGATGTCCGAAGGTGGTAAGTGGAAGCAAGTTGGTTCTAACTACTTGGGTGAACCTGGAGGTTTAGGTGGAGGTTCTGAGACTGGCGTATATCGTGAGCATCAGAATGCAAGCACTGAGAATCAGACCATTACATCTACGCATAACGCCATAGCCTGTGGACCAATTCAACTAGACCACGTTGTGACCATTGAAGATGGCGCAGTGTGGGCAATCGTTTAGGAGATTATATGAGCAAGTTAGAAGTCAGGGAGATAGGCCCAATCTCCGGTGAGACAGAGGTGAGACTGGCAGACGGGGCAACTGCTGTTGGGTTTGGTGGTGGTGGCAAGGTGTTGCAGGTTGTTCAAGCAGAAAAAACTGATGTATTTTCTTCCAGTGGAAAAACCTTTGTTGATGTAGCGGGTTTATCATTAAATATTACACCTTCCTCAACTTCAAGCAAGATTATTATTATGGCGTCTATAATTGCTTCAAGCAATATGAGATATTCTGTGTTTAATTTATTTAGAAATTCCACACACATTAGTACTGGAGATTCATCGGGAATAGGTAGTAGGTTTTTGATAACTGCGCCTATTGAATGTAATTCTGAAATATCTCACAACGATTATTACCTAAGAAACTCTTCTATAAGTTATTTAGATTCTCCGTCCACTATGTCACCAATAAATTACAAGATACAAGCCGGAAGCACAGTTCCGCTTGAAGATACCTACATCTACGTAAATAGAACGGTCATGGATGATGACGTTGGTTATTGTGCTAGAGGGTCTTCAAACATTATCGCAATGGAGGTTTCAGGATGATTCATAAGGCAATATACAGCATATATCCTAATGTCGTTTCCATCAATGGATACAACGATGGAATGGATGCTAATGGAGATTCAGTAGTAATAGACATGACTGCCGTAAATCAAGAAGCAGAGCGACTTGAAGCAGAAGCCCAAGCAGACGCAGAAGCAAGAGAGGCCCTGCGACAATCCATGATCAGCAAGATAGCAACCACACTGACTCCAGAAGAGA
>JAAHTH010001734.1_pt1 | contig 12043 bp, 13 predicted proteins | sample 6116091 | NCBI WGS metagenome assembly JAAHTH01 (sample SAMN13939990, study PRJNA603662) | sponge metagenome | isolation source: marine sponge | host: Mycale hentscheli | place: New Zealand | collected 2006
CCCCCCTACCCGTGGTGAGAATTTTTTTCCACATACTTTAAAAAAGTTTTTGTTTTTTTTTCTAACCTTAACAATAAGGTATATTATAAGAAATCTTGTATTTTCTTATAATATGGTTTCGTCAGTAAGAAAGTATTTGAATAAAAATAAATTTTACAACAAATTACACACATATACATAACATTAATATTCTTTTTTTTATTCTTTTTTAATTTTATGCTCTCATCAGTCACAACTTACTCGGTCACAAAATAAATTTGATGTAAATATTCCGCACGAGATAATGCTGTGTAAATCGCTTCCGGTTCCATCATTCTCGCATCTATGAATAAATTATTCTTTGCTGTTTCTCCTTGAATAGAATGAATTGTGTAAGCGTGTCTTACCTCATAATCAGTGTCAAGTTTATAGTTCTCATCAGGTTTATCATATAGAATTCCTCCCTTACAATATATTCTGTCTGTCTTTAAAACATAATACTTCTCTACATCACAAAATAATTTTGTATAAATATCTTTTTTTAAATGTGTTCTACATAAAATCATATCTTCCTTTTTATATAATTCTTTCATCTCTTCTCGTGTTATTCTTTTCTTAATCGCTTTCTTAATTGTCATATACAAGAAAGGGTTATCAATATTCTCACGGCATATATCTAAAATTAATTGTAATTCATCACACTTACATCTCCGGTTAATAGTATATTCAATAATATTATCAAAGCCATCTTCATTAAATATTTTAGGTTCTTCTCCATTACTACTGAATGGTGGTAATTGAAATCCATTATCTCCACACATAATAATTTTCATTTCACTATAAGTTTCAAATATCATTTCTTTCGTATCATTATCCATCATAGAAATCTCATCTATAATTAATGTATTATAACTTTGTTTTATGTAATCAATTTTTTCAGGGTCATCGGTATAAAGATTTGCCCACACCTGATTAGCAATACCACATTCAACATTTTTATTTCTTGATAGTTTCCATGAAGGGGCAACAAACAATTTTTTAATTAATCCTTTATCGTTAATATTGAGATGTGTTTTACCTGAACCGCCAACGCCTTTATGCAGTTCTTTCATATAATGCTCTCTCGGTTTATTCACACATAGTTTAATATCGCATTCATAATTAGATATATATGTATCACTTGTGGTATTACATTTAATAATATCCGGTTTATTCCTGAACACATTACACAGTTCTACTTCTTCTCCTTCATAATAAATACCATCTACACAAACACGAACTACATTATTAATATCAATTTTAAATAATTGTTCCAATACATTAAGACGCATATACGCTGTGATAAATCCACAGATATGAGAAAGATGGTTATTATGTTGTTTTTTATAACTGACTTGTAATTCATTTGTTTGTGAATTGTATGATGCTAAATCGTAATCACTTACTTGAACTATATGCTCTGCTAGTTCTCTTTCACAATTCATATAGAAATGTTTGTATTCGGCATATGAAAACATACTACCACAATATTTACAATAATATTTTGCCCCATCTTTTTTTTTCCAGTCTGTAATAGTTGTTCCATCATTTTCTTTCAATATATACAATCCATTATTAGATGATATCGTATCATATTTTACTACAACAAGCATTCCCAAATAGGTATCATTTAATCTTGTGAGTTCAAGTTTTGAAGGTATGGTCATTGTTTCAATGGGTATGTGTATTCCAGTATCTTTATTGTTTAACATATCGTCGTTAAATCTAAAATCAAAATTAGAACCCCAGCAACCTTCAATAATATCAAATGTTACACCTTGTTCTGTTAGGAATTCTAATTCAAACGAAGGATATACATTATCAGTATAGATTTTCATTTTATCATTATAGTTTTTTAATACAGGATTAGCTTTATCAAAGTTAATATTATCAATACGATAATATCCAATTTCTACTATTTTATCTGTTTGACGATAATCAGTAACCTTACCAAGAAACCCTTTATAATATTTACATTTATGGAAACCTGCGTATGCTTTTTCCATATCATAATGATTATATTTCTCACCATAATATATATCTTCTGTGAAATCAATTGTTTCATTAAAATGAACTCCTTGACGAATAAACAAACTAACATCAACATCAGTAAAGTCATCTAGATAATAATTATTGATTCCTGTATCTTTTTCAAAATCTTTAATCGTATCTCTATAAATAGATGGTGTAACATATGTTCCATCTAATGTAGATAAAGACGCAATACCATTCATATTTTTGGTGTAAATATGATAATCATCTTTTTTATCCAATGCATATTTATTAAGCTTATCTTGGTCTATCTCGGTGTATTCTAGATTAACTATTTGGTTATGTTCTACATGGTCTATTTTTGTATTAATAAATTTAAAGGTGGTCAGTGCTTTCTTTGACGACTTTACATTAATGAAATTCTTTTGAAATGGTGTATTGACTTCAATATTAACCTGATACTTATTAGAAATCATATTAATATCTTCTTGTGTTACACCTGTTTCCCTGTAATGTAATTCATCTTTTTCTAACTTCTTTTTCAATCCTGTGTATTTGTATTTTGTTTTTTGTGTTTCTGCATTATCCGCTTTATCCTGACACCATTTAATCATAGGTGTAAATAAACAATTCGTAATGCCGTCTTTAAATGCTTGAATGATTTTTTTACCTTCAATTTTCTCACCTATATTGATGTATATAGTGTAGTTAAAATCGTTTGATATTCTATTTATATCACTATCTATTTGTAGATATTTAGTAAATATGTTTTTATAATCTTTTCCAAATTTATCACTAAATGTAAATGAAAAGTCTAAACGAAAATCATATGTATCGCCATCGCTTCCTGTTACTATGCCTTGTCCTCCTTTCTTAACGACATTAATAGTATCGCCTGACCTGTGAATTGATTTTAATAAATTATAAAATCTCTCAATACTATCATCAATATCAGGTTTGCCTTTCTTAAATACCCTAGTGTTGTTCTTCAATTCCATTTTTTTTTCCTTCTTCACATCTGCTTTCTTTTTTCTTACTTCAATTTTTTTTTTATCTCTCTCCTCCAAAATATCCTTATTGAACTCGTCAGCATAATATCTAAACGCCAATTTTTCTTTTCTCTTATCACTTATTCCTAAATCAAATAGGTCTTCCACAGACCTAATTAGTTGTTTCGTTGTTTTAAATCCATATCTCTTTCTTATTTTCGTCTTATCGCCATCAGTTAATTTAGTCACATCTCTAATTAATGTTTTAGACATTATATATATATATTAGTTATAGATTATTTTTTAAATCAATTTTTTAAATATATATATAACTAATCAATTATATAGTTTCCGGACGCATTGAAGCGTTACATCAGAAATGTAGTCATCATAGCACTCATACCCTTTTTTTTTAGCATAGTTTTTATTTGTGCTTAATCTTTGGTTCTCTAAATATTTATCATAATTATTATCTCTATATCTCATCACATTGTTGTATAATTTAACCTTGCTTTCCGGCTTCGCACACCATTTAGCGTTTGCTCTTTTTTGAATATCGCTAATCGCCATTATTACTATATATAACTATTATTTTTTTTCTAAATCAATTTTTTTAAATATTATTGTTGAACACTGATATTTTTTTCTCTGGTATTTATATATGAGTGATACGGAAAATACCAGTGAAATACCTGAAAATACGAGTAAATCTTTAGGAGAATCACAGGAAGTTGAAAACGAGAAACCGGAAAAAGAGGAAATTGTTAAACCTCGTAAAAAACCACCTGCAATTAACAAGGACGGCACACCTCGCAAAACTCTCACTGAAGAACAGCAGAAGGCAAGGTTAGAACTTTTGCGTAAAGGTAGAGAAAAGGCAAACCATAAGCGTCAGATATTAAAAGAACAAGCATTAAAAAATGCAAAAGAGCATCACCCTCCGTCTGTAGAAAAATACCCTGAACCGGAAACTGTTAAAGTAGTTAAACCAAGACCTAAAAAGAAAACGATTGTGATTGAAGAAAGTGATGATGATAGTGAAGAAGAGATAGTAGTTAAAAAAGTTGTAAGAAAAAAGAAACCGCCTCGTGACCCTTCACCTGACCCTCCTCCTCCTGCTCTTGCTATGAACCCCCCACCTCCAAGACCACCACCAGTCAGGCAGGAAACAGAACAAGAAAAGAAAAAGAAATTAAAACAGATGAAAGAAGATTTAGCAAATAAAAAAGCATATCGTTCTTTGTTTGATTAATGAAGTTCGAACTTCTTAAAATACTTTTTAATGACAATGACACTCCTTCTTATCATCAGGGAAAATAATTAACTCATTTAGATTACGCTTGAATGTATGCGTAGGACAATGAGGTTTAAAAGTAATTAATAATGAATCGTGTTTATTCTGTATTGCGTAATTATATGCTTCCATAAATTTTTCTTCATCAACACTCCCTGCGAGTTCTTCCACCATTTTATCCATTTGTTTTTGTTGTTTATTTTTAAACACTATCATATGAGTTAAATTTTGACGCAATACACGAGATACACCCTGACTCATAGAGTAAGTTTGTGAATTAAATATAACTCCTAACCCACACGCACTACGCTCTCCGTATGGTTCAGTTAGACCAGCGATGTGCCTATTCAGTGTAGCAATTTTAGTAAAAAAAGGACTATGGACCACTTGAGAGCCTAAAATATCATCAAGTATAACTAGACTTTGAGGCGGTCTTACCTTTTTATATTTCCATACCGGTTTTTCAGGTGTCATCTCTAACCACCCAAGATTATCAAATTTAAATATATCTTCATCTGTAAATAAATCTTTCTTTGATTTAAGTTTTTTCATAAATTCATTATAGTCTTCTAAATCTTGTAAATATTTTTCAAAATCATCTCTATCTTGTTCTACCGATTCTATCACTTGTTTAATTGAATCTCTGTTAGGTTCATATACATCTTCCTCATCTATGTGCTTACCAAAATATGATTTATTTGATAAAAATGTTGGCGTTATTAAATAAATTCTATCATATACATTTGTTTTTTGTGCTTGATTCACAATTTTAGAACAGCAAAATGTCTTTCCTGAATTTCTCAAGCCAAAAATACCTAGCAAACAATTTCCATCTATACCACCTTGTATCACACTATCATATGCATTAGATACTCCCTTATTAGGTTCTGTATCCTTCCCATATAAACTAACTTTTTTTGTAGTAAATGTCATCTTTATATATATAACAATATAATTTATACTTTATCTAAAACAGAATCCATAGGTGTTGATTCAGCACCGGCATTTTCTGTATCAATTTCAAATTTATCACCACAGCACCCGCTATGTGTTTTTATCTTCATCTTATATAATTTCACAGCACATACGAAAATAAATAAACTAGCACTTGCCTCTAAACCCATTAAAGAAAAATCTTCAATCTCCATATATATACTTATAACAACACAAAACTTTTGTTTTACTTTTTTAAAAGTATATATATATAATGCCGTTTGACGAGGAAGAACTTTTAGAAGTTATGATTGATGACCAAAAAAATCAACCTTATGGTAATCCAGTATATATTAACGGGGGACTAAATAACCGAAAAATTGTAGCGGAAATGGCGTTTGAACCGGAGGAAACAAAAAGATTACGGGTTCGTGAAGGGGGTGAAGAATTTATAGATTTTAGAGCAAGAAGTAATGTCAATGATGATGAAATAAACATGATGTCTAAAGGTGCTAAAATTTTAAGAGAGGTATATGCTAATACAAAAGAGTTCAAAGGAAAAGATGAACAGGATAGAACAAATTATATTATAGGTAGGAAGAAATTTATGGATTATGATGTATTAGATACAACAACGAGTCTATCTCAAATATTTGTAAATGATGAAAGAAAAGAATTTATTATTGGTGTAAGAGGTGTTCTACCGGAATACGATGCAATAGATAGATTTAAATTTGGACAAATGGCGTTAAAAACATTTGGTATATTAAAACCTGATGATGTAACCGATTTAGGGTCATATTATAAAGAAGATAGAGATTCTATAACTGACCTAGTAAATTTTGGAATGATTGAATATCCTGAATATAAAATAAAATTACTTGGACATTCAGCAGGAGGAGGAATAGCAGGTGATATTGCTAGAGAATATAACATTGAAGCACACCTATATAATCCAGCAAGTAATTTGCTTGAACCCAAGAGAAATTTTGAGGGTTATGACCCTCGTAATATTAATATATACACAAATAGTATTGACCCAGTGCCTATATATGTAAGAAAGGAACAAGATTATTCACCTGAAACCTTTTTCAATGTATTCAATAAGAAAAATTATTTTCCATTAGGACATAAACTCCGTAACTTTATAAACGAAGATAATATACATAGTGTTAGAAAGAAAAGTAGTTTTAAACTGGTTGAAGAAGTTAAAAATGTTCCACAAAAATTAATAGCATTTGAAGAAAAACTAATGCTTGGAGCACCTGAAACTACAAATGGTATAATATCTAGTTATGATGATGTTGGTATATTTAATAATGATGATACAACAGTTTTTAGTGTTTTAAATAAACAACCTGAAAATCCATTTACACCATATAGAAGTGTATTTGATATGATTGATAGTAACAATGATAATAAAATTAGTTATAATGAATATAAATCATATTATCTAAAAAAAGGCTTATCTCAAAAAGCGATTAAAAAAATGTTTGATAAACTAGATACAAATAAAGATGGTTCTATTTCTTCAGTTGAATGGAGACTTTAACATAGGATTGAAATTATTAGCGTGTCTTAACACCTTACCACCTGCATTTTCCATATCACATTTAAGGTGCGATAAGCCAAATATTTGTAAATTAGATGCTGGAGATGGTTGTGCAATCATTCCATCACCATTTAACACATTATCCACATTTTTAGTTCTCGTTTTAACCATAGCACCCATGTAATCATCAGGTAAAACGCACGGAGCATTTTGGTCAGCAATTTGATAAACACTACCGATGAGTTCCATACCGGTTAAACCTCCATCATTTTTATCCATTCTTGGGTCGTTCATAAGACCTCCTAAAATATCACCAACTCCGTCTGCCTTATCAAACTCACCGAATATTTGATTTTGTAATGGCGTAGCATATCCATTTTTGGAAATTGTAGTTGATACTGGAATCATTATATATATTTAGCAAGATATTATTTTTTTAAAAGTATATAATATAAATGAAATTATTTACAGATGAAGAATCAGATTATATGTGCCGTGATTCTAGACCAGTGCCGATGGAATTAAGACAAGAAGTATTTGATATGCTTATAGGTGATGAACATATGAGTAGATTTAATCCTATGAAAAAAAGAGGTAAAAAGGGTGGTGATGATGATGACCCGATGAACCCTTTTAAAAAATCATACCATACACCAGCAAATATTAATATTTATTGTAATGCGGTTTGTGCTAGAGAGGGTCTTAATCCAGTAGCATTTTTAAAAGAATACAATAATGTATATGATAAAATGGTGAAAGATGAACCTATACCATACAACACCGAAAAATTAACAGAGAGATATTCTAACAATGCTATGGACAATGAAATGAGAGATATGGGAACAGACCCTATAAATCCTGAAATGAGAGATATGGGAACAGACCCTATGGAATTTATGAGCATACCAAGAGGCAGACCTCCGCTCCGTGCGAGAAATATGGTTTATAATTTAATGACAGGTGAATATGAACCTACACGAGGTGATGTTGTTATAGTAAATCAAGACCCTGATGATATGGAAATGGAGAGAATGCGTGAAGCGATGCGTGATTTATAAAAAAATAATCTTACATTAATATATAAATGGCTGAATTAGTCAAAGAAGGATTTAAATACATAAATGATGATGGTGAAGAAGAGATTATTAAACGAGCAGAGATGAAAATGGAAGAGTATAAATACACGAAGGAACAACTTGAAAAAAAACAACAACTTATGGTGAAATGTATTGATTTATACCCTAATATGGATAAGTCTATTATTAATATTTTAGTAGATTATTATATGAACCACGAAGAGAAATTAGAAGCAGAATGTATGTTAGATGAAGAGTATAGAAAGATGGTAAATGTTTAGGGTTTTTTTATCTTTCGTATTTATATAAATGAATAAATACGAAAATGAATCACAATTGTTATTTATTTCAAGTGAAGCGAATTTTGAGTCTTTAGGTAATCAAGCACATTTTAAAGTTGATTTAAATGACCAACCATTCAGTAATAATGATGGTTCTTTACTTAAGATGTCTGTAAAAGAGTTTAATATAGCAAAAAATTGGTATAACATAAATGATACAAATAACAAGGTGAGAATGTTTTTAAAAACATTTACATCAGGAGGAAAAACCATTAATGATATTGATGAGATAGTTGAAATACCAGTAGGAGATTATCTCACACACGAATCATTAGGAGCATCATTTATGTCAGCAGTGACTGCTGTTATAATTGCTAATAGCGATTTAGTGTTGAGTGATTTTACAAACACAACCTCTTTACAAACTTTTAGTAGGTCATCTCATGTATCAACATACCAAGATGAACCAGCATTAAAGAATAGATATAATGATTATAGATTACAGTTTAATTTGTCAATTACTGTAAGTAGTTTTGTTTGGACAAAAGCACCCCAGTTCCAGTGCCTAAATATTGGAGATGGTAAATCATATAAACTAAATGGTGCTAGTGATAATTTAACAAGAGATGAATTATTGAATGATTCGTATATTCTTTTAGGAGGAGAACGCATTGAACAATTTTATGGCGGTGATACACCTATTTATGACCAAACTGATGTTCCGGTTTCATTTAGCAGTAAAATAGAATCAACAGATACTCATAAAATTCAAATATGTGGTTATTACCCTATGAATACCTCATTAAACACAATGCCTAATTTATACATAACTTCAAGACAAAGTCATTCTCAAGCATCTAGCAGTTTAGAACAAATATCAAATGAACACGCACATAGTTTTATTCAGTCAAGTATTATAGCAAAAGCAAGACGAGAAATAGACAGAGATGGTGGTGTTTTTTATAGAATCACACAACCTAGTTATTTCTTTGCTAATGTAACTGCGAGTGTTTTAAATTTCGTAGAGTTTGATTTAAGAGATTCAAGAGGTCGTTTAATACCATACCCTAATCCAGCATTAGCACCTGTAACTGTTGATGATTCAAAATATGATGCCGGTAATCCAAAAGGTCAAATTAAAAATGGTAATTCGGTTGTAGATATGGTTCTTTTAGTAGAAAAATATGTTGGAAATTCGCCACAAAAATTACAAGGATTTGCACCCCCTGAATCAATTCCTAATCCAAACTTAAGGAGTAATTTAACAATACCAAGAAAAATGTGTTAAAAAAATTTGAATTTTTTAATCTTATACTATAATATAAATGGAAAATTCAGGTTCGCTACCAAGTTCTCTTTCGTTTGCTCTCTCTGTCGTTCAGGGCGTCAGCACTAATGCTTTCTCTATTCCTTCCAGCACCGGACAGGGTTCGGTCGCTGGAGGAGGTTCAAGCATCAAATTTAATCTCCCAACCACAGGCATAATGGACTTCAAAACATCCAAGATGACATTTTCAGTTTCCACAGCGGGTAAAGGTGCTCGTATTCCTAGCAACATTGATTCGCTCTTCTCTTCGTGCCGTATTACAGCGGGAGGACAAACAATCTGTCAGGCAAATAATTTATATGGTCTTATTAAAAACATTAACTACAATACAGGTGTAGAAGTATGTGACGATGTTCTAGGTCACCCTGAAGTTCTTGATGTGGTTCAGTTAGATGGAAAGAACATAAAACCGGATGATGAGAATGAATCTTACGACAGCGGTGTAGGTGCAGTTTCTCGTATGTTCGCCGTTGATATGGGTGAGATTGCCCGTATATCGCCTCAACTCGTTTCGCTTGATTTACTTCCTCAAATTCAGGTAGAATTTATCACCGCCCCTAACAATGTTTTAATCACTGCTAAAGGAAGTGACCCTCGTGGTTCTACAACCAAAGCATTCACAATTGCTAACACCGGTGCTACATTCACAATTGACAGACCGCACTTTGTTGCTAATTGCTACTCGCTTCTATCGTCTTCGTATGCTCAAGCAGTTCGCCAAAGAATTGAAGATATTGGATATTTAACCCTCGTATATCCTCAATCACTTGGATTCACACAGAACTGGGTTGGTAATTCTCAATTCAGTCTTGCGGCTAATTCAGTAAAGAAACTAACAAGTGTTTGGCGTTTAAGAAATCACACAACACAGCGTGGGGCTATTCCTATTGCTGGAAGATGTGTTGGAATTTCAGGAGCTATGGGTGGCGGAAATGGATTAAATGGTGCGGGATTCGTGGTCAGCACAAGTGATGCTATTTCCTCCAGTGACGGAACATCGGCAACTGTTACTCCTGTATGTGCTCAGGGAGAACGCAGATATCAAGGTGCGGTAAATAGAATGACCTGGCCCAATTTATTACCTTTAGGTAGTGATGAAACCGGTATGTCCAGTAACGACAGTGGTATTTTTGCTAATTACAACACAACAACTGACCCTCTTGACCTTCAGTGGTCGCTTAACTCGGCACAATACCCGCAGTTCCCTATGTCCCCTGCTGATGTTCTCGTTCAGGTTAATCGTGCTAATGATGTAGATAAAATGCCTGATTGTGCTTCGTTTCAGGAATTCTTACAGAACAAGTTTGTTTGTGCTGTCAAACTTGATTTACCAAAAGGAAAATACGATAAACCTTGTGTCTCAGGATTATCAACGACTTCGCAGAACGCATATTTTGGTATTCGTTCTGTAGGCTCCGGAAATGATGCGAACCTCTTTGAGAACACTATTCTCGCAGAAACTGATGTTATGTGGCGTGTAGGTGCTAATAAACAGATGGAAATAATTAATTAATAGGGGTCGCCACCCCTCTCACACCACCAACACTAAAAAGGGGGTTTTGGGGGACTATCCCCCATTTTTTAATATTTTTATATATAAATGGTTGGAGTTTTCCACGAAAAAGCATTAATAGCATTACATAGATATAATTGTCCTATTTCACAAGATGAATCAGGAAATCTTATGGTCAATGTTGCTGTGAAAAGAACAATAAATAATGATTTAGTATTTACTTGTCCTTTTTGTGTGAGTAAAAGAAAGAAAAATTTAAATCCATATGCTAATGCTAAATCAGTTATCCATATACACGGAGGCAGTTGTTATGGAACAAGAACCCCTCATTGTAGTCTTGAAACATACAAATTTTATAACCTACCTAGATTTGAATTCAATTTAGTAGAAAATGTAAATTATGTTTCAAGTGATTATTTGAAAGGAAATTATTAGATTGAAAAGCATTTTAAAAAGTTCGAACTTTATAGTTGATATATACACTTTTAATAAAAAGTATATATATATATATATGTCTAATTTAACAGGTGATGATACAGGAAATTTTGATGTAGTTAATACTGAACAACTTTTTGTAAATGGAGTAGAAATAACACAGAATGGAGGAGGCGGTGGTAGTATATCGGTCGCAAGTTCAACTGACATAGGGGGGATTAAAATCGGATTCACCAAAGATGGAACGAATTATCCTGTGAAATTAGATGATGATAAAGCATATGTCAATGTTAGTGAAATAAGCAATATACCAAGCGGTAATCAATTAGTTCCTACAATAACAGATAATGGTTATTTTTTAAGAAGCGACATAGACAACGCTAATAATAAAACTTTATCATGGGCGGAAGTTCCAACTATTCCATCAAATGTTCCGGATTTTGATAGTCAAATAACAGGTGCTTCAGTTGGAGACTTTTTACGAGTAGGGGAAGATTCAAATAGTGATAATGTAATTAAATATGAATCTGTTACTATACCAAGCGGTAATGATTTAGTCCCTACAATAACAACTAATGGTTATTTTTTAAGAAGCGACATTGACGGTGCTAATAATGAAACTTTATCATGGGC
>JAAHTH010003023.1_pt1 | contig 12038 bp, 19 predicted proteins | sample 6116091 | NCBI WGS metagenome assembly JAAHTH01 (sample SAMN13939990, study PRJNA603662) | sponge metagenome | isolation source: marine sponge | host: Mycale hentscheli | place: New Zealand | collected 2006
ATGTTACCGTGATGTGTATTCATTTTTGCGATGGGCTACCCGGTCCAGCTGGCGCCACAATCTCGCCCAGGTGATACCTGAGCTGTTCTTCTGTCAGTAGGTGGCCATTGAGCCAGATGCGCCCATCGTCTACCATTGTGTTCTCAAACTGCAGCAGCCAGTAGCCGCAATAAGTCCAGTGCATTGACCTGATGCCGTAGTGCTCATTGCGTGCCGCTGTGCCTAGCCGCATAATCTCATCAATCAGCTGTATAGTCAGCTTCTGGCCGCCCTCTGGCTTGCGCTGCTTGCACTTCACTTCCAACATAGCCAGGCGATTGGTCTTGTAGTTGCGCAGCACGAAGTCCACGTCAAACACTGTAAAGCATGTCGGCGGGCGGCTGCCTGGCAGGTTGTCGCGTATCCATTGGCTAAACCGCAGCTCTCTGTATCCTGTGTGCTCAGGCTTCGTCATTCGTATGTGATGTAGCAGAGGTCGTCGTAGTAGTCGCCCCAGGTCCAGCTTGCGTCCTCGAACCAGCCCTCTCCTTGGCACTCTTGCGGTTGTGGCATGACGTGCACAGCGGCTGCAGGTTGCTGACGTCGTAGAAGGCACCGCCCTGCGTCACTGGCCTGATGTGGTCCACAACGTTGGCCTGCCAGCCGCATGCTGCGCATACTGGGTGTTGCTTCAAAAATGCTTTGCGTAGTTTCCTCCATAGCTGCGTCCAGTATCGCTTATCCTGCTTGCGCTTAGCAAACGGTTTCGCCAATGATTTTGAGTGAAGCGCGCCTCTGGGCGTTCGATGTATATGAGCCACGGTGAATGTCTTTTACCATGTGATGCAGGCGCTCATTCTGCGTCCCGCTCATTCCTGTCTCTGCTACGTGCACCTCGCCGTCCTGATCCGTCCACGTGTATTCTACGCGCAAGGTTTTCCGGTATTCTTCGATTGAAGCTGCTATCTGCCGCAATTCTTTCTGCGAGTATGGCTGCAACCTTTGCTTCATAGTATTCAATCCATTCTTTGAGTTTGTCATTTGTTGGTCTTTTTCCTGTTGTTGCTATCTCGTATATCTCATCGCACACGCCCTTGCCGTACATGCGCTCCAGTGCTTTGCTGTACAGCCATTGCTGGCCGCCGCTCTGCATATTGCAGCCCTTGCATTGAGCGTGGACGTTGATGCCCATCCATCGCGCTGCGATGTACTTGCGGCTAATAAAGTGCCCTGCATCGACCTGCGTCCAGTGCTCGCGCTTGCCGCATGTTATGCACGTCACCATGCCTTTGCTGTCGGCGTCGCGCAGCCGCACAAACCAGCTAAAGCATCTATCCAGCCTGCTCGTTAGTATCGCTCTTTCGCTGCGCTTGCGCCTCGCCTTTCGTTTTGCCTTGCTGTTGGTGTTGCTCCGTGCTTGCTGCATCCTCTTTGTCATTGGGATAAGGTATGAACGTCTTGTCTAACACCTTGCGCGGCGTCTTGAGCAGTCCTTCTGCATCGAGGTCGCGCTTCAATCTCTGCCAGTCGATGGCTGCTGTCTCTACGTGCTGCTTTTTCTTTTCAACGTGCTCCTGTTCACGCATTGCGACTGTGTTCTGCATCTCGTAGTTGCGGATGCAGTCAATGAGCACATTGGTGGTGAAGTTGCCGTACAAGTCAAAGCGGCCCTGTCGTATCTGCTTGAACGCAATCAGCACCTCTTCGAGCTTCATGCTTGGAAACAGCTCGCAGATGTCTTCTACCGCATCCTGCAGGTCTGTCTGCGTCTGGAAGGTGCGCGTAGCGTTCACGTGCCGCACCAGGCGCTCCAGCTCTGCCAGCATTGTAAGCCTCACCTTTGCAGGTTCCGCTTTTAGCGCTTTGCTCAGTGACATGCCGCGCTTGTATGCTTGCGTAACTGTCAGGCCGTGCATTGCTTGCCTGCTATTTTCCAGCAGCCCATGCAAGTGCTTGCTCTCTGTCAAGCTCAGGCCGTTTTCCGCTTTTTGCTCCTTTAAGCTCAAAGAGTCCCTGCCAGCCTTGGGCAATGCTTTGCTGGACGATTGCGATTGCTGTCCTGTAGTCATTGTTGCTCATTTTTTTGAGGTTGTGCAGTGCTGCCTGCTCGCCGTTGTCAGTATAGCTTTTGTAGCGCCTGTCTCGACGCTCTTGCAACCATGTCTGCCACATCTCCAAAAATTCAATTTCAGTGAATGGATACACCACCTCTTTTTTAGATGTATTCTTAGTTGTTCTTTCTACTGTATTAGTATGTGGGAATTTTGACGATGCAGAGTCGTCATTTTTCCCATGCAGACTCGTCATTTTTCCCATGCTGCCTAGGCTCAAATGTCGCACACGGCCATTAAAGTAACACTCCAGCAGCTCCAGCTGCACCAACTTTTTGATGATGCGCTGGACTGTCTTTGGCGTGATGCCATACTGCTGCCGGATTGTGTCGTTACTCTTGTGGAAGGTCTTGCCATTCTTGCTGAATGACTCCACCTCAGCCATGAACGCTTTCTCTGTCATTGTGAGCCGCTGATCTAGCCACACCTCTGCAGGTATCCAGATGCCAAGGAACTCACGTTCGCTCATTGCTCGGTGCTGTCGTCATTCATACAGCGCTCCAGTACGCGGTCTAGCCTTGTTTTAGGCCTTACATCATCCTTCTGCTGCGCCTTTAGGTATTTGTCCTCTACGCGGTCAAAGATGTGACGCAACTGCTCCAAATGTTCTAAATGGGCCGTCATGTCGTCTGCATCTACTTGTCTTTGAGCGGCCTCAATTATCCACATCTTTGTGTCACGCTGTGCATCAATCAATACCTCCAGCAATCTGTCTGCCTGGTCCTGTCGCAATGATGTGCGTACGTATGTCTTGCCAATCATGCGAAAGGGTCTTCACCGTTCAACAATGCGTTCAAGTTGACGCTAAGCGTGGCCATTGCCTTTTCAACCTCTGGCACAATAGGACCAGGCACTGGAATAACTGTGTACTTTGTCTCCAGACCTTCGCCTTTGCGCGTGATGCGGATATCGAAGGTGTTAGGATGTCCAAAGTCAGGCTCTTTTGTTATCTCGTGCAATGCGTCGAACACGCTTTTTTGGGTAATCTCCCACACCTGCACGCACTGGTCGTCGTAGTTCCACACAGCTACTGCAATAAACTTGCGCGGCTTGTCGCCCTCGCGGTAGTTAGCCTCTGGCTTGCTGTCCTTCCAGTGCCACCTCACGGGCTTGTTGTCCTCTGTCCATAGCACGTAACCTTCAAGGCCTTTTTCGCTTAGGATGCGCACCTTGCTTGTCTTGTCTTTTGCAGGGCGAAAGTAGCTGCCTGCGTTGTTGTTCGCCTTCGCGAAGTCTTCAGAGATGAAACTCATCGTTTTGTATGTTTTTGAGTTGTTTGATTAGTAGTCTCACCAGCGCTGCACTGCTGATGTCAAGTTGATGTGCACGACGCTGCAACTCGTCGCGTTGGCTCTCCGTCATTCTGACGTGAACACGTACTGGATAATATTTCATATATTCAATCAAAACCAATTCTGTGCTTTAAGCAATACCACTGTTTGCCGTCAATTTTTCTTTTTCGGAACAAAGGAGGATAACTTATACCTAGCCTCTTGATTGCGTTTCTTAGTGATTTCTCTGTGATGTCCAAATCTGCTGCCGCTATGGACCGCACGCCAAAGGTGCGTTGCAATGCTTCCAGCACTTGCTGCCTGCTGTAAGACAACGCGCGAGCCTCATTGTGCAGGTGCAACTGTCTTTCTGCTACTGACAACTGACGTTGCAGGTCTTGTACCTGTTGCTGCAACTCAGCATTCCGCACAGCTAGGTTTTTGTACTGCGTAATCATGACCGCGTAATTGGTCCACAAGCCTCGTAGCCCATGCTTTGAATGCCTTGCAAGCGCTTCTGCACAGTGCGCTCATCCTTAAACCACCAGCGCGTGAGGTCTTTGCGGTCCTTGTGTCTGAAGTCCTGAAAGCATCTAAAGTCCATATCGCGCATGCGTTCGCGCATAAACTGTGCGCCTGCATCTGGCAAGCACTTGAAGCTGCCTTCGCGAAAGTCTACGCCGCTGCGCTGTGTGTAGTGGCCGTGGCCCTCGTGCATGTAGTCGTGCGTCATTTTGATTGGTTTTGTGCGTGGATATACTGCATCCACTGGTTATAGGTCATTGGCTTGTCTGGCACCACGCTGTGTGATATGCCGTTGGGTTTGAGAACTGTCATGGCACAATAATACACCGCGGCATACAAACGGCATCCAAACGGCATCCAATAGTTTTCCACAGCTGTATGTTCACGCACAAAAAAAGGGCCAGCACTACGCCAGCCCTTCACTAACCAATCTGATGACTCACACCTGCGAAGCACGGTTCTCAAACATGCTCGCCACTAAAGGTACAACGGCGATAGCACACAAGCAAACCGCCTCCCAGCTCATGCCGTGCGTGCCGATGTCGTAGCAGGCCGTTGATGCAATCATGCCGCCCACTGTGCGCTTGGCACTCCAGCGCTTTAGGTCGCCCTTGGTCTTGAACGCTTCCGTGAGGTCCGCGCCTGCAAGCGCCTTAGTAATAAGTCCAGATAACTGCTTCATCTTTCTCTACGTCTGCGTCCACATGTATAAACCCGTCGCCAATGCCGATGCGGTCAAAGCCTACTGTTAGCAGCGCCGTGATAATCTCCATGCGCTCACGCGAACCGCCACAGGCAATGTCTGCAGCCAGCCCTTTTATGTGTGAGCTGCTACGCGATCCGCCTACTGCATGGTTGTGCGCCTCGGTGCGGTAGCCGCTGGTAATCTTAAACGGCACGCCTGCAAACTCGCGTGCGTCGTCCAGCATCTGCAAAAAATCCTCGTCCATATTGTGGCCGCTGCCTAGCTCGTCAGGGCTGTCGAACTCGCAATAATTAAAGTACCTCATTCTCTTGTCTCTCTTTGCGCACCTTCAGCGCGCGCTCAATGTTCCACCACATTAGGGTCAGACCTGCGCAAATGGTCACAGCGTCGTCCACGTAGCCAACGAGCACGCTGCCGACGTATGTAAGGTTCAACGCGTTTTGCAGGTGGCATTTAAGCTCGCTCATCTTTGTCGGGAATTATCCAGCCGTTGTCTACCATGTACTGGTAATCGCGCACTGTGACGGTGTTAGGTAGTATGCTGTGCAACGGTATCTCGTCGAGCTGATGGATAGCGCTGCTCAAGTTGTAGCGCTGCGAGGCGCTAATTTCTGGAAACATGGCCACCAGCTTTTCAAGGTTGCACTCAGCGTGCACTGCTATCATGTAGTCAGTATCGACGCGCAGCGCGTAGTTGTCGCGGTCAGTTGGGTGCTGCAGTATGCTGCACAGCGTATAGCCTGCTTCCTCTGGCGACTGCACATGCACGGGCCGCATAACATTGTACAGCTCGCGAGCAATGACCTGAGCGCGGTCCTTGGAATTAATTAGGCCCACTGGCTTGACTAGTATCCACTCCATCAGTAGCTGTTGTAGTATTCATTCACGTCGTCGCTCAGTTCTTCGTGGTCGATGGTTACTGCGCTGTTGCTAAAAACAACAACCTCCTGAATGTATCCGTCGTGTGGGTTTGCCTGGTTGTAGCTACGCGCGCCAACTACAAACGGTTGAGAGTGGTTGTTTGGGTCTGCCGCCTGCGCTGAGCCTGTCGTGTTTGTGCCGTCCAGGTCGATGGCCACCTCGCCACTCTTAGCGTAGCCTGCCATGATGTACTGCTGTTCAACTGACACGGCTGCGCTGTTGCGGCTCGTGTTGTTTGAGCCAAACCACGTTTGCATCCGGACGGCGTCCGAGCCAATCTTGAGCAGCTCAAAGACGTTGTTGCTTACTGTGCTGTTGCGCGAACTGGCAATGACGTCACCGCCGCCGCTTACGTCAAAGCTACCTACGCCCAGCGCCACCAACTCCGTGCCGTTAGGATTGACACCGAAGTTGTTGTGCGACTCTAGGTAATCGTCTGAGCCGTCAAACTGTATTGCGCTCAAGCTGTTCAGCTGCAGCGTGCCGTTGCTGTAGATTTTAGGCTGCGCGCTGGGTGAGGTTTGCTCTAGGTAGTGCCCGTTGCCAGACTGATCATACCAGCGGCTCACGTAGCCGTCGCCAGTGCTGCAAAATACAGCCAGCGACGCTGTGTCCAGCACGCCCGCCGCAGTGAAGCCAATTTCTTGCGACGCTTGCGAGGGCGACGTGCGCCGCACCTGGATGCAATTGCCTGTATAGTTTACATTCAGCTTGCGCAGGCTGTATGCTGCCACTGCGCCGCTGTAATTCTGCAGCAGGTAATCCGTCTCTTCTTTGTAGGTAATCATGAAACTATAGGCGGCATGGTCGTCGTCTATGCCCATGTAGAGGTCTAGCTTTTCTATTGCCTGCTCTAGCGTGTCGTCTGCGTCGGGCTGTCTAATCGGTAGCGCCAGCCATCCGCTGCCTGTGCTCTCGTGCAAGCCTTTGGTGCGGAAGTAGATTTTGCGCGTGATGTGAAAGCCGCTGGCTGGCGACTCGCCTTGGTGGTTGCTAAACTTTCCAGTGCCGTCATTCAAGACGGTGTAATACATCTCCTTTGTCTCTCCTGCGCCAATGACGCTGGACCAATCTTGTGCAAAGATGTCCGCAGCTTGCACATTGTACCCTCGCGTCACAGGCAAAGCAGGCGCAACAGGTTGTCCAGTGCTGCCACCGCTTGGCACAGGCACACGTTCTGCGTCCTGCACCTCTGTCGTCGCGCTAATTGTGTCGCGTCCTGTCTTGCGCAGCGTCACGTCCACTTCGCATGCCGTTGCATTTAGCTGGTAATTGACAGGCGCGTACAGCGTGCCTGTGCTCTCGTCTTTGTAGAAGTTAAAAGGGTTAGGTACTATGCCGCTGGTGCCACGCCACACAATGCTGCCGCGCTCGACGCCTTTTGGTTTGTTGTGGCGCGCCAGCGTCTCTTCTACAAGGAGCGTGTTTATTGGTCGCGCTGTATCGTCGGCCTGGCATACCCAGTCGGTCGTTGTGCTGTACACGCCTGCGCTTGTTTGCACTTCAATCCCGCCGGCAGCTCCACCGTCGCTTACCACGGTTGTGCCTAGGTTTAAGCTTCCGCGCCCAGTTGCTGTGTGAGCTACTATATCGTAGTTCGGCACGAGCTCTAGCTGATCGCCTGTAAACTTCACCACTGTGAAGGCTTCTAGCGTTAAGGTTGTAGCTGCCTTATACGTGCTGCTGAGTGCTAGGTTTTCATTGAAAACGTCGTAATCAACTGTAATTGACAAGCCAACTTTTTGCGTTGGTGGCGGCGGTATTGAAATCTCACTTGTAAACACGCGCGAGCCTGCATAATTGACTAAGTATTTTCCTGTTGTATCTACTGGCACGTAGTAAAAAACGAGGACACTGCTACTGTATACTGGGTCAATTGTTACTATTGGGACGTAGTCAATTAAGCCCACTGACGTCAATACGCTTTGAGTCACACCCATGCTTTCTTGTATGGTGTTCTTGTAGTATTGCGCGTCGCCTGCGTCGTCAAACTTAATTGTGTACTTGAGCACTACCTGCCCATAGCTGTTGTCATCAAGGGATAGCGCTGTGTTGTCAAGCACAAAGTCGGCCCTTAAATAGTACCGATCATTGTCAGGCGCGGTGTCTGCGCCTTCGTACGTTACCTCTGTATCTGTAAAAGTCTCAGGTACTGACTCGTTATATCCGCCAAGCAGTGTCGCGCCGTCCAATGTGTCACGCGTCACGCGCACCTCGTTGTGTGGTGGCGTGTAACTGATGCGCCAGGCCGCGTCCTTTTGCACCACGTCGTCGGCCAAATCTTTTTGAAAGCTGTATTGCGCGCTCAAGATTGCCGCACCTGTTGTCCCGTTCCATTTTAACTGAGTGCCGGATATAGCTTGACCAGATAACGCAACAGGCTGGAAGTACCATGCGTCGCCGTAGCTGTACAGCCGCCATTGGTATGTGATGCACAGCGACTGCAGCAGGTCGTAGCAACTGACGTACTCCGTCACGTTGTCGCTGTTGACTCTGCTGAAAGGGTTCGTGTGAATGCGCGAGCGTGTAATCGTTGACAGGCTAGTACCTGCAGGATGTCCAGCAACTGCCGCCACGTAGTCGTCTTCGCTGTACACGTCCTCAGCCCAAGCCAGTCTCGTTTCGGTGCCGCTGTTCTGCTCATCCAGGTACGTGTACAGGCTCCACTTCTCCTGTATGTTCTTTAGTATATCGTAGACCGTTTGGTACCCAGTGTAGGCCGTGCCCGAGTTATTGTAATCTACATGCCTTAAAAGGCTCACAGCGTCCGTTGCAACAATAGTGACTTCCTTGTTGGTGCTGTCCTCGTCAACGGTGAACTCCTCGACCAGTATGCTGCCCACCCAAATGCGTGTGCTGTCGCGCAGCACTTCCAGCAAATAGTCGCCGTCTGTGCTGGTGGCCAGTGCAGTCAGCAGCGTGTTCAATTCGCTGGCAATGGCTGCAGGCCACAGCGTCGTGACCTCGCAACGTGAGTGCACAATGCCAGGCACCAGCGCGCTGTCGTCCACGCTCTCGTACTTCAACGCAAAGCCGTTGGCTGCTAGGCTGAACTCTGTTGTCTGGTCGCTGCCCGCTGCAGTGCGAATAATGCGCACCTCGTAGCTGTCCTCATTTAAAGACTCGCCGACACCCTTGGCAAATAGGTAACTGCTCATGCGTAACGGTTGCGGGCGCTAGTGCTTCGTGCGTTGCTTAAAAAGATGTCGTCGCCCTTGATGCGTCCAACAACCTCGACGACGCCACCGCCCATCATGTCTTTCAATTTACTCAATGGCGCCACAACTTCAGGATCAATAGCTGCGTTTTTGTTGTCGCCAACCATGGCCATTGTTGGGCCGTATGCCAGACCGCCTTGCGCCAGGGCAGGTATTCCAACCCTGTTGACTAACGCCATGCCCGCAGTGAGCAAACCAGCCATGACAAACGGAAACGCTGGGCCTGTGCCTGCAGCACCTTCCGCACTGTTCTGCAAAATTTTAGCTTTGGTCTGTGCCAGATAAGCAATAATGACTGCCCGAGCGCTTTCCAACATGGCCTCTTTGAATGTGGCGGCCTGTCCAACTGCATTGCCAATGCTGTCAGCTAACACCTCGCCCATGTTTTTGAATGCCGCTGTAGTTGTTTCTACAATCGGCTTGACTTGCGCCACTGTTGTTTTGACCGCATCCAAACCGCTTGACACCTCAATTGCAATCACCTCGCCCGTGCCCTCAAACAATCCGTTAAAGCGCTCCATTATTTCTGCCTTTGTTGGCAGCGCGTCCTCGCCTAGCAGGTCAATCTTCTTTGCGTAGATAGCTTCGTTGATGCCTTGCACTAGGTCTGCACCGATGTCGCTGGCCACCTCCACGACGTCGGCAGCTACGTTGCCCAGCCCATCTTTCAGCGCGTTAAATGCACCAGGCAAATCTCCCTGCAGTGCTTTAGTCAGTGCGTTGAAAATGGTCTTAAACGTGTCGCCCACTGCAGTGAACGCTGTGACAATGGCTTTGCCTGCATTGACAAAGGCAGTCTGCACTATGCTGATCAACACACGCAGCGGCAGCACGTTGTTGTACAGCTCAATCATTAGGTTCGTTGCCGCCGTAATGATAGGCCGTATCTCGTCGTAGAAGTAAATGAAGGCCGCAGTAAGTGCGCCAATGGCCAGCACTGTCACACCGATAGGTGAGGCTAGAAATGTAATGGCCTTGACTACTCCTGTGATGCCAATGATGGCAGGCCCGAGCGACGCAGCAAAAGCCGCAATGGCAATGCCGATGCGCTTGGTGCTGTCGTCCAGCTCTGTGAACTTCTGCGCCAGGTTAGTAAATGCGTCCAGCGCCTTGCTGGCAAATGGCAGGAGCTGCTCGCCTAGTGACGCTGCAGCAAACTTTGCACCGTCAAGGGCAGTGCTGAACTTGCCTGACACTGTTTGGCTAAGTCGCTCCATGGCGCCTTGAGCAAAACCGCCCTCGCCCGCCATGCTTTGCAGCACCTGGTTGAACTGCTCCACGCTCACAGCGCCTGCGCCTAGCTTATCTGCAGGCAGGCCTGTCGCCTCGCTCAATGCGGTAAATATTGGAATGCTACGCTCTGCAAGTTGGTTGAGGCTTTCTAGCTCTACCTTGCCCTTTGCGTTGACCTTTCCAAAAATGGCAGCAATCTCATCAATATTGTTGCCGCTGGTGGCTGCGATGTCGCCAAGGAATTTCAGCTGTGTGTTGACGTCTGCAACGTCTGTGCCAGTAGCAATTAGCAGCCGCGCCGACTTAGATACTGCGTCAAGCTGAAACGGCGTCTTGGCCGTGAACGCTGTGAGCTGCTGCATCATTTTGCCCGCCTCCTCCACGCCGCCCGTCAAGCTTACAAACGACGTCTCCAGCGTCTCAAGATCTGCAGCGCTTTTAACTGCTGCCGCGCCTACCGCAGCCAATGGCAGTGACAGGCTGCGCGTCATGTCCTGCCCGAGCCGCGTGATGTTGCCGCTCATTCTGCGCAGGTTGCGCTGCACTGTGCCCAACTTATCGTTGAGGTCTTTAGTGTTCGCTCCTATCCGTACTACGAGGTCTCCTAGTTTCGCCATTTTTCTTTGCTAATGCTTTGAGCTGTGCCCATCCAGTGTGGACGCCAGTCTTAGGTTTTTCTTCCCACGGAAACACTGCAAGGTCTTTGGGCCTTACGTTGCTTCCCTTCTTAGTGTGTACGTTTAGCAGTAACGCGGTTTGCCATCGCGTACGTTCCCAGTCCACGCGTTGCTGCGCCTCCTGAGCTTTGTACCGACCGCGCACCGCGTTGCCAAACTCCCTGAATGTTAGGTCATACAGAAGGCAAGGACTGAGGCCTAACAGCCCCAGCCCAAGCTCTTCTATTTCGTCCCATTCAAGTGGCTTGTTGTCTCCTGGTTCTCCGTTTTTTTTTGTGGAGTCATAGAAGATTCAATCACCTCGACAACAGCAGTCAGATCCTGCACGTCAATTAGTCCTAGAAAGTCGTCCACTTCCATGTCAAAGCTCATGCCTTGCTTCTTGCAGCCCTCCTGCACAAAGTAGTAAAGCAGCTCAGGCATCAGGGTGACGTCCTCGCTGTCGATGTTTGCCACCTTGTGTCCAGTCGCTTGCTCAAAGCTGCGCCAGGCGCGCATGTTAGCTTTGACTGGGAATGTCCGTCCGTCTAGGGTAATTGTCATGTGCTGGCTGTGAATGTCGGGTCAGTGACGCACTCCAAAGTAGCGGTATAAGACGCGTTATCCTCGGTGCCTGCGCTCAGTTCCAAGCTGGTGCAGTAGGCCTCAAAGTCAATGTCCATGTCGTCGGCAATTTCTGTGTCGTCGGACTGCTGGAATGATGCAATCGTAACATCCAGCTTTTGACCTGCTTCCATGTCTGCAAAAAGTTGCTCGTAACCGTTGCTTGAGTCTGCTGCGTAGAATGCCGTAAATGTCACGCTCAAGGTCTTTAGCCCTGGCAAGATTGCGCGGTATCCGCCGTTGTTTTTTGTTGTTGTGTCGCGTGTCTCAGTGCTGAAAGACACGGACAAGTCTGTGAGGTGGTCGACCAATACTGGTGCCACACCGTCATTCTCGAACTGGACCCGCAGCTGCGAGCCGTTCATAATTCCTGCTGTTGCCATTATTTCTTATTGTTGGGTTTGATGCGATCTGCAATAATCATATTAACCATGGTATCTAAATATGCAAATACCTGGCGAGGTTTTTCAGAAGGCGCAAGGTTAGCTGCCACCTTCAAAAATGCGAGGAAAGCTAGTGTTAGCTCTGCCCAGTTTTGTAGTAAGAAGTCGTTCATTCGTAAATGCTGTACTGCGTGTTAATGTTAGACTCAATGCCTGTGCGGTCATCAATCTTGTCAGCGGTGTACAAAATAAATTCAGACATATTGTGCACACTGTTGTTTCTGTGTTAAAGACTTCTCAGACCCGAGCTTGTTTCGGTCACGCTAACCGTGCGCGCCAATGTACCTTTCATGGCAGTTTTTTCTTCTGGCTAGTTGTGGGGACTTGGGGGTGAGTAGTAGTTTTGTTCCT
>JAAHTH010003024.1_pt1 | contig 12037 bp, 4 predicted proteins | sample 6116091 | NCBI WGS metagenome assembly JAAHTH01 (sample SAMN13939990, study PRJNA603662) | sponge metagenome | isolation source: marine sponge | host: Mycale hentscheli | place: New Zealand | collected 2006
CGGCTGGCTCCTTTTGAGGCCGCATAGCGGAGAGCAACAGCGGATGCCGAGGCGGAAAGGGCAGGTTTCTTCAGGTGGGTCATGGCTTACTCCTCAGTCACGGGCACGGATCGTCGTCCGGCGGGTCTTCCGGCGGATACGGGGCCAATGGGATGTTGGGGTCAGGGAGGGCTGCCCGGCTCTTGACCAGAGGCTTGCCTTCCAGACGGTATCTGTCTGCCGCTGCGTAGCCCTTGCCGTAGTCGGTCGGGCTGAGGATCCCATCGAGAGCGTAGCCGCTGTCGCAGTCGAGACCCTCGCCGTACACGGCGTTGGTAAGGACTACCATCTGCACTTCGTCACCGTAGGAGCGGGTCACGTTGCCGGTGAACGCTTCTTCGTAGCCGTTGCGAACCAGGTAGGCCCGGCCCACGAGGACAGCGCCCTTCAGCATGGGGTCATCGCCCTCACTGAAGCCGCCCGAGGTGAAGTCCACAGGGCCGCCAGCGTGCTGGGGGGACACGACGTAGGCCGAGCCACCACCACGGTAGAGGCGGAACTGCTTGACCCCATCGGGAGCCGAGGCCGCGTTGTAGGCGGTGTACTGAAGGATTGCTCCGTCAGCCATGCCCATGACCCCACCGGGACCGCTGAGGCGAGTGTTCTCCTGCCCGTCGGCTGCGAAGGTGCTCACAGCCTGCGTGGACTGATCCCCGCCGCCCGAGCGAACCTCGTAGGCCATGCCCTTGCGGAGCGGGTCTTCGCCGATGAAGTCAGAGTCCTGCACCAGGATCCCGAGCGGCAGCCGCTCAGTCATGCCTGTGAGCCGCAGGGGCGTAGGAGCCATGTGCTTCTGCTTGGCGTTGGCAGGGACCTCCGTGAAGCCTGTGAGGGCTGCAACAGTCTGGAGCGACCCAGGACTGCCCGCGTCACCGTAGGCGGCGCTCAGGGACAAGCGGAGGCCCGTCATGGTGGTCGGGGTGCCTGTAGCGGGAAGCAGTGAAACAACCGTCTCACTGCCTTCCTTGCCGGGCATCCGAGCGTAGATCCGACAGGTCGGGCCTACAGCAGCGGCCCAGACTCCGATTGCTGAGTAGGTGATCTCGTTGGCGTTGATAAGAGCAGGGCATGGGGCTGGAAGCGGTCCTGGGTCCCGGACTCAGGGAGTCGGGTCCCAGAAGCCGTGAGGTAGCCGGGATCAGTCGGGGTGCTGGCCCAGACAGGGCCTCCCATCTTGCCAGTGCCCAGAGTAGTCCAGAAATCGACCGAAGCCAGCACTTCCAGAGCACGGGCGTTGGGGATCTCAGGGATCTGGTCATTGTCCGTGTCGTACTGCTGAAGGGGCGGGTTGACCGCGTTGGCATCGGTCACCGAGATCATGCCGTAGCGGTTCTGGTAGTCCGCTGTCTGCAAGGTCGGCCCGTTGCGGGTCATGTAGGGGTCACCCTGGTACACCGTCCGGGTGTAAGCAGAGTAGCCGTCTGTCCCAGCCGTCACAGTGGACTGCATCGCTGCTGGGATGATCATGCGCCCATCTGAGATCAGGTTGGATGCTGCGAGGGTCGAGTCCGAGCGGAGCAGGGCGTAGTTGTTCTTGTTGATGAAGCCTTCCGCGAACGCGAAGATGGCGACCTCGACGACGTAGTTGTAGGTCGCGAAGGTCGAGGCGTCAGTCCACCCGGCGATCTTCTGGATGTCGATGGCTTCTTCGGGGACAAGGTAGGTGTGCGCGTCGTGTCCTGCGAGGACATCGGCTGCGCCGTCCTTGATGATGTACATCGTCTGCTTATCCGCATCGGTGCGGAGTAGGTTAGTGCCGATGGCTCCTGCGGTCTTCAGGGTGAAGCCTTCGTCAGTCCATGCGCCGCCGTTGGCTGCGTAGTCAGCAGCCTCGTAGACGCCGTAGACGCGAGCGATGCCGATGTAGGGGGGCAACTGGATGCCCCGAAGGGGCTTGTTGATGTCCGAAGACCGTGCGTTCACATCCTCGTAGAGCCGTCCCTGGAAGGAGGCGTCTGCCACGCTCCACTGTCCGTAGTCGATGCCCAGAGCAGTGCTGATCTTCAGGATCGAGTTGGTCACCGCAGGGGCCGTGGTGTTGGCTCCACCGATGACATCCCGCACCGCGTCGGTGACGGTCTCGGAGTCGCCGAATAGGTGGTTGATGCCAATGTATGGCCCATTCGTTCCTGCCGTGGCCCGCACAGGGATGTCCTGACGGCCAAAGCGAGGCATGTACTCAGGAGGCAGTCCGACAACGGCACCCAACTGGAACAGTCCAGCGCCGCCCATCACAGCCGGGCCGACACCCGGTGGGTCGTAGGTGGCAGGCACCTGATCTGTGCCCGTGGCGTTCAGCGTCCAGGACATGTCCAACTGCTGGAAGGGGCGGAAGATGACCGACTTGGATCCCTCGTCCACAAAGAGTTCTGCTTCACGAAGGGACTCAAAGTTGTAGCGCCCATCACCGTAGGCCGGTGCGTTGGGGGCGTGTGCTCCCAGGCTGGGCAAGCGGTTCCAGGTCGGAACAGGCTGCATGGGGTAGTAGTACTCGTCCTGCGGCACACCTGTCCGGGCGCGGAACTCCACGCTGTCGGGGTCGATGTTCTCAGGGGCCTCCCGAAGGACTGTGCTGGCCGGTGCGACGGTCGCGAAGCGATCAAGCGCGGTCGCGACCCGAGCGGTTCCTCCTCGTGAGGGTCCGTAGAGGAGGCTGGTGTCGAGCACCATGTCCCCGTTGTAGAAGGATGCAGTGCTGGACGCGGCTCCCCAGGGGTTTGAGGTGCTGCCGAGGGTGCCCGCAAGGTCTGTGAGGACAAGAGCGATGTCTGTGTCGTCGGTGTTCGTGTACTGGGTGCGGAACTTCACGTTGACGGTAGCAGTGGCATTCATGGCCACCAGGGCTGCGCCAACACGCTCGACAACGACGCTGAGTTCGTCGGAAGCGCTATGCCAGGTGTAGCCTACAGTGCCCGCACCGATGACCCGGAAGCAACCGTTGTTGCCTGGGTTCGTGGCATCGGTCATGGTCATGTACAACTCAGACGAGGCTCCAGAAGGGTCTCGCCCACCGTTGGTGAGCAGGTCGTAGAGGTTCCGAGTGCCGTGCAGAAGCAGGTTCGTGATCCCAGCCGTACTAAGGTCGGCCACGCTGGAGGCGTACCACCCATCGGAAGTGTCGAAGTCGAGACCCGCGATGCCCGCCAGGCTGATCTCAGCCGCAGGCAGGATGCTCGTGACAGTAGCCGCTGCGTCCGTCAGCATCGGGTTCGCCAGGCCGCCGAGCACGATGTATGGGTACTCAAAGCCGCCGTCAGTGATGGGGAACATGGGGCCGGGGTGTTCAACCACAGCCGTTCCATAGGGAGTGGCGGGGAGTGCCCATGGGTAGGGAGCAGTGGCTCCGGTCGCGATGTCTTCCCCAACGAAGCGCATACGGAAGGGGGACTGGCTTCCGTGGTCTGCACCACCGAGCACGATCATCTCGTCACGAGACAGCCAGTACTCCTTCGGAGCGACGAAGCGCATGAAGGAGGCTCCAGTATCAGAAGTCTCGCGTGCCCTGGCGGTTTCGATCTCGATGACCGAGCCGTTTGTCCATTGGGTTCCGCTACCTCCGGGAGTATAGGAGTCCGGTGAGATCACGAAGGAGGCCCCCGCGTCCCAACTGTTCGTCGAGATCGTGGGCTGGTTCCCGACGACGTTCAGCAAGAGGCTGACATCGTTCTGGACCACCGCACTGTCGGAGAAAACCTCACGGATGCTATCGAAGCCGTCCAGTTGCTCCGTCTGGTTGGGCAGTGCAGCGGCGTACCTGCCGATGTAGGAATCCACCTCGATGATCTCGGTGCCCTGTGTGTTGGTTCCACTGCCCTGCTTGTAGGATGACTTCATCGAGCCATCGAGGACGCGCCCGAGGTTGTGCTTCAGGATGTCTTCGTAGGACCACTCGCCTGCGGTGATCCCGCGTCGGAGATCCAGGATGTCCGACGCGCTGATGTTGTCGGAGAAGCGTCCGTCGGGACGGAAGTTGAAGAAGGTGATCTGGCTGCCCGCCACATGGGGTGCAGCCTGGGTGCCGAAGCGACCGCGCCCCGGCGTGGGGGTAAGGACTGCTCCAGTCCATGGGTTCGTGGTGTCTGTGGTCGAGGCGATCATGATCTCGCCCGTGGAGGCGTTGACTGCCTGGACGACCATGATCTCACCACCGATCTCCACCGCCACCGATGACCAGTTGATGTTCACATTGTCGAGACCCGAGTTCGCCAGGCCGGTGACTGAGACCACACCCGTTGTGGTCGCATCCAGAGGAGCAGTCAGAGTGACCGCGCTGAACGTCCGAGTGGCTTGCAGGGGATCAGTGATGGTTCCCGAGACCGGATTTCTGTCGAAGCCGCCGTTCTGGTTGGCGTTGCCGCTATCAGTCCGAGCAACGAAGGCACCGCTGTTGCGTCGGAAGACCGCACAGATCGGGATGGCATAGACGTAGCCGTCCACGGTGCCCAGGTCGGTCCTGCTGTTGGAGTCGCCGTTGCCTGCACGCCAGAGTCCACGGTCACCCAGGGCATCGCCCATGTTGTTCCAGACGTAGCCCGTCACTGGAGAGGCCATAGCCCCCTGTGCGAGCACGTTGGGATCATCGAGGCCGTCCGGGTACTGGGCAAGGTCCTCAGCATCGCCGAGTCCGGTTCCCGAGCCGTAGGTACGGATGCGGTACTGAATCTGGACACGCTCAGTGGTCTCAAACCCCATCGTGGGGTCCTTCATCTCGTCCGGGAAGTTGGTCCCGCCGAACTGAGTGTTGCCGTACTTGTAGATGGTGCTTGCAGAGGGCTTGTTCGCAGTGCTGGGGTTCGGAGCAATCTGGCCCTGCCAGACCTCCAGGAACACCAGGTCCACCCGAGCCTCGGTGGCCGGGGGCTGGTACAGGTTGATCCGGTTGCTGGGGTCACCATCGACCACGCCGCTGCCAGTGACCGGGACAATCCAGCCGTTGACGTTGGCCCACAACATCGGGGCGTCTTCGCCAGCCGAGGGTCGTCCCAACTTGAACCAGTTGCTCCAGTTCTCGTTGGTCACGAAGTCGGCGTCAGCCATCATCGGATCCAACAGGAAGCCCGAGTGCATCTGGGAGCGCACGGCCTCAGCCATGCGGTTCATCTCCATCTGCGACATCAGGTTCAGTTCGGAGTCCAGCGGGGGCTTTGACGCCTGCCACACAACGGTCTGAAACTGCCGTTGGAGAGCCGACAGTGTTCGGCTCACGCCGTTTCCGAAATCCTGTGCCATGTTCTGTGTCTCCGTAAGCGATGGATCAGGCAAGCCTCACCCTTACCCCCGAGGACTTGATAGCCGGACTACCGGGAACCCCGGTCGATAGCGTTCAACTTCACACGGGCATCAGCCCGCTGCTGTTCAGAGGCACCCCGATCTCGTAGGACCTTGCGGTAAGCGGACTTGCGGGCTTCAGCCCACCGTCGCCGCTCGTCGCCTTTCAGGTCATGTACAGAAATGTGGTGCATGGGCTACAGCGGGGGCAAGAGGTCAGGGAACAGTACGCAAAAGCCCTCGACGTAGATCTTGTCCGCGCCGAGGTTGATGAATGCTACCCGCAACTCGGTGCCTGCGATGATCAGGTCAATCGGCTCCAGGTAGGGGATGCGGTACCAGGAGTTCCCGTCGTCCACGCTGGCATAGACCAGAAGGTTGGGGTCTTCCTCGCTGATCTCGACGAGGCTCTTGATGGCCGGGGAGTTGCCAGTCGGCGTCGTGGCCTGGGTGCTGCCCTGGTCTTCGGTGGTGACCATGCGGTTGATCTTCCACCACATCATCACCTCGTCGGTGCCGGGGTGGGCTTCGACGATGGTGTAGCCAACCACGCCGCCAGAAGCGACGACGGTGATCTGGGTGTTGGTGGGAGGCAGCGGACGCAGTTGGATGCGAGTCGGGACCGTGGAAACAATCGTAGTCTGCACCAGCGTCGCGAAGGAGATCGCCGGGTCGTTGATGGCGTTTGCCAGATTTGCCGCCGTGGTGGCAGCATTCCCGAGAACAAGGGCGTACTGGTCTATGCCCACTGCACCCAGAGTGGCCTCCATCGGGATGCCATCGAGAGAAACCACATCACCGTCAACGAGGGTGACCGGATCAATGACCTCGATGTAGCAGGGATTGAAGTACCAGAGGTCGATCATCGCCGTGACCAACGACCCGTAGAGGTTGTTCGGGCGACCGTTCGTGCGAGGAAGGATGGCCAGCGAGTTGGGGACCATGCCCACTGAGGGAGCACCTGTAGGGCCGCCCAACTGGCAGCGGGGCACCGAGTTCGCAGCCAAAACGGTCGGGATCACCGGGGTCGTGTTCGCGGCGGTCGGCTGCGGCACGGGGCCGGTCAGGTCGAACGCATTTACGTCCGTGCTCTCCAGGTAGAAGTTGTAGATGATGTGGTCGTACATCGGGTAGCGGATCAGGAACTCAGACGCAGTCCTTGCGGGGATCGAGGTCAGGTCATCCTGAGGGAACCAGAAGGAGTTGGCATCCACCTCCAACGCTGCCCCCTCAGGGACGGGGAACACCCACTGCCCATTGGTAGGCGTGGACTCCCCTTGAACGGGGGTGGAGTCGGTGCGGATGATGCGCCCGCCGGGAGCAACCCCTGTGTCGTCGTGGCTTGCGATGTCGGTGAAGATTCTCATGGTGTCGCTCTACCCCTTGAACTGGTTGAAGTTCTTTTGGTCAGCCAACTTCGCTTCATAGTCAGCGAGGTCGGCCTTGGCAGAGGCGTTAGCCTTGGTGACCGTAAGCTCTCCTGCGATGAGAACCCCACTTACGGAGGCTCCCTACTACTCGGTCATGGCCGGGTTCACGGACACGGTGGCCTGCGCCCGTTCCGCCTCGTAATCACCGTTCTGGACCTTCGCGTAGCGGTTGAAGTTCTTCTGGTCGGGGACATCCCGCAACGTCCCGTTTCTTGCGATGTAGCACGGGTGGCACGGCTCATCCCCCTCAGTGCTGTGCCCCGTCAGGAAGGTGCGAGGCACATTAGGGTCCGCGTCCTTGAAGTAATGCTCCGCGACGGTATCGCTCTTGGCCAGTGCCTCCTGCATGACGAACTGAACGTCCGGGCGAAGAAGCCTGCGGGCAGACCCGTAAACGAACCAGCCTTTGGACGCCTTGCTGTCAATCAGCCGAAGAAGATCACGGTCTCCCGGTCGCGGCGTCTCCTCAAACAGACACCGTGAGGAGACGATGAAATCCCAGTCCTCAGTGGCTTCCAGGAGGTACTCCGTGGCGTTCCCCACGAGCAACTCCACGTTGGCGGGGAGGTTGCCTTCAACCTCCAGGTTGGTCGTTGCCGCCGTGATGGCCTCCAGAGAGAGGTCCATCCCTCGGTACTGCACTCCGGGCCTTGCGGCGTGGAGGACTTTGGCAAAGTCACCGCTGCCACATCCGATGTCCAGCACACGGGTGACCCCGACCGGAATCTTCGACAACATCACTGTGAACAGGTCATCCCTGTCAGCAGCCACCACCGCAGGGGTGGTACTCAGCACGGGGGATCGTCCAGTGGTGTCGTAGTCGGCACTTTGGGGTGTCCACCACCCGGCACTGTACAGCGTGCCGCGCAGTGCAGGCATGGAAGCCGCGTCGTCGTATGCTCTCATGTAGGTCAAAATAGACAAGGTAGCCTCCTAATCAGGTCTGAAGGTTGTTGGCCTGGTTGCCGAAGTCCCAGATGGGATCACCGAACCCGGCAAGATTGGAGGGTTCGTAGAGGTTGCCCACCGTAGTGCCCTTGTTCGGGGTGAATGCCCAGTCCAGCCTGACAGGACGGGTCTGGGGCCATGCTGGAGCATTGACGCAGTTCCCCATCACAGTCCATCGGTTGTCCAGGTAGTCGGGGTTCGTCACGGCTCCCCCCCAACTGTTTCGGAAAGACATCCCCCAATGGTCGCTGATTGTGCCCGTGGCACGAACCTGGTTCCCTACGAACGAGAACTCCCTGAGGTGGACCCCTATGTTTTCGATGTCCGTGCAACCTCGGAACGACTTCGGGGTGTTCCGTCGAATCAGGTTGTGGGACATGGAGCAGCAGTCCGCGTTGGTTGAAGCGGTCACCTTGTTCTGAACATCGAGTGTGTAATAGCCTTCAAGGGCCATCCTCACCCCGTAAGCCCCACAGTTGCGGACATGGTTCCTGTCCATGCTGATTGTGGAGATGCTGCCGGGTTGAGCGGCCCCTGCGTCCTCGCCAATGACGCTCCCGAACAGGACTACCCCCGACCACTCGGTGGCCTGGTCATCGACAGGGGATGTGAAGTAGCAGTGGTTGTCGTCCATGGAGATCATGTGAATCACGACGGGGTCGGGAGGTGTGCCGACGATGGTCCTTCCGAGGCTGGCCTCGATCATGTTCCCGTAGGACTGATTGTCGAACGAGGTCTGAACCCGATTCCGGCTCAGGGACAGGCCCAGGGTGGACAGCCCCACAGTTGCTCCACCACAGATCCAGGCGACCCCGGCATCCGAACACTCCATGACGGTGTTGTTGTCTGCCGAACAGTTTCGGGTTCCTACCCAGTGCTTCATCCCCAGTTCGGCGTACTCGACGAGGACTCCCGCCTTACAGGCGTCGATCTGGTTGTGGTCGATCACTACGCCGTAGAGGCTGCCGTCCCCGGTGTACGCGCCCAGTTCCCCCTTGGACATGATGCCCGCAGGGACTCCCTGAGGGGTCCCTGAGACGATGGTGTTGCCGCAGACGGACCACTGAGCGCAGCGAAAGTTGCCGTCTGTCAGAAATGCCCACCGCACACCGGCAGTCACGTTCCCGGACAGGGTCACGTTGTTGTCTTCAATCTTCACAGCCTCGGCTGTCCCGCCCGTGATCTCAAGGTAGATCCCGTCACCATCGCTCGCGTCAAAGCCAAGCACACGCAGGTTGTTCCGTGACGCCGACATGCGGTAGACCGCCTTCAGGTCCACCTCGATAGCGGAGCCGATCTGAGGAGGCGCGACGGTCGCGCCGGTCTCGCCTGCCATGTTGTTCCCATCAAGGTTGAGATCGACGACCTTGTTGTAGGACGTAAGTTCGGCGTAGATGCCGACGCTACCGGCCTGAGAGCCACACCGGGCGAGCGTGTTGTCAGAGATGGAGACGTTGGAGATGTCGCTCTGAATGTTGGGCGACGACAGGGGGTCGTAGCCCAACTCAATCAGAGGAAGGGAACTCGCGGCAGCGCCGCAGGAGTTGAGCGTGTTGCCGTCAATGTGGATGGCCCTGTCTGCATTGCCGGGGATGGTGCTCCCGAGGAGGCACTCAATCCCGCGAGTGTCGCAGTTGAAGATCTGGTTGTCGGTGATCTCCAACGACTGGGTGAACGTCTGTCCTGCCGCGTAGAAGATGCCTGTCGCTTCCGCGCCGTCTGCGGTCACATTAGCGATGTTGTTGTTGTGGATCTTGACGTTTTTGACCTCATCCGAGTGGAACGCCACACCGGTGATCTGGTCCACACCCATCCACATACCCGCACCGTAGAAATCTTCCATCAGGTTGTCGGCGATGGAGATCACGCCGATGGTTTGGATGTCCGCGAGGAGGAAGACAAAACTGTAGCCACCTCCCTTGAAGGAGTTCCCCTGGACAGAGACCCCCTGAACCGCATGGCCGTCTACCTTTTGGCCGTTGATCTGGAGGGATAGCGGAGCGGTGAGTGGGGCGGCGATGGCATCCACTGCGGGGACGGTGATCTGGTTCCCATGGATGTCCATGCTGTAGACATCGCCCTGGTTGTACTCCCACCAGAGTCCTCCTCCCAGGATGTTCCCAGAAATGAGGACTTCCTTTTGGACAAGCCCGACTGCGTTGAGGCTTGCCCCTTGCATCGACCAGAAGATGCCACGCCCGTGCAACTGCGGGGTCAGGTCTGGGCCGCTGGCGTTGATGACGTTGTCCTGGATGCTCACCACGGAAAAGTTGGCGTTTTCGGCTACCAGGCGGAGGCCGTCGATGGTTCGGTCCTGATTCACCAGTTCCAGGGTGTTCCTCCGTACCGAGAGCACGGTGAAGTTCTGAACCGATGCACTACTGCTCAGGAAGGATGTGAAACTGGAGAGGTAGTCAGCGCCTCCAGTGGAGGTGCCGAACCCGTGAACGCGGTTGTCCTCGATGGACACCCTCTTGAAGTTGATGACATCCGTGGCTTCGATGACGAACCCACGAGACATCCTTGTGATCGTGTTGTCGGCCAGACGGACGTTGGCGATTCCCTGAACGCCCCACGAGGGGTAGTCCGTGAAGACCCGCTCGTTGACCCCTCCGTCGAGTTGCAGGTAGATGCCTGCCGAGCCGCTCGTCCCTGATGTCTGAAGATTGTCGGCCCGGTTGCCCGTGATGCTGATCCCGTCCAGTCCGACGTAGCCGCTCGTTGCTACACCTGCGCCACCGAAGACGTAGATGCCACGGCCCCAACCTCGCTCAATGGTGTTGTTCTCGATGGACAGCCCTGACAACTTCGCGGTGAAGGTCGTGTCAGTCCTGACTTGGACCAGGACACCTGCCACTGGCCCGTTGGCATCCATCGACATCATCGCGTTGCCCCGGATGCGGGCGTTGGCGACCTCTGAGTTGGCGTTGGGGTTGACTGAGCCTACGTCGATGTTGATCCCAGACGAGAGATAGGTCTCGATGGTGTTGTCCTCGACTGCGATTCCAGAAATCCCGCAGTTGCCTCCAGCGAAGACCGAGACCCCATCCCGGAATCCACTCCCGGCAGGCCCCTCAACGCTGTGAACGGTGTTGCCTCGGATGGCGACTTCCTGGATCTTGACGAGGTCCGCGTCGTCCCGGCCCTCCACGGCGATCCCAACGTGCTTCGTGACGAAGGTGCTGCTGTCGTCAATCTGCACGATGTTGTCGTGGATGTGTACCTGGGTCGCGACAAAATCACCGCCGCCGCCGATCCGGGTGTAGATGTCCTTCACGAAGCCATTGCCGAACGGAGTGCTGGAGGTGACCGTGTTCCCGCCGACCGTCAAGACGGTCGAGTTCAGGCTGTAGATGGGCCTCGGATACATGTCGTTTGGCCAGACGACAGGCGACAGGTCGGGCGCAAGGACGGTCCCTGTGTGGGTGACCTGGTTGCCCGTGATGCTGATCCCCTGGCCGTAGTGAACGCCAATGCCCTTTGATCCGGCCTGCGCCCAGGCGTCGTCGTCGAAGACATCCTGGTTGTGGGCGCACTCGGCCACCAGGTTGTTTGAGATCACCATCTCCCTGACGGGGATGTTGGTGTTGAAGCCCCGAGCGACGATGCCGTCGTAGCATTTCTGGACGTTGTTCCCGTCGATGACACCGTTCTGAGGTGCCCCGTTGTCGGTGGCAAGGCCCACATGAATACCGATGGTGCTGGGTGCCAAGTTTTCATCGAGCCACCCATCGACCGTGTTCCCGTTGATGGTGAAGTGCTCCATCTGGGCCGCCCCTGCACCGCCCACAAGGGATGCGGAGGCCAGGATGCCGTTCTGGGTCGAAGCCAGGACTGTGTTCCCGGTCACGGTCAGGTGCTGCCCCTGACGCAACTCGATGCCGTTGGGAGTGGTTCCCCGACAGTGGATGTTGTTCCCGGTGACTGTAGCGTTGGCCACACCCTCCAGGTTGATCCCACCGCCGACGGTCGGGCCTGCTGCGCCAGCCCATGCACCCAGCGCGTCAATGGAGTTGCCGGTCACAGTGATGTCCGACACCCGAGAGGTGTAGATGTCACAGCGGGAGAGGGTGTTCCCCGTGATGGTGGCCGTGGTGCCCTGTGTGTCCGTTGCGAAGGCCGCGATGCCGTGGCCGATGCTGTTGGTCGCGTCGTAGAAGGCGATGACGGTGTTGTCTGCAATCCGCAGACCGGAGTACTCCGTGCCCTTCCCCACCTCGAAGCCGATGCCGTAAGGCTCGGAGGGGTGGTTCCCTGCGATCAGGCTACGAACGTAGTTGCCTGTGATGTCAATCTGAGTGTTCCCAGGGCCGACGAAGATCCCGTGAAGGCTTAGGTTGTCGGTGAGGACG
>JAAHTH010000238.1_pt1 | contig 12023 bp, 20 predicted proteins | sample 6116091 | NCBI WGS metagenome assembly JAAHTH01 (sample SAMN13939990, study PRJNA603662) | sponge metagenome | isolation source: marine sponge | host: Mycale hentscheli | place: New Zealand | collected 2006
AGTTTCTTCTTCAAACGCTCTATCAGAAGTTTCAGTATCGAAAATTTCTGTATGTTGAGCTTCGTATCTTGAGTATTCCATGCCGAACAAGGCGTTTAAACCTGGCTCTAATTCTTTCGCTAATTGCGCTCTATTAATTGCCATTATTTATACTCCTGTTGGATCGACATAGAAATGCTCATTAAATTTAACAATCACATTCACGTTAGCTGAACCTGTTGTACTGTTATCTGGGTCACTCGAAAAGCCCATAATTCTGAACGTAGCAGTTGTAGCTGCTGTTGTTCCAGATAATTCTACTGCTGACATACCAGTTTTGGTAGATCCGGCAGTGTAAGAAATATCTGCGTTCAAACCGACATCAGTTTGAGCTGGAGAACCTGCACTTTGAATTTCAAATACAGCATCAGGGTCATCTATTACGAATGCTACGATATCGGACGATACAGTTCCATCGGGGTAATGAGAACTAAAAATAGTCTCACCTGAAGAGTTTGTAAAAGTACAACCTCTAAAAATTCCTATGGACTCATCACCAGCAGCAGCTACTAAGATAGTACCTGTGTTGGTCATTTTTACTAAATCGCCAGAAAAAATATTCCCAGAAGCACCTGAGGCAATTGCGTATTCTGTAGTTCCACCATTTTGGACTCCAGAACCTAATTTACCTACAACACGTGCTCCGAAAGGGGCATTTTTGTTAGCCATAATAAGTCACCTTATATTTGTTATTTTAAGTTTTAGTGATCAACTTCGCTGACCACCGCCAAAAGTTACTTTGCTTGATCTCTGAGGTTTTAACATCGGAGAACTAGGATCTGATTCCCTCATCAAATCGTTATCCACAGCATCTTGCTGGGTTTGTGCACGCTTAGCATAGTAGGAGTTTCTTTCCTCACGTGTTTCATTAGGAATCTTAGCCAATAGCAAACCACCTCGTGCAACAACTCCTGCATGTTTACCTTGTTGTAGGGTATCAAAACGATCTTGGTCAGAAGTATGTAACTCGTCTGATCTTACTAGGTCGAAACCTTCGCTTAATCTAGAAGTTACGTTCTTACGATCTTCTTGGCCTACAATTTCGGCTCGTATCCACCTGTAAGTATAACCTTCAGGTGCAGGAGGAGTATCCAACGTAGATGGTGGGCTCCATGGTTTGCGAGCTACTTTATCAGCTCGAGTGTCGGCAGAACGCGGGGTTCTGTTTAAATCTTTGTTATCTTTTTCTGTCATAACTATTACCTTTTAACATATTTTGCGTACTCTGTTAAGGGTACGTTTAATCTTTTTGCCATTTGAACTTCTGCTGGCGACAACTTAACTTGTCTTTTTGAGCTAGTATTACCAGCTACTCTGCCTGCTGAAGCCACCTTTTGTTGAGGCTTCGACTTAGCAGAAGACTCTTCAAACTTGTGCGGAAATTCTTGTCGCAATCTTTTATCAACCTCTGAATAATACTCATCTGATGTAGCGTCATAACCTTCTTGAACTAGCTTTTGATCTATAGAGAAAGCAGCAAGAGTCATAATCTCATCTTCACCAAACCATGAGTTATTATCTACCCACTTTTCTTGTTTAGCATCAAGCTTTGGTGGAGCCTGGTACTGTTGAGCTGGTTGTTGAATATTTTGTTGTGGTTGTCCATTCATGTTTACAGGTGTTTCTTGAACCTGTTGTTGTATAGCCATTTTAGAAGTATTTACTTTGTTTTCTTCTACAGCTATCTTTGCTAAAACATCTTGTGCTTTTGCTACTTTTTCATAATCTTGGACTTCATGAGCTGACTTGAGTGCAGACATTGCTTGTTGTTTTTGAGACTTTAATCTGTTTTCAGCTTCCATCAAGTAAGATCTATCTAGGTTAGAGCTTTTTGTTTTTAAGTGTTCGTTTTCAGCAGCCGTCCTTTTTGCATACTCATAAGCAGATTCTTGACCTCTTTCTGCTTCCCTTAACTTTCTTGTAAGATTGTTAATTCTTTTCTGTACGCTTTTAGAATAGTCTTCTAACTCTTCTTCTTGTTTTGCTTCTGGTTCTTCAGAAACATTTTCTATTTTTTGTTCAGCCTCTTTGTCTACAGACTCCATAGGAATTTGTGTTTTAGGCTTTTCATCTTCTAGGGGCTCAAGTTCTACAACTTCACCCTCATCTACTATTTCTTCTTCTATTACCTTTGCATTTTCTTCAGACATATTTTCTCCTTATACTGCAAGAATATCATCAGGATCAAGTATGGTAGCTATCACCTCATCATCGTTAATGATTCTACATTCAGATTCATCACCGAGTTTGAAACGAGCACCAGCATATCTGCCTATCAATACCCATTGTTTTTCCTGACACCAAGGATGTACAAACTTGCTTTCATCTTTATAGCAGTCAGGACCCATTTTAACCACATAGCCAACCACAGTAGCTAAAGACTCTCTATCTACGGTTGATTGTACTAAGTGGATTCCACCTTCTGTTACTGCCTTACCTGCGTAAGGAAGTATTAACATACGCCAACCTGTTGGTTGTGGCATACGATCTAAAAAGGATTTTTCTAATAAGGTAGGGTCTAAAACCCTTGCTGATCCAGGAACATAAGCAACATTTTCTTCTGTTTCTTGCTCTGGGGTTTCTTTTTTTTCTTCTTGTTTTTTTGCTTTTAAATCTGCCTCAATGGACTTTGCGACATGATCAGGGACTTGTATCTTGCTCATCTTGATGTATTTTTCCTAGCAGTTCTCTAAAAATATTTTCTGCATCGGCTAGAGAACTGTAACGGCCACGCAGATATTCATACTGAGAGAAGTCTTTACATCCAGACAACATAGCGTCCTTAGTATCTTCTCTTCTAGCTTCAAGTTCTTTTAAAAACTTTTCAGCAAGCCAAACTGATGACATTAATAAATGCCGGAAAACTTGCCACCGAACTCGGCAGCACCCATACCTCTTGCTTTTCCTTTACCCATACCTGGTTGGGCTTTTGTATTAGCTGAAAAAGTACCAGCTTTAGTTTTAGTAGATGCACTACCTTTATTACTATAGCTGTTTTTATTCTTCAATACTTTGGGTGTTTTCTGTTGACTTACTTCTGTTCGTTTATACATGCGTTCTATTATGTAGAGTAAAAATTAATTTTGCAACTTTTATTTACCTTGGCCTGCATACTTTTTATATTGTTTTTTTGATTGTTTGCTTTTTGGATAAGTATTTTTGCTGTTACCTATTGAGGTTCTTTTACTTTTACTGCGTTGGTTATCTACTTTAAAGGTGCTGTAACCTTTAATCTTAACGGCCATTAATTACGATTCATCAAGTCTAAGTTCTTAAGCATACGTTGTTGATCTAATCTAGCCCTTGCAGTATCGTCACGCATCTCTGCTATATCTTCTGAAGTCTGTATTCTTTCTCTATCAACATCAATTCTTCTCTGTGCATCTTGTGCCTTACGTCTTTCTTGAGTAATAAACTGTTGTTGCTCTATCGCTAGTTCTTGACCTTTGAGTGCAAGTTCTTGTTTTCTAATTGCTACTAATGGGTCTTCATCCTCTGGTGATGAAATCCTTGCCGTATAGTCAGCAATTAACTCTGCCATAATGGGAGCTGAGAACTGAGATAAAATATTATTTGCTTCTTGTAATAACTGACCTTGCTCTACTGGACTTACTTGTTGAGCTTGTTGTTGTATCTGTTGATACTGTTGGATAACCTCTGGTGGCATTTGCTGTTGAGCTAGTATGTCAGCTTTCATCTGTAGGTGTTCCATAATATGTGAATGAATCAAAGCCTGCACTTGAGCATTCATTTGCACAGGCGGAGTATTTAATAAACTCATGTGGGTTGCTATATGAGCATCATGGTTTTGCTCTGGAAATGCTTTAGCAGGATTACCTAGTAATAATTGATTATTTTCAAAACCAGCTTCAATAGGCTTAGGCTCTGTTTGTGGAGGTGGTGCTAGTATTTGATCTACATTATCAACGCCTATTGCTGAGTACATACGCTTGTAAGACTCGTAAACCCCTGAAGCACCGTGTACTTCTGGATTAGATTGTACTAACTGCATCATTTCTTGGGCCATAGCTATACGTTGCGACTGACTAAATATATCAGGGTTAGATACAGGAAATACATCAACCCTATCATCAAAGTCTGTAAGCTTAATAGTATTATTAGCATTTGCTACGTTGTAAGGATATTCTTCGGGTAAGTATTCTTTGAATACATTTGAGAGAATTCTAAACTCTTTCTTTTGTGAGTTGTGCAGTCTTTTATGTATTGCTGACAATACTTTGGTGGATCTTTCTAATAGGGCTAGTGTAGTGCCTACAGGTGCATTAGGATTACCTTGACCTACGTTTATCTCAGCTATAGATGCAAATCTTTGTCCTGCATTAACTAATATACCTAAAAGATTTAATAAAGTACCGCTTGGCTCTTTGAAAGGTAGCGGCTGTATAGATTCTCTAAGTGATCCACCTGGAGCATCAACATCTCTGAACTCACCTGGTTGAATTGGTGTATCTTCGTCTCTTATTCTTATACCACGGGTCTTAAAACCAGCAGGCAGGTTAGCAAGGGTACCAGCGTCAATTAATTGTCTTAAAATAGAGGTAGAGGCCTTAGATAGGCCGCCAATCATGTGTGTAAGACCAAAACCATAGAATCCTAGGCCAGGAAGGAACTTAAAGTGGACAAAATACTCTATTTTCTTACGTAAAGGGTCGTTTTCCTCGTAATTACGGTAAATACTAAGGATATTGTTGCTATTTGAGTCAATTGTGACGATATAAGGTAGTTTTACCCCTGTAATCTCACCCATTTCATCCATATCTTCAAAGCCATCTATCTCTAGATTACAATGGACTTCGTAGAGTAAAGATACTTCACCTGTATCATAACTAGGCTCTATACCTGATAATTCGTTGATTTCTTCTTGAACTTGGCTAGCTTGGTCACTATCAACGCTTTGAACCTCTACTTTACGGTAAAAACCTATTGCTTGAAGCTTTTTGACCTCGTTTTCAGGCATTTTGACCACATTTGTGATTCTAGGACATGTTTCTAGGTCTGTAGAGAAATAAGGTACGATTAAGTCCTCTGGTGCAATAAATTTAGATACTGCACGACCTAATGACTCATCATAATAGATCTTTTTGAACGCAGACCCTGCCAAAGGTAAATAAAACAACATCTGGTCTAATTCTTCGTCAAACTCTTCCATAACGTGTGTTATTTGATAATTCATGAAATCTTTAACTCTTTGAGCTTGTTCTTCAACTACTGAATCGTATTTACCTATAACTTGAGTTTTGACTGGACCGTTAGAGGGTAACAGCTCTTTGTAGGCCTGGGCTTGGAAGTTTGTGACTGCTTCACCTAATAACGGATGTATAACACCAGAGGCACCTTCAAAAGGTTCTGATCTTTCTTGATCAAACTTCATACCTAAATATTTAAGGCCGTCTGTATAAGTTTTTTCCCAATCCTCTCTTGAAGACTTATCCTTTTCAATTCCAGAGGTAAGTTCTATTGCTATACCGTTTAAAGTATCATCATCAAGTGACTCTGCAATATTACTATCAAAGCCAGTATCTATTGGCATATCATCCATACCGTTTAGGACTGCACTACCGTCTTCTTGTATTTCAAAATCTTCTTGCCCTGCCTCTTCAATTGCTTCGATAGCAACTTGCATATCTTCAGTTCCTTCGAGGGTGTTTTGGGAGTTAAGTATATTGTTAGGTTCTTTTTCTATTGCCATATTAGTTACTACCTAGAATTTCTGTACGCATTCTGCTTCTTTCTTTTTCAGCTTCTTGATAGGTGTTGTAAGATTTTACTGTACCTGATTCTATCGCAGACTTGTATTTTTTTAATATTTCATTACTGCTTAATTCTTTACCTGTTATGGGATCAAGAGCAGGTAAAATATAATGGGTATTCTCACCAGTACCAACTGTGCTTGTTAGCATAGTCATTCTTTCACCTTTTTCATTTTTAAAAATCTTTTCTCCGCCTAAAACTTTATTGTGAAAGTCTTGCAAAAATTTTTTATTAACATCATATCTATTATCTTTTGCAACATTTTCTACTGTCATTAGTAATATGCCCTTTTAACTACAGGTCTAGTGTCTTCTAAATAATCATCATGTAATGACACTAATCCGCCTTCACGAAAACGCATTAAGGCTTGAGACATAGTATCACACAAATCGTCATTTTTTCCAAAGGGAAAAGCTGCACACTCTTCTATCATATCCTCGGCAAACTTTTTCTCTGGTGCCCATACTAAACCAGACTCAAAGATTGGTGCGACTGAGTGCATACGTGTAGATTTATCGTGGCCTCTTGTAGGAGAATAATTCACAACAGGTATACCAAGCCTTCTAAGTTCGTGGGTAAGAGGGGTACCAGATGCTTTGCTTTCAATCAGGGTCATATCAGGATCCCAATATTTATATTCTTCGTAGGCTACCCGTTTAAGTTCAGGAAAATCCCACCTACCTTTTTGGGCATCTAGTAAAATAATAGAATCTGGATCGTCAGGAGTTGGTTGAAAAACACCCCAAGTAGAAATAGCAGAATAGTCTGAGTTTTGTTTCTTACTGTAGGCGGTATCGTAACTTTGTATTATATATTTTACAGGAGGCAAGGAATCAGCTTTCCAGGGATTCCACCACTCACGCTTGATAATAGATCCTTCTTCGGATGTTGGAGTTTGCATCCATTGTGCATTCCATTTTTGGGTAGGCAAAGAAGCTTTTACTTTTTGCAACTCTTTAATATCCCAGAACTCGGGCCATAAGGGATTGCCTGTTTCTTCAAAGATAGCTGGAAACTCTACAATATCCCATTGGTCGGCAAGTTCCTCCTTTTGGGCCTCTAAGAGCTTTTCGGTAAGATCTAAAGAACTCCACCTTGTCATCACAAGGATAATTGCTCCGCCTGGTTGTAATCTTTGTCTAGGTCCAGAGGTATACCATTCCCAACAAGCCTCCATAGCTGTTGGTGACAGGGCATCTTGTTCTGAGTGTGGATCGTCAATTATAAGTAAATCCGCACCTCTACCTGTAATAGCACCTCCGACACCAGCGGCAAAGTATTCGCCACCTTTATTAGTTTCCCAACGACCAGCAGATTTAGAATCGGCTTGCAGTTCTACTTTACTAAATATTTTTTTATACTCCTCAGTATCCATCATGTTTCTTACTTTACGGCCAAACCTTACAGCTAGCTCGCCTGTGTGAGTGGTCTGCATAATCTTACGATTAGGTTGCTTACCCATAATCCAAGCAGGGAAATAGGTAGAACAGAACTCGGATTTGGTATGCCTTGGCGGCATGTTTACGATTAACCGTTTACATTTGCCTGAGGCTACCTCTTCTAGTTTTTGTGCAAAAATCTTATGGTGACGGCCACAAATAAACTCTGGCCACATGTAATCTATAAAACCTAAGAAGGAATCCTGACATTCTTTTTGTGTATTGATCAGAGAGAGCCTCTCTTTGAGCATTAGGGTTTCACGTATCTCTGAATCAGATAAATGAGAAAAACTAGGATTGGTCATCTGCTACAATTTTATCTATTTGTTTTTCAATTTGTTTAACTCTATTTTCAGCAGCTAACCTTTCATCAGGATCGTAGTTTTTAGTAAGTTTTAACTCACGTTTTCTTTCAGCTAATAGTTTATCTACCAACTTTTTAGCTTTGGCACTAAGTTTTATCTTACCACCTGGCCCAATAGTCTCAGCTGCAAGACCTCCTAAACCTCCCCCACGCATACCCATTTTGTCTACAAATTGTCGAGCAGTAGGATTAAGAATTTGATACAGGGGTCCACCAAAGGCTTCATCCATTTCAAAGGGAGATATAGGAGTAATTGAACCTACGTCAGGTAAATCGTTTGGGCCGCCTTGAACAAATGTATTATTTAGTTTTTTTTTTCGTTTTGTTTTTTTTGATCTACAAAATTAATATAGTCTTCTATAGCTAGTTTAGATAATCCAGTCGGTAACTTTCCAAACTGCCCTGCTTCATAAATCTCAAAAACTTCTGGATTAAGTGCTCTAGTTGCTTGTCTTAGATCTCTTTTCGCTGTTTCAAACTGCTGTCTTCTTTGTGCTAAAGATATGTCTGGACTTAATCCTGTAGGATTAATACCAGGTGCTTTTCTACTAAGTCTAAATTTTTCTGCTTGATCGTTTTGAAGCATTTGTAAATACTCAGATATATAGCTTGGATCTATAGATGTTGATGGGCCACCCCCAGCCATCATCATAGGTGAGCCTGCTTTTATTTGAGATATTTGAACATCTATATTATTAATCTCATTAGCAACTGCTTGAGCACGATCAAACTCTTTGTTACGAACCAACATGTCGTATTCAGACATTAGGTTATCAATAGAGGTTTGTAATGAAAATATTTGGTTCTCAGGAGATCTGCTTTGGAAAGTAGGTTCATTGTCTGGAAGACTACTTATAACAGAAGGAGCAACTGTAATAGGTGTGTTTCTATATTTACCAAACATTTCTATACCTCTTTGTATAAATTCATTTGGTTCATCACCTGCTAAAATATTTGTTTCATCCATAGCATAAATTTCTGGACCAAATGCTTCTAAATATAACTTTTTCTGAATAGGTGAACCTGCACTATTAGGATTTAAAACAGCATCTCTAAATGAAGAGTATGCGTTTTGTTCTGATTGAGTTCTATCTGATACATTTTTTGCTGGCCCACCAGCTGCCATCATCATAGGCTCTTGAGGTTGTTGCATTTGACCGCCAAGTAATTGATTAATATCAACACCTAGTATCTGAGCGGCTTGTTCAAGCTCGTCTTCACTAATACCGTATTGCTCTAGGAACTGGGCTATCTCTTCTGCGGATAGACCTTGTTGGATCAACATGTCAATAACTTGTAATATCTGTTGGAGGGCTCCCTGAGCCTCTTGCATTTCAGCCTGGGTTACTTCTTCTGTTTGAGCAGGCATCTGCTCAGATAAATTGGGGGCCATAGGAGTCTCTTGCATCATAGGAGCAGGAGCTACATTTGGCATCATCATATCTTCTTCCATAAATACCTCAATTAGGGACGCAATCTGTACGGAGGTTAAAGATGTACATATTTTGACTGCATCCCTTTTGTTCCGATTGTATCATCAAATATGAAAAATACTAGAATGTTGTGAAAATTAAAATTGTATGAGAGAAAGCTTGTACTTGTATATAGGTTATATAGTGATGCATCTTTTTTGGGGGTGGGGGGTCAAAACTATTGTTATGTCTATATAAAAATGGGGGCCTAAGGGAACCTAAAGTATACGGCTCTGTAATGCTCTGTATTGATTAGTTTTATTTATCTGATGTTCTAGTGTGATTAGTGTAAACAACAAAAGGCCAAGCCTCTAATTCTTGTAATATAAATTTCGTGAATAGGATCTCAGCTGTCAGTTATAAGTTTCATGAATGTCGGCCTTGGTTTTAATTTGCGGGCCCTGAGATTTGGCCATAAAAAAAGGGAGCAATATACTCCCTTGTTTATTGTTTATGATCTAAATTATTCTAAATCCATATACCAGGAACATATATCCCAACTAACGGAATCCCTTGGAACATTTATAGATGCTCCGTCATACCAATTTAAATACCAGTATTCAATATCATGTATTGTTTTGTTCATATCAGTATATATTCTAAACTCATCACTTGGACCACCCCAAGACAATTGAAGTCTGTAATATCCCTCGCGTTGGTCATCAAATGTATATGGTTCAACATAATCCCAAGATAAAGCTGTTTGATTAACATAATCAAATAAATCTTCATATTCGTGGAAATAATTGCCGTAATGTTTATCAATTACTTTTAATGCTATTTGCTCGCCCTCGGTTGCGTTCTCGTAGTCCTCAAAGAACTTTTGAACATCTTTGTATGTTTGTTCTTGTTCTGCAAAATTGTCGGCTACCAAGTCAATACATTTCTTTTCTTGTATGTTATTCATTATTAATTATCCTGGTGATCAGTTGCAAAAGAATTATATAACTCTTCTGTTGTGCCGTATAAATCTAACAGTTTTGCAAGTGTCATATTTATAATTGCTTTTCTATTATTTGTATCTAATGCACAAACTTCTTTGTGTAGTTGCTCAACAACTATTCCAAACATACAAGCCCTTTTTTTTGTCATGCCTAGATTGTCAATTAGATGTGTATTAAACACTCTAGGTTGAACATCTACACAATCGACTTGTTCGCCTGTCATAAGTGTTACTGTTACCCTGTCCGCCCAAGTTTTAGCATCAACAAGATTTTCTCGTTGTCTATTTGTTAAATTAAAGTAGTTTTCCATATTGTTAACCTCCGTTTTAAAAATATGTAATATAGATTATACATGAATAACTGACAATTTGTAGGAAAAGATGATTTTATTCCCACGATCGTGGCAGTAACTAATAAGATGCTATTATTCCCCTCAGTTTCACACATATATTTACATTAATTATAATATCTCTTTACAATTTGTCAGTTATATGCATAATTAGATGTGGAGGTTATTCATTATGAATAAAAAATTTAATACAACAGATATAGCTATATACGACTATATGCAAGGAGCTAATTTTTTTTATAAAATTGAAGTTCCAATAGATGATGATGTTGACGAGTGGGTTGATAATCTTATGACTTTAAAAGGACATAAACATAATTCGTGTTCTTGGTCTTGTATGTCTTTAGATGATATTGTTGACGAAACAGACACAACAATAACTTATCAAGAATTAAAAGATGTGGAGGATAAGTAATGTCTAAAACAAATAAATTTCAAGAATATGAACAGGCTTATTTAGATTATTGTGAAGATGATAATAAATATTGCTCTTTACCATTACCATTTGGATTAGTAGAAATATTTATGTTTGAATCATCATGCGAGTTTGGTATTTCTTATAGTGTTTTTTTAGATAAAAGAGAATTTGACGGAGGCATATATAAAGATGATTTATTTCAAAATGAAATAGGGGACTTTGAATTTGATATGTGTATCGTTGATGTTTTAAGAGATTTAAGTAATAGACATAAATCACTTTTAATTATAAATACATAATGGAGGTTATGCGTATGAAACATTTAATATTTGATTTTCATCAAGATAGCGGACACGCTTGGCTAAAAGTGTCCAAAGACTTATTTAATAAAACTAACGCTAGTATTGAACATATTAGTCAATTTTCTTATGAGGATAAAAATAACTATTATTTAGAAGAGGATTGTGATGCAACTATGTATCTAAATAATCTAAAAGATCAAGGTATTCAATACAGTTTTATTACTATTGATGATGGACGTTATTCTCCAATAAGATATTTAAGTAGCATATCAACAACTCTAACTTTTGGAGGATTTACTGGTAATTACAATAATCCAATTCAACAAGAACTATTTAACGAGGTGTCTAATGTCTAATTATAAAAGTTTTACTGATGATAAAGAAAAGATGATTGATTTTTTTATATTAAGTAAAAAAGAGTTCTTAAAATCATACTCATATTTAACTGAACTTGAATATGACTTAACTAAACAAGAGGTAAATACAAATGTCTGAGCCAACTCACATAAGCGAATATGTAGATAAACATATTAACCGTATTAGAAGAAATACTAAACTCAAAAAATTACAGAATAAATACGGTAATGATGTAAATGTCAAACATCTTACAGAACAAGAACTTAAAGACTGGATAGATTTATTTAACAAAAAAAGGGGTAATTAATTATGGCAAGTAAATATGTAGATTACTATACAGAACAAGATAACGAGGGAAATGTTACTTTTACCGATAAAGAACTATCTCTTACATCAAAAGCATTTATTTCATTAACAGATGATCTTGAAGAACTTATAGATAAGTATGCAGATGTTGAGGACTGGATAGAAAACGATAAATACTATCATACCACTAATGAAATAAGACAAGATGTTATGGATTTAATTCACGATATTGTTAATAACAAAGAGGACTAACTATGGCTA
>JAAHTH010000755.1_pt1 | contig 12009 bp, 14 predicted proteins | sample 6116091 | NCBI WGS metagenome assembly JAAHTH01 (sample SAMN13939990, study PRJNA603662) | sponge metagenome | isolation source: marine sponge | host: Mycale hentscheli | place: New Zealand | collected 2006
AACAGACATCATACCAGAATCACTATGTCCGAGCATTAACGGGTGGCGCTATATTATAAGCGTAGCAAAAAGAATAAGATTTAAAAGATGGCGATTGAAAAGGGGCTTGTCGCTGTTTGTTGCATTGAGTAATGCTCGTGACAGAATCAGTTGCGAAACATTTATTCTAAGCTTACAATATAACTAGTCAGACTAGACGGAGATATGTTTTGAATACTTGGCAATTACAAGATGCTAAAGCTCATCTGAGCGAATTAGTAAAAAAAGCCTCCTCTGGAGCACCTCAAGAAATCACATTAAGAGGCAGACCTACAGTCGTAGTTTTATCTACAAAGCAGTATGAAAAACTCAATAAACCTAAACAAAAGCTAGCATCTTTTTTAAGACAGTCACCTTTAGCGGGTATAGATATTGAATTAGAACGTGATAAAAACGATATGAGAGATATTGAGCTATGAGTTATTTGCTTGACACTAATATTATATCTGAGCTGGTTAAAAAAAAACCTAATAAATCGGTTCTAAAATGGGTCGATACCGTTGACAATGAAAAACTATATATTAGTGTTATTGCGCTTGGCGAAATTAGGAAAGGGGTCTCTGGAATTCAGAATACTGAACGACAGGAAGAAATATCTCACTGGTTAGAGGTTGAATTACCCGCATATTTTGAAGGGCGTATCTTGAGTATTGATAGCAAAGTAGCTGATATGTGGGGTCGTTTTCAAAGTAAAAAAAAGGGACATACGTTACCAGCTATAGACGGACTAATCGCTGCAACTGCTTACGTTCGTAATCTGACACTCGTCACACGAAACACAAAAGATTTCATTCAAACCGCCATTGAAATGCTAAATCCATGGGAAAGTTTTTTGTAAGCGTAGCAAAAAGAATAAGATTTAAAAAATAACTATTGCAAAGGGGTTTGAAAATCCTGTTTCGTCTATGGCGCAGGGGTCTAGGTCGCCATTTGCGCCGACCGTGCATTTTGAAATAGTATCATTCGCGGTAGCTGCGGGGTTATTCACAATATAGGCAAATCCGTTGTTGAAGGCGATGCCTAAAGGAAATGAAAAGCTCGAGCCGGTTGAGATGTAGTTAGACAGGGCGCCACCTGATGTCGCGATAGGACATTGCAAAACGGTGCGGGTACTACCGTTTGTAATATAGGCAACAGGATTGATGCACTTGGTTGGGGAGGCGACCCAGTGAACCATTTTGTTTTTAGCTTATTTTTATTCATATTGTTTATGTTAATTAAGGTATCAGGAATTTGATGGTGGGTATACGGGAATCTTGATACACTATACGCAGATTAAAATACAATAAAACCAAACCCCTGTATTGAGGAGAAAATCATGACGTTTACCCTGCCGGCTCTGCCTTATGCAATGGATGCACTGGCCCCACATATGTCACAAGAGACACTTGAATATCATTACGGGAAGCATCATCAAACCTATGTGACTAACTTAAATAATTTGGTGCCAGATACTGATTTTGCAGGCATGACACTAGAAGATATTATTAAACAAGCATCCGGTGGTATTTTTAATAATGCGGCACAAGTTTGGAATCATAGTTTTTTTTGGCAGTGCCTAACACCTGATAGTTATGCTGAGCCAAGAGGTTCGTTACTGACAGCAATTCAAGAAGCATTTGGTTCTTTTGCTGATTTTAAAGCACAATTTACGGATGCGGCGATTAAAACATTTGGATCCGGTTGGGCGTGGTTAGTTCGGGATGAAGCAGGAAAATTACGAATCATGAGTACGAGTAATGCAGATAATCCAATGACTTCAGGCTTAAAGCCACTTTTAACCTGTGATGTATGGGAACACGCATATTATATTGATTATCGTAATAGCCGCCCTAATTACTTACAAGCTTTTTGGTCACTGGTACATTGGGATTTTGTGAGCGAACAATTTGGCGGATAAGGACGGATGGATGGCACTGACAACAACGTATAATCCTTTGCCGGTTGCTTTTACGCATGGTGAAGGGGTTTGGTTATATGATGAAGCCGGGAAAGCGTATCTGGATGGCTTAAGTGGCATTGCTGTGTGTGGTTTGGGTCATGCGCATCCTGATGTGACGAAAACCATTCAAGCGCAAGCAGCAAAATTATTACACACTTCAAACGCATATCATATTTTAGAAGAAGAGGCGCTGGCGAAAAAACTAACGGCATTAACGGATATGCCGGAAATGTTTTTCTGTAATTCAGGCTCTGAGGCCAATGAAACAGCCATTAAACTCACCCGTTTATATGGCCATGCAAAAGGCATTGAGACGCCATCCATTATTGTTATGGAAGGCGCGTTTCATGGGCGCTCATTGGCAACGCTAACGGCAACCGGTGGTAGAAAACATCAGGCTGGCTTTGAGCCACTGGTGCCAGGATTTGTGCGTGCGCCTTATAATAATATTGAAGCCATCAAAACCATTGCAGCAAATCGGTCAGACATTGTGGCTGTGATGTTAGAGCCTATTCAAGGTGAAGGTGGACTGATTGTTGGTGATGAAGCTTATCTTCATGCGGTCGCAAAAATTTGTGAGCAAAATGATTGGCTTTTGATTATGGATGAAGTACAAACGGGGAACGGGCGAACCGGAGAGCTATTTACTTCACTTGGGATGGGCATTACCCCTGATATTTTAACCACAGCAAAAGGTTTGGGTAACGGTGTGCCAATTGGTGTGTGTTTAATGGCAGCACGTGCGCTAGGCTTATTTAAACCGGGCAGTCATGGTTCAACGTTTGGCGGCAATCCTTTAGCTTGTGCGACAGCACAAACAGTGCTGGATGTCATTGTGCGTGATAATTTATGTGCGCGTGCAGGAGCGCTCGGCTTAAAACTAAAGCAAGCGTTGATGGAAAAATTAGGTGATCATCCCAATGTTTGCAGTATTCGAGGGAAGGGTTTAATGCTTGGGGTTGAGCTAGATAGGCCTGCAGCAAACATGCGTTTAATTGGTCTCGAAGAGGGGATATTGTTTAATGTCACCGCTGAAAAAGTGATACGATTATTACCGCCATTGATTATGACCGATGATGAATTGGATGAGCTAATCAGGCGGTTTATTCGCACTTTTGAACGTTTTATAGCGGCTTAATTTTAATATTAGGCCAGACGTTGTCTAAGGGCTTCATATAAGCAAACGCCCGTAGCAACAGAGACGTTTAAGCTGGATACTTGTCCATGCATTGGCAGTGAGAATAGCCCGTCACAAACGTCCCGCGTTAAGCGGCGAAGTCCTGGGCCTTCTGCTCCCATGACGAGCGCGATAGATGTGTTTTTACTGTCGAGTGCTAACTCATAAATAGACTGCGTGGCTTCTCCTGCTGCGCCATACACCCAAATACCATGTGCTTGCAGTGTTTTAATGCTGCGGGCTAAATTCGTTACACGAATAAAAGGAATCGATTCAGCGGCGCCAGATGCCACTTTACTAACCACAGGCGTAATATCAGCGCTATTATCTTTGGGGGCAATGACAAAATTAACCCCTGTTGCGTCTGCGCTACGTAGACAGGCACCTAAGTTATGTGGATCGGTAATACCATCTAAAATTAAAATCAAAACAGGTTTTTCGGCAGCTTCCAATAACGCAGGTAAGTCTGCTTCTATATAAGCTTTAAGTGGCTCTGCTCCTGCAATAAGGCCTTGGTGCGGCATATGGCCAAAGCGTTGCTTTAAGGTTTCAGGTGTTTGTAATTCAACAGGGATATTTGCCTCGCGTGCAATATTAAGGACTGCTTCTAGGCGTTTGTCTTTTCGGCTGTTGCTCGCATAGAGCTTATAGGTTTGCCTTAAAGGGTTGTTCAGTAATGCGCGGACCGGGTGAAGGCCATACACCAAATGTTCAGCCATTTTTTTTCTCATCTAATTGTGGTGTTAATGTTTTTTCCAAAACAGGTTCAAAATCTATTTTTCGTTCATCCAAATCAACACGTGCAACGAGTACAGTCATTGGATCACCTAAGCGGTAGCTGTGCCCTGTGCGCTCGCCGACTAAGCGATGTTTAACGGCATCAAATGCATAGTAGTCGTTGTTTAGCGATGTAATATGAACCAAGCCTTCTACATAAATATCATTGAGCTCAACAAAAACGCCAAACCCTGTGACGCCTGCAATCTTTCCTTCAAAGGTTTGTCCAATTTTATCTTGCATGTATTCACATTTCAGCCATGCTGTGACTTCGCGTGTGGCTTCATCAGCACGTCTTTCCGTTGATGAGCTATGTTTTCCGAGACGACTCATTTCTTTGTCATCGTATGCAAAGCCTTCAGGCGATTGATGATCGAGTAGATGACCGATGGCTCGGTGAATCAGTAAATCAGGATAACGACGAATCGGTGAGGTAAAGTGAGTATAAGCCGGATAAGCAAGGCCAAAGTGTCCGCCATTGGCTTCGATGTATTGTGCTTGTTTAAGCGATCGAAGCATGACGGTTTCAATTAAATGTCTTTCAGGTTTATCACCGACTGAGATGAGGGTGTTTTGAAAGTCTTTTGGCGTTGGTTTTTTTCCGCCACCTAAGTTCAAACCAAACTCGCCCAAGAAAAGCCTTAAGGCTTCAAGTTTGTCGTCAGCGGGTGCAGGATGAACACGATAAAGCGTTGGGATTTCTTCTTTTTCGAGAAAGCGCGCTGTTGCAACGTTTGCAGCCAGCATACATTCTTCAATTAAACGATGAGCATCGTTTCGAATAACAGGAATAATACGTTGAATTTTTCGATTTTCATCAAAAATAATACGTGTTTCAGTGGTATTAAAATCCATAGCACCACGTGCTTTTCGTGTTTTCAGTAGTACGTGATAGAGGGCATATAGGTTTTGTAAGGCAGGAAGAATAAGCGCTTGATTATCTAAATCACACGTACCGGCTTTTAACCAGTCGGCAACTTGTGTATAAGTAAGGCGAGCATTTGAATGAATGACGCCACGATAAACACGTGAGCGTTGAATTTTACCTTCAGGCGTTATGGCCATCTCCATGACCATACAAAGCCTATCGACTTTAGGTTTTAACGAACAAATGCCGTTTGATAAAACTTCAGGTAGCATCGGCACAACGTTTTCAGGAAAATAAACAGAATTGCCACGGTGTGCGGCTTCTTTGTCTAGTGGTGAACCAATAGGCACGTAATGGCTGACATCAGCAATGGCAACATAGAGTTGATAGCCACCCTTAGGTTTGGGTTTGCAATATACCGCATCATCAAAGTCTTTGGCATCTTCGCCATCAATCGTCACAAATGGCAGGTGACGAAGGTCTGTACGATTTTTAATATCAGATGCATGCACAACATCAGGAATATCTTTGAGGGAGGTATGTACATCGTCAGGCCATTCGGTTGGAATGTTATGTGCGAGAATGGCTACTTCTATTTCCATACCCGGCGCCATGTGTTCGCCTAAAATTTGAATGATTTTTCCAACAGGTTCACTGTGTTTACTGGGATAGCTTAAAATTTCAAGCAGTACCACTTGCCCGTTTTTAGCATTATTTGTGTGCTCAATTGGAATCGCAATGTCTTGTGTTAAGCGTTTGCTATCTGGTGCGACAAAGTGAACGCCTTTTTCTGAAAAGAAACGTCCTACAACGCGGGGGTTTGCATGTGTAAGGACCTCGTGAATTTTACACTCAGGGCGACCGCGGCGATCAATCCCTGTTTGATGAACCAGCACGGTATCACCATGCATCACGCCACGCATTTCACGGTGTGGTATGAGCAAGTCTTTTGTGTCTTTCTCAGGAATAAAAAATCCAAACCCATCTGGATGTGCTTGGATTGTGCCACATTGCAAATTAATTTTATCGAGAAGGCAATAGCGTCCTTTTCTGTCTTGCATGAGCTGGCTATCACGAACCATTGCACGTAGGCGATAGCCGAGTGCTTCTTGCTCTGCTGTTTTCAAGAGCTTTAGCGTGGTGATGAGCCTTTTTTGGCTGACAGGACGTCCCAAGGCCTTCAGCGTATCTAAAATAAACTCACGACTTGGAATGGGGTCGGCGTATTTTTCACGCTCTCTTTGATAAAATGGATCCTGCTTATGGCGCGAGGATTTTGATTTTTTAGTCACGGTGCCCTAAGCAGTAGACGAAGATATGTTTAGTTTAACATCTATTAGACCGTTTGGGGTAATTCAAAACCGAGACGTTGAAGATAAGCAATTAAAGGAGGCAATGTCATGTCCTCAGCGGCCCAAAAAACAGGGTATTTGTTTTTAGGAAGGCTTTGAGGGGTCCACTCACATGCTGCAAGGGTTTTGTCGCAGGAAACCGCTTGTTCATGGCCTGGTTTTGATTCGATACAATTGAAGGTAAACGCATGTTTATCAAGTACTAAAGCGGACCAATGATTTGATTGTAGGCGACCCGTTAAATCAGCGCTATTTGCTGTTTGTTGTGTTATCCAAAGATCAAAATCAGATAGATTATGTAGCATGACAACGCGAGGCGTGCCTGCCGATAAAGTAGATGACTCACCATGCAGAACAAAAGGTTTACAATGACTAGGAAATATTTCTTCAGGGGCTGCATGAGTGATGATGGAAAAAAAAGTTAACAGTAAAAAAAAATAATGCATGTCGGTTTCCTAGATTGAGGCTTATTAGGTTGCTCGAGCTATTTTGATAGAATTTTAGCATAATTAAAACCAGGATATGGTAGGATAAATTTTTTGATTTTGAGATAGGTGCTTTTGTGAAGGAAAAAATAAATATTGCAGTGATTATGGCTTTGCATCAAGAAAAAATAGTCGCATGGAAAGCGTCTGATATGATATTGAACGCACCTGAAAAAACATCTGATTTTTTAGCGGTAGTTGAACAAAATCATGCCTTTAATTATCAACTTTGGCATGCTGAAGATAAAGCCCGTCGTGAAGATATGGGGCATGCCTTTGTGTATCATGCGAAGCGTGCAATTGATGGATATAATCAAAAGCGGAATGATTGCATGGAAGCAATAGATGATTATTTAATTGCATTATTAAAACCTACCAGCCGAGATACATGTCCGGTGCACTCAGAAACGCCTGGCATGATGATTGATAGGCTTTCGATTTTAGCTTTAAAACACTACCATATGGCAGAGCAAACCGTGCGTAAAGAGGTGGATGATGCGCATCGCCAGCAATGTTTTCAAAAATTAGATGTTATTAACGCGCAAATGGCTCAGCTTGCAAAGTGCCTGGGCATGTTATTAGAAGAAGTAGCCTCAGAAACACGAACTTTTAGAGTGTATCGGCAATTTAAAATGTATAATTCGAAAGCTTTAAATCCTGCGTTGTATGGCGCAGCATGATTAAGGCATTCCTGTGTTCGTTGCTTCTGGAAGTGCAGGGCTTGGTGTTGTCATGTCTCGATTCAATTGAGAAAAGAAGCCGTTTGAGACGATGCTGCCTCGGCTAGAATCAAGATCAGGATCAGGTCTTGTTATATTTTTTACTGCCAGCTCATTACCGAAGAGCTCTTTTCTATTTTTTGCCAATGAGCGGCCGCCCCAAACGAGAGCAGAAATAATCGTAGCGGGAGCAAGTAATAGCCAGACAAGAGGATTATGACTGTCATATACTTCACCTGTATCAGCCAGTGCAAAAGTAAGGAAAATAAATTTAATGGCTTTCATGATACTGGATAAGCATGCACGATAAGCATCCCTCCAGCAAAACACAGGATAGGCAGGGGTTGAACTGATTTTCAATTCGGAGAACTGATTTGTCTCGATGGCTACAATATTGGCTTGGTAATGTTGCTCTTGGTCTTCTTGGTATTGTCTTGTTTGAATGACCGCGTTGATGGTAGCGCCAATCAGAAAGACGATACCTAGTGCGACAGTGAGCAGTGCCACTATCTGAGGTAATGGGCTTGAAAAAAGTAACAGACTAACGAGCGCAACAGCAGAGACACTACAAACAAGAGCCGTATATGCTATTAATGCCTGCCTTAGGCTCATGAAGAAAATATCAAGCTTAGAGATGTGAAGCGTCTCATGGAGTGCGTCATATTCATTTCTAAACGCGGTCTTTGCTGCTTCTATCTCGAGGCTTGTGGTTCCTATCTCGAGTCTCGATTCTTTTATTTTGATGTCTTTTTCAATTAAAGCGAGCGTTGCCTTTTGTTGTGTAATAAGCAATGTTCTTTGATAATCTCTTTCTTCGTGCAGACGTGTTAGAATGCAGGTTGCAGAGAAGAAAATAGAAACAGCTGCAACGGTAAGTAGAATTTGTGCTGACATCGCTGTAATGGTAAGAAGCCCCATAAACATATAAAGACCGTCGATAAAGCCACCGTAGCTTGCTGAAATATAGCTTCTGATTTTGAGTCCATCAGATTGATAGTTGTTGTTTTTACGGTCAATTAATCCGTTATGAAAGTCGGCATATTCTCGGTCTAAGGTATTATCCAGCAGTAATTCTCGCCATTGCTCTATGTTTGGTTGTGATTTGGTGTGAGGCTCAAGGCTGTTTATTTGCCTTAAAAAAGTAGCTAACTGAGGTGCTCCAGCTGCATAAATCCGTTCGATTAGCGGGTTATTGTCTGCATCTGGATACACATAAAAAAGACCATCGGGTGTTTGACGCAAGCCATAAAAGTTCCTTAAGTCCACAGGTGTATTCCCTGGTAGAGAGCGCTCTAACTTAGCATATGAGAGCCCCTCATCTTCATCTAAATCATTTAAGCAGGGATGATTATCCAGTAGTTCGCGCCATTGCTCTATGCTTAATTTGAATGAAGGCGTCAGTCCCTTACGTTCTATTTCCCTTGAAAAGTTAAGTAACGGGGGTAGTTGATTTTGAGAGCCTGGAACAGTAGGCGCTGTGGCGCTATATATTTCGACAGCTGTTGCGAGATTGTTTTCGTCTGGACGAATATAGAAAAGACCATCGGGTGTTTTACGAAAACAATAGAGATGCTTTTGTAAGCCAGTTGATCCATTGTCTGGTAATGGCTGGTCTAATTCAGCATATGTGCCCCATTCGTCTAAAGCTTTTATGATGGCATCATTGTCATCTTGCATGTCTTTACGAGCATTGGTCATGCAACGGTTCCAAATGCGATTTCCAGCAGAAATAAAGCCGAGCAAGAAACCGACGGGCATGAGCAGGTAAGCGAAATTTTGTATGGTGAGTAAACGAATGGCACTAATACCACTTTTTACACCGCGCACAGCGTTTTTTATGCCTTTGACGGCATCGCGAATCATTTGCCAAATACGATAAATGGCTTTTTCACTGGCTATTTTACTGGGGAAGAAATAGTTGGCAAATGCTGAGACACCGGCGAGAGGAATAATGCTCAGGGTTGAAGCGATAATGCCATCTGGGGTGCGTAACCAATCATACATATCTGCTGTGGCGGCCGCATGGTCTTTCATGTCGTGGGTTGTTTCATAAAACAACTCGAGCATTTTAGGTGCCAAATTCAGTGTGTCTAAGAAACCGTAAGCGATATAAACACCACCGTTTTTGTGTGTTTTTTTTGCGTATTTTTTAATTGTTTCTCGACAACTCATGCCCACCTCCTATGTGGTGTAACTTGTCCTAAGTCTGGTTTTGAAAGCAAATACACGAGCGCTTCTAATGGTTGCTGGTTTAGGTCAGCATCGGGGGATGAATCTGCTGCAGCGCTAGTTGTTTCCATATTGATGGTAAGCGGTCACTGAGATTGCTGGGCAGTATAAAGGATAGGTGCAGGGAAAGCAAGTATTAAAACAAAGTGGGTTTTTTTTGATTAAATGTATGGGCACCAATAGATAATTATATCATGTTATTTATTTAACAAGTCATACCTGTTTATTTTTTTATGTAAGAAAATTACGATAAATAATGTAGGTGTTTAGAAAGTGTATTTTGCAAGCATGAATAAAACGTTTCCCACGCCTTTAGAGCCAGGGATATAAGTGGCGATAAATGCAATTTTTCGGTAGTTAATACCGGCCCAAGGCAGTGCACCAGGGAAAGGGGCGTTATTTAAGATATCAGGTCGTGCGGTTAAGAAAACAGTGAAGCCAAGGCCCATATTACTGGTTTCGTTGATATGAAGTGTTTTAAGAAAAGCATAACCCGCTATTGGTTCAACTTTGCTGTGTGACTCAAGAAAAGCAAAGGCATATAAGCCATGCCAGTCTCCATGCTCATCAAAAAAACCTTTGCCGAGTCCACCACCCCAGGCGTTTTCATTGTAAGTTCCTTTTTTTTCCTCGGGATATAAGTACCTGTTATGCCAAGCATAGCCAGTAAGATAAAGCTCGTTATCACCTTCAGTCCAGGTTTCATATGGACGCGCACATATTTCTTGTAGCCAAAGAGGCCATTTTTTACAGTGCGGAGGGGTCTTTGCATCTAATGGTTGAAAGAATAGTAAGCTAAAAAACAAAAAAAGGGCTTTTCTCATAATATGGTTAACCTAACAGAAGGGTTTTTTAGTAGCTCCCTTTAGTGTTAATGTTGATAGAATGATATAAAAAAGTGAGGGATTATCTTATCATGGACCTGTTTCGCAAGAAAGATCCGCGTGCCTCATCAGAGGGATTAGCGCTTCAACGTTGTTTATCTGGATTTGATTTAACTTTGCTTGGAATAGGCGCTGTTATTGGTGCAGGTATTTTTGTGTTAACAGGTGTTGTTGCCGCAACTCAGGCAGGGCCTGCTATTATTTATTCTTATATTTTAGCGGGATTTGCATGTGTTTTTGCTGCCTTATCTTATGCAGAACTTGCGGCCATGATAGGCGGATGTGGGAGTGCTTATGGTTATGCTTATGCAGGGTTTGGTGAATTACTCGCATGGATTGTGGGTTGGGATTTATTACTAGAATACACTGTTTCAGTGTCTGCTGTTTCTGTTGGATGGAGCGCTTATGTAGGCGATGTATTCTCAAGTCTTGCGATTCATTTTCCTAAAACATTACTGCATGGACCGAGTGAAGGGGGTGTTGTTAATATTATGGCGTTGTTTGTTATTGCTGCTTTGACAGGCTTGTTAAGTTTGGGTATGCGATCAAGTAAGCGCTTTAATCATCTCATGGTACTCACCAAATTGCTTGTGATTACAGCGGTTGTGGTTGTGACAGGGCTTGCGTTTAAACAAGAAAATTGGGTGCCTTTTTCGCCATTTGGTTGGGCTGGTGTGGTTGAAGGTGCGTCACTTATTTTCTTTGCTTATGTTGGGTTTGATGCAGTGGCAACAACGGCGGAAGAGGTGATTGATCCACAACGTAATCTTCCCGTTGGCATCGTGGGGTCATTGTTTGTTTGTACGGTGATTTATATTATCGTAGCGGCTTGTTTAACAGGGGCCGTGCCTTATAAATTATTAAATGTTGCATCACCGATTAGCCATGCTCTGCTTCTACTTGGGCAGCCTGTTATCGCAGGTATTGTTGGTGTCGGTGCTATTGCTGGACTCGCAACCGTAATGCTTGTGCTTTTTTATGGTTTGAGCCGTGTATTTTTAGCGATGTCTCGAGATGGTTTATTGCCGCATTATTTTTCAAAAGTGAATGCACGCACGCATACACCGATTCGTATTTTAGTGACCTGTGGCATCATGATGAGTTTAATTGCAGGCTGGGTGCCTATTGGCGAATTAGCAGAACTTGTTAATGTAGGAAGACTGTTTGCTTTTGTTGTGGTGTGCTCGGGGGTTATTGTATTACGCTACACACAGCCAGATGTAGAGCGGCCATTTAAAGCACCAGGTGCGCCTTTAACACCAATACTGGGTATTATCAGCTGTGTTTATTTAATGATTAATTTGCCATGGGTGACTCTGATACGGTTTATTGTTTGGATGGCGCTTGGGATGATAGTGTATTTTGCATTTAGTCGTTCAAACAGCAGCTTGGCACCTAAAAATTTAGCGCTTAAAGAGTCTTAATAAGAGTCGTAATACTTTTAGATTAAAAGTAAAGCCATGATGCCTGCTGAAACAAGGCCTGCTGCAGGAATAGTCAAGAGCCATGCCATGCCAATCATTTTTACCATACGCCA
>JAAHTH010003032.1_pt1 | contig 12004 bp, 6 predicted proteins | sample 6116091 | NCBI WGS metagenome assembly JAAHTH01 (sample SAMN13939990, study PRJNA603662) | sponge metagenome | isolation source: marine sponge | host: Mycale hentscheli | place: New Zealand | collected 2006
TAATAGTTAGGATGATAAACGATATTAGAAATACAGTTTTAGCCGTATTAAACAAAAACAACTATGGCTACATCTCTCCACAAGATTTTAATCTATATGCACAACAAGCTCAAATGGATTTATTTGAGGATTACTTTTATGCATATAACTATCAGGTTAATAAAGAAAACCAAAGAACTTCTGGAACAGGATATGCTGATATAAAAAAAGGTTATGTGGAAGTTATAGATTTCTTTTCTGTAACTACACCATTAACTCCAATAGCACCAAATTACACACAGTATAATTTACCCTCATTAGCTACGACAGGTTCAGATTATTACTTAATTAATAAAATAGTTATTAATAATACTTTAGTAGCTTCTGGAACTACCACAGGAAATGTTGGTGGGCAAAATAAGATAATAGATTCAAATGCAAACTTTACATCATCAGGTGTTCAGGTTGGAGATATTGTGTTTGTAGTTAATTTAATTCCGTTTTTTGTTACTGTAACTAGTATTGATAGTAATACAGAATTAACTGTTACACCTAATGTTATAAATAATTTTCCATTAGATTATCAGATATATAAAGGAAGCACTATCAAGGAAGTTGAAAGGGTTGAGCAAAGTAAAATTACTTTATTAAATATGTCTCCTTTAACTGCACCATCTTTGATGTTTCCTGCTTATACAACTGAAGGAAATGTTGCTACATTGTATCCAACACCTACATTAGGAACAGTTGTGACATGTCAATATATACGCTATCCTAAAGTTCCTAAGTGGACTTATGTGGATTTAGGTAATGATAATGAACCAGTCTTTGACCAATCACAACCTGATTATCAAGACTTTGAATTGTTTCCAGATGATGCTACTGATTTAACAATGAAAATTTTACAGTATGCAGGAGTATCAATACGTGAAGCATCAGTTGTACAATACGCAGGAGCAAAAGAGGCTTCTGAAATTAATAGCGAAAAATAATTATGTCATACATTAGTCAATACCAATATTACGAGAATGGGGGAAGTGCTCCAGAAGATGCTAATTGGGGATCATACCAATATGTATCATTGCAAGATATAGTTGTAAACTATCAATTAATGTATTCAGGTAATCATTCTTTGATAAATAATGAAGAAAGATACAAGATACTTTTTCATGCAAAGAGAGCTATACAAGAATTAAACTATGATGCATTTAAAGAAATAAAGGTTTTACAACTTACTGTCTCAGAAGAACTTAGATTTATACTACCTTCTGATTATGTAAATTGGGTTAGAATATCTTATTATAAAGATGGCGTTATCAGACCAATGGTAGAAAACATTCAAATAAATTCAGCTAGAGCTTATTTACAATCTAATGATGCTAGAATACTTTTTGACCAAAATGGAAATGCTATACAACCTCAATACTCACCTTTGGATTTAGCTAGAATTACAGGTCAACAACCAAGTATTTATTTAAATAGTTTAAGTCCATATAATGGATTTTTAGGATATGAATATGAAGGATGTTGGTACTTTGACTTTGCAGTTGGTGCTAGGTTTGGACTTAACACAGAAACTGCAAATGCTAATCCTACTTTTAGAATTGATAAAAAATCAGGAGTAATTAACTTTGATTCTACAATGGCTAATGAAAGTTGTATTTTAGAATATGTTTCTGATGGTATGGAAGGTGGTGATGATACTCAGATAACTGTAAATAAATTATTTGAAGAATATGTTTATGCATATATTAGCTATCAAATATTAGGTAGTAAATTAGGAGTTCAGGAGTACATAGTTAATAGAGCAAGAAAATCTAAATCAGCACTTCTAAGGAACGCAAAAATAAGATTAAGCAATATACACCCAGGAAGATTATTAATGAATCTGAGAGGTCGAGACAAGTGGATAAAATAATATGGCTAAACTTTCAAGAAACTTTGTAGCAGGTAAAATGAACAAGTCCGTTGACGAGAGACTCGTTCCAAACGGACAATACATTGATGCAGTAAATGTTAGGTTAGGATCATCTGAATCAACAGAGGTTGGAGCAGTAGAAAATTCTAAAGGGAATACTAAGCTTACGAACTTATCATACGAAGGAGTTCTTTTAAGTAACCAAGCAAAGTGTATTGGTGCTGTAGACGATGGTGCTAATGATACTTTGTATTGGTTTGTAACTGACCCTGCGTTTGGTTCTACAAGTCCTTCAGGAAAGTTAGACTTAATTGTCTCGTTTAATGTAGTAACAAGCATTTTATCCTATTTAGTAATAAGTGTTTCTGATGGAGGTACATCATCACAAACAGTATTAAACTTTGATGATAAGCATTTAATAACTGGAGTTAATGTTATTGATGGATTATTGTTTTGGACTGATGATTACAATCCTCCAAGGTTTATTAACATACTAAGAAGCTACGAAGACCCTTCAGGTAGTCCTTTAGTTGATGGTGGAGGTAATCCAAGTCTTTTAAGAGAGTCTTTGTTAGTTATCAAAAAACCACCTGCTAAAGCTCCAGAAATAGAGTTAACACTTACTAGTGGTGGACAAGAAAATTTTTTAGAAGAAAGGTTTATATCTTTTGCTTACAGATATGAATACCAAGATGATGAGTATTCTGCCGTTTCACAATTTACAGATGCAGCTTTTCAACCTCAAGCTTTTAATTTTAGTCCAGAATCTTTTTTAAATGAAGGTGCTATTAATAGATTTAATACTGCTATTATAACGTATAATTCAGGAGGACCTTTAGTTACTGCTATTGATTTACTTTTTAAGGATAGTGATGGTACTATTATAAAGGTAATTGAAAAATTAAAAAAATCTGAACTAGGTTTAGCAGATAATACTAATTATACTTTTAATTTTAGAAACAGTAAGATATTTACAATACTTCCAGAGTCAGAACTTCTTAGATTATATGACAATGTTCCTTTATTAGCTAAAGCTCAAACAATTATGGGCAACAGACTAATGTATGGAAACTACATAGAAAACTATAATTTAGTAGATAAAAATAATTCTCCTGTAAGATTCGAATATTTAACTGAATTAATAAGTGAGAATATAGGTTTAGATGAGGTAGAAGACACTTTTCTTATTTCTGAATACACTATTGATGGCTCTATACTTATCTCAGATTCAATGTTATTAATTGAATTAGAATCAGAATTAAAATCAGGAGGTCTTTTAAATATTGACGCAACTATTGAACATAGTGCTTTTACGGATAATACACCAACTGAAACAAGTGGTTCAGTAGACATTCAATTCAGCTATGTATTACCTCAAGATTTTAACAATGCATACGAATTAGCTTCAAGTGTAGACTTTCAAGAAAAGATAGGTATAGCAAGTAATATAAAACCTGTTTTTAATATTGACCCTGCAATTCAAACTTCTTGTGATGGTGTTACATTTACTGACAGTGTTAATTGTGCTATTCCTAATATTCTAGATGGTGGCTCTCCCACATCTTGGACTAAATATGAAAGTGGTATTTCTGCAGCAAATCAACCTTTACGAATTGGTGCTTCTCCAGGTTATCCTAATCAGATTAGTATACGTTTAATTGCTATGAGAAGAGTAGATAACACTACAACTCCAACACAAAGTGCGTATGAGTATTTTAAATGGAGTTCAGCAGAAGTTACTTATCAATCAATAAGTAATACTAAAAGTCTTCATAGTAATAGAGATTACGAAATAGGTATGGTTTACATGGATGAATTTAATAGAGCTTCAACTGCTTTAGTAAGTCCATTGAACACAGAACATATACCTTGTGGATTTGCAGAACTTAAAAATTCTTTAAGGGTTTTTATACCACCTCAACAAAAGCCTCCGTATTGGGCAACTAAATATAAGTTTGCGATAAAGCCAAATGCTTCAACTTATGAAACAGTTTATACCAATATATTTTTTACTGACCCTGCTACAAATGACACATATTTTTTATTAGAGGGTGAAAACTCAAGAAAAGTTGAGGAAGGAGATAGACTGATTGTAAAAGCAGATACTAGTGGTGCTTTACAACGATGTGCTTACGGAACAGTTTTAGATAAAGAAGCACAAGAAAGAGATTTTCTTGACCCTTTACCAACTGATGAAAACGGAAAAGAAATAAATATTCCTGCAGGAACTTATATGAAAATAAAGGCTCAAGATTTTTCTATAGCTACAGGACCTGACCCTTTTATATTACCAAGTAAGCAGTCTGTAACAGTAAGAGGAAATGATAACTATCCTATACTTGCATATACAGGATTTGCAGAACCTGACGATGCAGGTAATTATCAGAACCTGACCATACCTGCAGGTAGTAGAATACAAATGACATTTGAGTTTGAAAGAAGAGGACCCTCAAAAGGTAATAATAAATGTGAACGTAGAAAATATAATTTAGATGTTAGTTTAGTTTCATCTACTGATTATGATAATATTATTGAGTGGTTTAATGGAGATAATGTACAATCAGTTTTAAATACAGGAACACAAGAAGTTGGTGGTAATGGTGGAGATATAGATAATGTCTATCTAGGTGTTACTACTAGTCCAAATCCATGTTTGACTACTATTAATCTTACAAGGTGTTTTTACGGAATTTCACCTGAATTGGGAACTAATTATTACATGTGGTATCAACAACCAGTCAATCAAGAGATACGTTTTATAATGTCAGGTACTAGAGCTTGTGGAAGAACTAAGAAAAGAAGGTCTACTGTTCGAGCAACTTGGCAAATATTTAGAGCAGAAAATACTATAGTATTTGAAACAGAGCCTACTGATGCACAACCAGATGTTTGGTATGAAGGTGCTCAAACTTTTGATATTGCCACTGGGGGTTGTAAAGCAGTGTTTAGTGTTAAGGCTACTGAATCTAATCCAATTGCATTTGTTTACACTTTAGATGGTATTCAATCTCAAATTGTTCTTCCACCAGGTGGTTCTTCAAAACAATGGATAGATTGTGGTTCTGCTATAATATCACCATCTACGCCACCTGATGTTCCTGCAGATGTGACAATTACTGAAACTCCATATCAAGATGTGCATCTTGGAAATGTTCAAGATCAAGACGCAACAAATCCTGCTATTATAGACACATCATTTTTTAATTGTTTTTCTTTTGGTAATGGAGTAGAAAGTTACAAGGTTAGAGATTCAATAGTGGGAAAACCATTGTTGTTAGGTAACAGAGTAACAACAACATCTGCAGAAGATTATAGAGAAGCTGATAGGTTTGCAGACATTACTTATAGTGGCATATACAACGATGAGAGCAATGTCAATAAACTTAACGAGTTTAACCTTGGACTTATAAATTTTAAGAAAACAGAAGAATCATTTGGTCCTATTGAAAAACTATTCGCTAGAGCTACTGATATACTTACATTACAAGAAGATAAAATATCTTATGTACTAGCAGGTAAAAATTTATTATCTGATTCAGTTCCAGGAGGAGCTATTACATCTGTTCCTGAAGTTCTTGGAACGCAAATAGCTAGATTAGAAGAGTATGGAATAAGTTTTAATCCTGAAAGTTTTGCAGAATATGGATTTGATAAATATTTTTCTGACCAAAAACGTGGAGCATTAATTCAACTAAAAGGTAGTTCATATTCTAATGAACAACTTACAGTTATATCAGATGCAGGAATGCGTACTTGGTTTAGAGATAAATTTATATCATCTCCTAATAATCAAAAACTAGGAGGGTACGACCCTTACATGGATGAATATGTTTTTTCTATTAATGATGAGTTGCTTCCAATTAATGTGCCTTGTGTTGAATGTGGAATTAATCAACTATTAAATTTTAACGGAACAACTATTATCTACTGCTTTAATGTAGGAGAATTAGTTGGTGAAGTAACTATAACAATTAATGTTTCTGATTTAACTAGTGGTTCTCTTCAAGCACAAGCTGAATATGGAACAACACTTCAAGTAGTAAATTTAGTTAATGGATTAAACACAATCACAGTAATTAAAAATTTAGTTTTAACAGATACTCTAAACCTTACTTTTGATGGAACTGCGTCAGCAGTTATAGATTATACAGTTAGTTGTGTAGATGCCAAAGCATTAAGTATTGTACAAGTCTGTGTTACTAATAACTCAGATGCAGGTCAATTTATTCATAATCAGTATCGATGGGTTGATGGACCATTCATTTCTCCATTACACCAGGAACAAATTGAATTCTTGTCATCACCAAACTCACCTAATGTGTCACAATATAGTACAGTCACAGGTGTTCAAGGTGCAGGAGTTATACCTGCTGATGGAGCAATTGTTTCGATTATTTCGAATAAGATACCACCAACAGATGATTTTGTTTTTGTAACACCACCTATGAATTTTAAATATTTAAGGTCAGCAACGTTATATTCAAATACACCTGCATCAATACAAACATTGTTAAATGCTTCTACTCAATTACCAATAAATTCTTCAGGAGCACCAAGTACATACTTAGGTGACTTTATAATGCCTGCAGGAATATCAGGTGATTACTTGTATTTAATATATGATTACAGGTCTCCTGTTCTTGCTGAGTTATGTTACTCAACTGTAGATTCTTTTGATTCGTGTTGTGGTTGTTCAGAACCTGATACTTTTATAGCTACACAATGTAGAGCTGATGGGGTTGTGCAAACTGAAACAGTTCAAGGCGTATATACTACAGGGGAATTAGTTACTATTAATGGATGTACTTATGAAATTGGAGCAGTAACACCGACTGCTTCGACTGCAACTGTTACTGCTATATTACCTTCAGGTACGACATGTGAAGATATTTGTCAAGAATATCAACTAGAAGAAACTAATGGAGTTAATACAGATGTTGACTACATAGATTGTAATGGAGATTCAGTAACGGCTACAGTTCTAGCAAATGATGATTTGGTTATTTGTGCTCAAGAAATTTCTGCAACACCAGGAATTATTATTACTCTTGAAGATTGTGAGTGTGATCCTATTGCACCATTCTTAATAGCTGAAAGATGTGTAATAGATTGGAGTACAAATGGTTTTAATCAAGTTACTGTAGTAAATAGTGGTCTGTTTAATATCGGTGATTTAATTACTATAAATGAAGATGCAGACTGTACGTATGTTGTTGTTTCTGAAACAAATGCTGGTCCTGCAGACGCTACTTCTACAGGATTAAGCACTGCTGCAGATTGTAGTGAAGTATGTAATTTTTACACAGTAACTAATAATGCTTCAACAGTTGATTTTATATATACTAATTGTAATGGTGTAGTTATAAATGAAGATATTAAAACAGGAAATTTTAAAAATATATGTGCTAAAGATGCAGCACCACAACCTGATTTTGATTTAGTTTGGACAAGTTGTGAATGCCCTAGTAGTGAACCTTCTAAAGTAATTGTAGAAAGATGTGAAACACTAGGTATTACAAGTCCTACCACATATATCGCAAATAATTCAAGTTACACTGTAAGTGATATAGTTCAAATTGACAACGAGCCTGATTGTAAATTTAAAGTAATATCATTTACTGAGTTTGGAACTGTTAATACTAACATAATAAACACCTATCCAGGTGAAGATTGCAGTGACGTTTGTAATGAATATACACTTACAAACACCATAGGAGGTACTATATCTGTTAATTATATAGACTGTAATGGATTATTAGTAAAAATAGATGTTGCTAGTCTAGTAGTTGAAACTATTTGTGCATCGTCAATTACTCCTAAAACAGGAATAGATATAGAGTTTGTGACTTGTGATTGTAACCCTGTTGCTTCAAACTATTCAATTCAAGAATGTGTTACTAATGAAGTTAGAACAGTAACATCTTCTATTGCAGTTTCAGTTGGAGATAAAGTAGAATTACTAAGTGGAGATGGTTGTAAGTGGACAATAACAGGAACTACTGTAAACACTGCTACTGATGATATAATTGCATTGAGTTCAAATCAAGGTTGTGTTTGTAACTCATATACATGGGAAAATAACACTGCAAGTAATTTAACACTTGAGTATGTTGATTGTGTTGGAACACCTGTTTCTCAGACACTTATTCCTACTGAGGTTTGGAATGCTTGTATATCACAACTTATTACTAACGATGGTGCTACAGTAATTAGTGTTACGTGCACTTGTTTTTAAATTAAATAACTATGAAATACACTAACAGTTGGAAATCAAACGCAAAACAAAATGATAAATTAGATTTTATCCTTAGAATTGGTAAAATAACTTTTATTAAATTTAACGTTGATTTTGGAAAAAAGAAATTTATATTCACATTATTAAATTTTGGAATAAAAAATTAATATGGCAGTAACAGGAAATTATTATTTAAATGGACCTTCATTAGGATTATCCACTGCAGTATTTACAGATATTGATTTAACTGTATGTGCTCCAGATGGATTTTATTCTGATGGAACTATTTCTAGGGAACAAGTTAATTGTGTTCTTCTACCTCAACAAGTTTGTCCTAATTGCATTGAGAATCCTATAACACTTGAGTATAATGTAACATCTGCTTTAGATTTATTTTGTGTATCAAGTGTACAGGTTACTGCTTATATGGCTTTAGGTGATACATTTCTAACTGCTTCACAAATATTTCAAACTAATTCTTTAACCACTCCTATGGCTGATGGTTTTTACAAAGAAATAGGTTCAAATATTTATCGTGAAAATTCTGGAGGTAACTTACAAGTTCAACAACCTGGACCTGTTTGTCCTCCACCAAGTCAATTATACCTATCAGGAGTAGCTATACCTTGTAGTACTTTCTGTACTAATAATTATAATATAGTTATACAGACATCTACAGTTAGTGGTAATGACTACTATAGCTTAACATTAGGTGATGAAATTGTAGGAGGATTAGTTGATGGATGGTATGCCTATTATTTTGAAACTTCGTCTACTAGTGCTCCTGCTAATGGTTGGAGGGTAATGGAAATACAAAGCAATCTTGTTACTGATATTTTAGCATGTGATGCATCTAATAACTGTCAAAACCTTTAAATTATGGCTGGACCTGTACCAATACCAACATTAGAATCAAAATATACCTTAACATATGATGATGGAGTAAAAGGATTTCCTTCTTTTTATACCTACTATCCTGATTGGATTCAAGGTATGAATAATTTCCTATACACTTTTAAGGGAGGTAATATTTATAGACATAATACAAATGAAACCAGAAACAATTATTATGGAGAAGATTTTTCTTCCATACTAACATCGGTGTTTAATGACCAGCCTTTAGAAAATAAATTATTTAAAACTTTAGAGTTAGAGTCTGATGCATCGTGGAGTGCAACGGCAGATAGTGATCAGCAGATTGGGAACTTTATTAATGAAGACGAGTTTAAACTTAAAGAAGGAAACTATTTCGGATATCTTAGAGCACAAAATTCAGAGCCTGCAAGTGCAGCTCAATATCCTTTAAGGTCTGCCAATGGTATTGGGAACAACACAACTGTAAATACGTTATCTCCAAATAATGTAATTATTAACTTTAGCACAGACCCATATATAAACATTGGAACAATATTAAGTATTGGTGATTATTTATATATCAAAAGTGGCTTTACAAATCAAGTTACTTTAATTGGAGAGGTAAAAGATAAAGTTTTAGACCTTCAAAATGGAACAAATTATTTAATAGTTGATACCACCATCACAGATTCTGCTGGAACTTCAATAGGTAATTTACCACCTACTAGTCCAATCTATTATTTTTTCATAAAGAATGGTACTGCAGAGTCTCATGGTATATTAGGTCACTATGCAGTGTTTACTTTAACCAACAATAATACAGGTGCAGTAGAGTTATTTGCAGTTGGATCAGAGGTTATGAAATCATTTCCTTAAAATTAGTATCTTTGAAGTAATGGTAGAAGAAGAGGTTTCTTTACAGGTTTTAAATAGTATTCCACAAGGGACAGGAATGTTGTGGGAAAAAATAGAAAAATTTAAAGAACAAGTTGACGCTATAGAAGGTGCGTTAAAACATAAAGCAGGTACTAAGTACGAAGGAAAGATGAGTGAAGTGTACCCTTTAAAACAACATCTTGAAGGGGGGTTGTATACAAGGGAGTTGTTTATGCCTAAAGGACATTTAATAATTACAATGATATACAAACAAAGTCATCCATCATTCTTACTAAAAGGTAAGGTGTCTTATTTAACTGATGAAGGATTAGTTGAAACTATTGTTGCTCCACAGGTTATAAAAACAAAAGAGGGTGCACAACGAGTTTTTTATATACATGAAGATACTGAGTGGTGTTGTGTGTATAAATCTGATGCAAAAACATTTGAAGAAGCTGAGGCAGATGTTTATGTAGATACTTATAAAGAATTGCCTCAAGAAATAATTAAAAAAAGAATATTATGGCAGGACCAGCAACAGGTTTTTTAATAGCAGGACTAGGGTTATCTGCAATAGGGATGGGTTCATCTTTTCTTCAGGCAGGTCAACAACGTAAAGCCGAAGAAAAAGCAAAACGTGAAGCCGAAAGAGCAATGGCAGCAGCTAGGAAAAAACTTGAGGTAAATTACTTGGATGCATTAGGTATACAGAAAGAACCTTACGAACTTGAACGTGAGGCTTTATTAGTTGCAGGAGCACAGGCTGTTGAGGCAGCACGAGAGTCTGAACGTGGTGCAGCAGCAGGTGTTGGTCGAATACAACTAGCACAACAAAAAGGTCAGCAGGGAATTAGATCAGCAATGGGTCAAGAGATGACTGCATTAGACAGAGCAGCAGCAGCAGAGGAGTCAAGACTTCGTGACGTTGGTGTTCAGTTAGATTTAGGTGAAGTTGCAGGAGCACAAATGGCAGCAGCAGATGCTAGTCAGGCAGCAGCAGCAGCACAGACACAAGGATTTCAACAGTTAGCATCCTTTGGAGCACAGGCTTTAGAGGCAGCACCATTGTTTTCAAAGAGTCCTGCAGCGAGAGCACAAGCACAAGCACAGAGGAAAGCAGTAAGAACTGATAAAGCTAGTTATATGCAAGGTGCAGGAAAAGGAAAAGGTTTCTTAGGGATAGGGACAGGATATAAAAACGCTACTGCACCAACTATAACAGGATTAACACCTTCTAGTAATCCTACAAGTTTTTTACCATTTGATATTGAAACTAAAAATGTAAATAGAAAAGACTTAGCATTAGCTAACCTTCAGAAAAAACAACTTTCATCTTTTGATGAAGGTATGATAAACAGAATAAACAAGGCAGGTTATAGTACAGATGGAGAATTGATTGGTCAAGAATTTAGTATGCAAGATATTTCAATGATGACACCTCAAGAATTACAAGCATACTTGAGAGGTATGACTCCTGGTCAAATGAATCTCATAAATCAAGGCATAGGATTATATTAAAAATTAAAATGTAAATGGCAACATATTATAAGTACGCAGAAAGGGATGCTAGCAATCAAGTAAATTGGGCAGAGATTACCTCTAATATGGTAAACTCTCTCAAAGAGGCTGAGGCTATTAGAGAGTCTAAAAGACAGGCTATTAATGATGCTACTGCAGAATTAGGTGCAACCCTTTCAGAAGCTCCACAAGGAGACCACAGAGGTTTAAATGAGTTCGCCATGACATATGCAAACAACGCACAACAGATGCGTTTAATGCAAGACCAACTATTAAAATCAGGTCAGTTAAAATTAAAAGACTATAACATTGGTCGTGCTAATCTTACCCAAGGAACTACACAACTTTTTAATTTAGGAAAAAAATACCAAGCCATATACTCTGATAGAATGAAGAAATTTCAAGATGGAACTACGTCTCAACTAGATGCTGATATGTTAGCTAGGCTTGAAGGATTTTCAAATTTTTCTAATCATGAGGCTTATATTAACCCTACCAATGGGCAGGTAAGTATTGGTAAATTAGTAGACAAGGAGGTAGATGGAAAAAAGGTTGTTACTATGGATAAAACTCCTGGTAATTTTACTACAGTGCAACAGTTAAACTTTTCTTTATCTCAAGAA
>JAAHTH010000094.1_pt2 | contig 12001 bp, 18 predicted proteins | sample 6116091 | NCBI WGS metagenome assembly JAAHTH01 (sample SAMN13939990, study PRJNA603662) | sponge metagenome | isolation source: marine sponge | host: Mycale hentscheli | place: New Zealand | collected 2006
TTCTGCGGACAAAGTGGTTTGGCCAAACTTTAAACTATCTACGGTATAATCTCCAGTAATAACTGAAGAAGTCATCAAACCCTGAGGAGTATAATCAGAAAGTTCTTGATTAGGTTGATAAGGTGCTTCAAAAGATTCGGCTCGCTTCCAACCTGTGCGCTGATCAGGATCTCGGAAGGGTCGTTTCAAGGCATCATAAATATCCTGTTCCGTAGCCCCGGCGATATAAGCATCAGTGTTTCGATCGAACAGACCGTATTCGTTGAGTTTCATCCCTCTTTTCTTAGCCATCCATCGATACTTAATGTTAAAATCAGCAGGGCCTGTGAAATAAAGAATAGTTGCGCCCCATGCTTCAGGAGTTGTCACCTTAAAATCTACTTTTTCGCCATCGATAACGACTTGCGCTTTATTGTCTCCGACCCAGTTAATACCATCGTTAGGTGGTAGCATCTGAGGAAGCGTCACCCCTTCTTTTGGAATTACTACAAAGTCAATGTCACCAATCATCTGAGCACCACGGCGGTAAGATCCACAGGCCATCTGCCGATCCACAAAAGGCTTGATATGCTTTTCAACCTTTTTAATTATCTTAGTAGCCTTAGCACGAGGAAACTTGACTTTCGTCTGTTTAGGTGCAGGCATATCTATATTTCGGCTTCACGACTACTTATAGTTATCCAGACGACTGTCCCAACCCAATTGTGGTGCTATCACCTCTTTGTAACACATAGGGCAAAAACCAGCAGAATCATTCATCAGTTTCCTACCCCCACGCTCGGGTAAATATATTTGGGCTTTTTCGACTTCTAAAGCCGTAAAGTTCTTGGCTTCTTGTTCCATAACTTTTTCTAAGATCGCACGGTGTTCTTCGTCGGTAATGGTAAAAGAAGTATTGCCACTCTTTTTTACAATCTCGCTGACTCCACGTTCTAAGTTACCAAGGTATTTACTCATGTTCTTTATTTTTACTTTACATCGATAGCATTCCCTTTCGTTATCATAACTTTCATGAGGTCTAAAATTGCCCTCACCTACCAGATAGGTAAGTTGGGTGTTGATTATTTTATCTCTTTCTTTCATAATACGGTGAGGAATCCAACTTGGACTACGGTTACCATGGCTGGGCAAGTTACGCTCAGCCTCATTTTTTAGACCTCGCCAATAATGCATGTTATTTAGGTTCTTTAACTCGGTTTTATGATCTAACATCCATTCAAAGTAGTCTACTGACCAAGAATAGTTGATAATCCCCCTTTCTATAATCATTTTTGCCACCACAAGTCTTGATTAATAGCCCACGCTCGGGGATGGCACTGACAAGGACTAAACTCACCGTTAGCAATTTTAGACATATCCGATATCAAACCCATATAATCAGGATCATTGGGAGACAATCCTGATAAGGCTAACTCTTTCATTCTTTTCATCATTTGAGTCAATGAGGGATCTCCACATACCTGACAAAAACGATATGGGTAAGACTGCATAAGTAAATATCCACCGTGCTGCTATTTATAATGTTTGGAACAATGGAATTGGAATGCCCATATCTTCTGAAGACGAACGTTCTACAAACTCACGGCTTTTTGCCATATTAATTAGTTTATCGATCGGCATCAAACGGGCTTGTCCCTCAATAACGAAAGCATACTGAATCTTCTTTCCAAAACCCCGTTTCATAAGATCAAAGAAAATATCTTTGGGAATCCACCATGCCCCATCATGAAGGTAACCTTCATTTACCCATTCCATTTCGATTTCTTCCTCTGGTTCTGCCTCTGGTATTAGACTTTCCTCTTCTGGATCGTATTCTGACATTCTAAGGCCACAACTTAGGCACTGATTGGTCTGGCCCGTTGGGCTAACCTCGTCAGCAATAGTAATCCACCTTTGTTTAAAATCGTCGGCTTGCATTTTGCGAGGACGATATTCTCGCCATTTCTTATCCCATGTCTTGGTTTTTGTGCAGTGGGGACAATAAGCCACTAAAGGCTCACAACTAAACTTAGCCTGATAGGTAGTTGCTTCTTCCTTGACATCATAAGTGGTTTCCCCACCCCAAGCGATTCCATTTCCCTGATTGGGAACTTCATACACTACGATCTCAAAATCGTCCATGACTGCTTTGGGTGTTAGCACCCTCATATAGTTATTCTAATTGGGCTCGCCAGATCATATGATCTAAAGCGCAGCGGACATACCAAACCCGAGACACATCTCCCATCCCTTTCCACATAATGGTATCTGTAACTCCCCTGACATAGATATGCACCGATCCACAGCCGCACTGAAACAATCCCCGGCTATCAACTTTAAAGTCATAGCCTAAAGTAGCATCATGATATTCTTTTTCCATGTTACCCTCACAGCAATTCTGATAAAACAATTATAATGATTATTATCGACAATAAAATGATACTAATCCACGGTTCTGGCTCATCATCCCAATGTCGATGCATACCCTCACCTCTCAATCTTTGTATCACATTGTAAACAGATGGTATCATAACCCGTATCTGTCTTTTTTATACTCATTACTAAATGAGGGCAAACCTCTGGATTATATCGAGCCATTTTTTGCATATTACCACTTTCCTAAAGGACAACTTGCCGAAGACACCTGTGTCTTTAACTTCATGTTACAACCGCAAATATTACAGAAAGATCCCGTCAGTTTTCTCTTTAACTCTGGACACTGACGACAGATTTTCATCCGTTCGTCATACTGTTTCAGACTCATGATTCTATTAACGCTTCCGTAGTATTTATATCTTACGGTTAAAACATCTCTGGAAATACATATTGCATACTCAGAATATTACCAGTTTCCTTTATTTCTAAATTGCTATCATCCCAGCCCATGTTAGGATAAATATCATCATCCCAATAACTGGCACCATTAACATGGAGTTCATCCATTGTGTCGTTGTCCATCATTAGACCCCAACCTGAAGCACCCACACGATCAGCAATTTTGAAAATATCACCAATTTCTTTCCAGAGTAGAGGATCCGAATGGTCCCAATAAAAGAATCGATCGCCCTCTTGCCAAGGCTCTCCTGTTTTTAAAGGTGACAAGTCATTTAATTTATCCAATACTTTTTCATATTCCATTTTATCTTTTTGTTCGACATCGCCACCATTTAGCAAGAGTAACGTTTGCGGAACTTCATCGGAATAAGGGGCACCATCTATTTCTGACGAGATCCAAATCTGTTCTGTTGAATCTTCAACGACCACATCGTTCCACTCCTCACCTTTTCTCACGAAAACAGCATCACCCGCAATAGCAGTCCACTTTTCAATTATGGTTGGTAAGTTAATGGCATCACCTTTATAGATTGGCGTATACTCTACATCTAAAAAGGTATCATCAGGAGAATCTAACAAATATTGATCAGGGTAAGCGATCTGATACATTATTCTTTCTACAATCCCCGGGAAGTTGTAACCCTCATACCATTTCCAACCATCGAAAATATATTGGTGAAATAAATTACCATCGCTATCCTTCATTTCAACTATTTCATCGAAACCCGTTAGTGGATTCCATGGATCGGTAGATGTATAAATATAATGACTGCCATCCTTATCGGCTTGAGCCTTATCCTTAACCCTTTTCGCTTTTTCTGCTATCAAATATTCCTCGACTCGTCTTCCCAACTCGGCAGAATATTGGGCGGGGATAATAAAATAACCATTAGATCTATATCCCATAGTTATCACTGTGCTAATCAACTATTTATAATGTTGTCTGCACGGATAATCCACGAGTCTGAACTTCTGGGACCCAATGTGTATTACGTTTATCTGCAGTTTCCATTCTCTTAACCTGATATCCCAGAGGATCGTGAGACTTAGAATATACTTTGAACTCGAACTTGTAATCTCCCGTGTCGCCATTAGGTAACTTGTAATTCCTAATAGTAGCACCACGAGCATTATAAGAGGCTTTTATCACCCAGACCGTAGCATCATATAATTTGAGTAGGTCATTATCTGTCAAATCTGACACTTTGGCGTTCGGATGAATCTCCGCCATATACAAGGCTTCGGCTTTAATATAATTACCAATTCCTGTTACTACTTTCTGATCCATCATCACTTGTGTGATTTCTTTATGCCCATATCCTTTTCGAGTATGCGTCCCACGAATACGATCATTCCAGATCGAAGCCGGAGGTGTGGCTGACAATAAGTCTGGCCCTAACGATGCTAATTTCTTTACCAGTTGCTGGGGACGGTTGTGAAATATCTTAAAGGTGCCGAACTTCCTATAATCTACATAAGTGATTTCCGTGCCATCTTGAGTTTTGAAAACCAATCGACGATGTTTTTTATCACCCTTATTAGGTAGTCGCCAAGTCCCCGACATTCCCAAGGTGTGATGAATATGGTAGATCTCATTTCCTGCGGACAATGTAAAATAGATAAACTTACCCTTACACTGGACGCTATCGATTGTTAATGGCTCATTATTTAGGTGGGACATCATTACCATGATATCATCACGAACCTGTTTCTGAAACCAAGGCTGATCTTCTACTACTATTTCTTGCAGTTTCTTGCCTTGCAGTATCCTGTTTAAACGTTCCGTAGTTCTTTTTACTTCTGGCCCTTCTGGCATGACTCATAATTATGCTGTCACCTATAAATACATATAGCAGCACGGTAATATGTAACTTATGAGTGGGATCATCAATTGGTTACGGGGTGATGATAAAATTGCCATTATGACTCTATTACAAGTAGAGATGCAAGAAAGGTTACCCGAAGCCTTTGCCAAACGTCCTAAAATGGCACAATGGGTTCTTAGTAATAATTCTGAGGCAATCCTTTCTGCAGTTCAACAATTAGTAGGATCGATAGTCGGTGAGTTTGATGGGGATTCCGATTTTGAAATAACTGTAAATCAAAATGATAAAATAAGAGATAAAACACCTGATTGTAGTTTAGTAGTCGATATCAGTGATGCAGATTACGGTGTTCTGTTTAGAGTTTACCTAACTGGTTTTGTTAAAAGTGGCAGCGGTGGTTGGAAGTAATGGGTTACCGATCGCACGGTAATTTAGTATTCCCTTCAGTTTATCGAAGTCTCTACGAAAAAATGTGTCCGGGAACGCCTTTAGATGAATGGGATGACTATAATAATAAGGGTTATACTATTTTGTCTTTTAGTGGTTGGAAGTGGTATGGCTCATATCCAGATGTTGGAGAAATAGAGTCGTTTATGGAAAAATTACAGGAGTTGTATAATGATTATGCCGTTGGGGCGATCAAGGATCTTCATGCAGATGGAAATCTCGATGAGCGCATCGGCCAACTCCCTTTTGAAGAAATGGTAAAAGTAGCCCCTTGGTTTTTACCCAAATTAAAGTCAAAAGTCGTAGGCACCATAAATATGCTACAACTTACTACATACCAGCCACAGGATTGGGCTTGGGGTTTCAATATGCAAGGAGAAGATACTGACGATTATACTGAAAAAGGTGCGATAAGTGATCTTGGGGGTTTCAATGAAGGGGAAGTGCAAAATATGTGGGGTTACAACTATGGTGGTCAAGCATGGAAATACTATTTTAGAACTGCTGCGGATCGGGATTACTTTGCTGCCTGCTTTAATCAAATAAAATCGGGGACAGATATTACGATGGATGTGTTAGACCATACCAAAAGATTTGAAATAATTCTCCATTCGCCTAAAACTAATTCTTTATGGGATCAATCCAATACCCGCGCAGGGACTGATTTATCAGACCCCAATAAAAGTTTTGCATTAGATAATACGCAATATGATGAAAATGATTTGACATTTGCCATCTGGGATGAATATGAATTAAGAAGATCTCAGGGTGATATTTATGAAATGGATATTTATGATGTCAGGGCAGCATCTTTTCAACAAAATGATTACTATGCCTTAGAAATACCTGAGGCTTATTTAGAAGCCGTAGCCAAGGAGTATGACTCCGCATGATGCTATATGAGTCCGAAAACTGTCGTTTGGAAGTCATTAGTGGAACTTTTTATCTACACCTTAATGAAAGCATCGATGCTTACGAAGGAACAGGGGATTTTCAAACAGGTATGTCATTAGATTCCCTAAATGATTATGATTTGCAAATGGTTTCCTTAGCCATCTTACAGTATTTAGAAGACGACGCATCTATCGAGTAAAGACATCTAACAATCTTCGGAAAGCGATCCTACCCTTGCCTCTGATATAACTTCTACCTCCGAAACGCTCTCGCCATTGATCGGGCTGCAATACCTTATCTACTTCTGAAAGCCTGCTGAAACTACGGCTACTCAGTTTATCACGTTCTGATTCTGATATCGGCCACACGATCGACTTATTTATGGAATAAGGAATCCTAATAACTCCTTGCCGGTAGTTGGGACTTAAGTCTAACGATCTAATGGGCTCACCCGTTGCCTCAAATGCTATCTCTTTAACTTTCTTAGCATATAACTTGCCTAATGTCCGCAGAGGATCGGGATCACCAGCGTCTGCTAACTTATGTAGGCTTGTGCCTGCTAATAATGCTGACTGCTTATGATTTAACCAGATGTGGAATCCCTTGCCACCACTAAATACCATCTGAGGGTTTAAATCCAACTCATTTTTTAGTAATTCGAAGACCGCGTTAGCCCAATCGAACGCCATACCGATATCAGGATGGTCGAAATCCCACACCATGTTTTTCCCGATCCAGATCTCTTTCCAATCTAATCCTTGTGATCTGCAATCTTCTGGAGTAAGCCAAGTCTTCCACATCGCAGAATATCTTTCGATAGCCTCACCATTATAACCTTGCCCGGCTAATCTATACTGAGGAGGTAGTTCAGGTAGAGCGTCCCAGTTCAGGATGTTAGTGCTCACAAACATATCAACGTGTCTTTTGCCATCACCCAGCATTCTAAGCCATGTTCTGACATCACCATGCCAACTAATTCTGCTGTGACGATAACCAACAGCCTTGTCAGCGATCGACCAACTCCACTTGACCTCACGGTCTTTAGCAATAGTATAGATACAACCATCTACGCTGTCATCTAATAGCCACTTGACCATGATAGCATCATGAAGTCACCACTTACTTATAGTTTCCATTTTGGATCGCGGTAGTCTGGACGTGGGTGATCAAAGCCCATATTTTCATATTCCTGATACCATATTGAAGGATCTTGTCTCTTGGTTAGCGAACGAACATCTTGAACAGCATAATCAAAAGACTCTTTAGATTCTAAATCGTTATCCATATGGTGATTTACTCTTTCTTTAATGTAATCGTTTCGCTTAGAAAACTCAGGAGGAGATTTAGTTCGACAGTTGCCCTTAATGAAACTATACAGACCTTTGTAGGTATCTCCTGATGAGCCGCCTGCATTCCACAAGTAAGCCAGAATAGGTGTGGTAGCAGCGTTAGTTGACACCTCTATGATATCAGCCATTCCTGATCTACCACCCATGTTACACCAATGCAACTCCCATTGATGATTACCACCCATGTTATCACGGAAAGCCTGTTGGAACTTAGGATCTTCATCCCAGAAATAATTATAGGATTGCATAGTTACGTTTCCACCATCTGTAATTAGATAGTAAGGGTAGTCTCGGGGCAGTATCAAACTGTTATCAAACGCCTTTGCCATCGCCCAACTATAATCACAATTAATTGACACCTTTCTATTAGCATAAGCCTTAGTTAACATAAAAATCAAAGCCTGATTGTGAGCATCTTTGGAACGAGTAATTTGTTTTATATCGACAATCTTACCATTATAGTTGTCAACTATTCTGAACTCATAAGCCTCACTTGGATCGAATCCCCTAATCTTAATTTTTTCTTGATCTACGATTCGAGCCTCCGCAATTAGATTTAGTCTTGGATTGCTAATGGTGATAATGTCATCAGCATCTGCATCTTCATCGTCTGTGCTAACGATATAATATTCCATACAATCACTTCGAGCCAAACTTAGTCTGAAGTTCCTTCATGAGTTCGTCTTCGGAAATAATTCCCAACCTAATAGCATTCTCAAGTTGAAGCATTGTTGCTTCCAGATCTGCAGCATCAATCATCTTTTTTGTTGCCACAGCCTTCTGGCTGTAATTTAAATCTTCCATTGGCTTTCCTCGGTAGACATAAGCATTAAAAGTCTCTGTATCTTCATCAAGTTCGCCATCTTCATACGCCTGAAACATATCAACAGTCCAAAGGACAACCTCACCTGCTAACTCTTGAGTATCGTTCAGTTTAGGTAGGTTATCATGGACACCCGCTAAAGAGTATTCAATAGCCTCCGCATCATCTCTAATGCTTTCGGGTAAATACTTTTCAGCCATTTGTTGTAGTTCCATTATTTTATCCAGCATTTTTTCTTCAGTATATTCACCCTCTGCCGACATAATCTGACGTTCACGAACACCAGCCTCGTAAATTAGACCATTATATTGATGAATTGATTTATCGGTTGGCATACTATACTCCATCTGGAAATCATCCAGATCCATGTTAGGGGGCTTAAGCCTCATATCACCATCAGGTGCCAACTCGTAAGAAAAAGCACCGAGATCTTCGAAATATTCTTCCCATTCTAACACTTCTTGCGCCAGCATCTTACTCAATGCAGCCTCCGCACCTTCTTTAGTAGCATAAGGGCCCGTTTCTCCATAATTTAATGCACCCGCATCGCCCCAGAGATGACCGTCATGAGAAACGTAATCGATATAATAAACAGTATCGCCAGATTCAGCAGATATCTCCAGACGATCCACAGCATCCGCAGGTTTTAGATCCTTATCTTTCTTAAGTTTTCGAAGTTTGACATCTCCGCCCGAGATAGACCTGACGTTGCCTTTCTTAAGTTCTGCTTCGTTAGCGAACATAGATTTCACCGCAGCACGTCGACCACGCTGTCGGAAGGTATCACCAGAGGGCTTTCTTTTCTTAGTAAAACGATTCAGAGCATGTCTTCGGACCTTGCCTTCTGCATCAAAGACAGAAGCACGATAGTAACCTTCGCCTTCTGGTCCTCCTTCATCGTAAATCCATTTGGATTGACACGGTTCGCAGATGTTGTCTTCACCCTCGATATCACCCTCAGGGTTAGGAAGTCCTGTGATGTAACATTCAGGACCCTCAGCCTCTTCAGACCATGGAAGGAAATCAATACCATCAAGGTGATCATCCTGACAAACGGTTTCTGAATTAAAGTTATCATTGTCATTCATCATTCTAAGACTTTGATACCCTTTCTGAACCATAGGCCAGTCACGATAAATGCTGGGCGTTTCCAACATATCCTCTTCAGGATAAACATCAGATCCTTGTAATCTATTCCTAACTTTCTCACCTTCAGATTCTGAATTAAACAATGAATCCTCATACTGCTTCCAATATTTCTGGTTTGCACGATCCTGATAAATCTTGTATCCGCCGATCAGAACACCAATCATAGCAAGTCGACTTAACAAACTCATAATAAATATTGACTCACGCTGCTACTTATACTTTGCGACTTCTAAATACACTTTATACGACGGACCTGATGCCCTAATTGCTAACAAGTTATCGGAACTGGGTGGGCACCAACTTATTCTGATAGCACGGTGATTAACTCTTCCAAGGATCGCATGTCACTATCTTCCTTGATCTGTATATTATCACAGATAGTTCTGATAAACTCACCATTCTCTTTTAGATCGGTAGCATAATTCCATCCATGGATAATAACACATTTATCTTTGTCATCTCCTTTTGTAGTTGTCCAGACGATGATAGCATTTTTCTTAACGTATCCTTCTAATTGTTTCGGAGGAATGCACCTCTTTAATCGATCCCACTGATGGCTCTGTAAACCCTTTACCTCGATCATATGTTCTTCAACTTTGATATCAGAGTCGTGCTTACGCTTCTTAAACTCAGCATCTACCTTTTTGACACCCTTCAACTTCCAACGGAGAAATGAACATACGCCGTGTTCGCTTTTGCGCCCAACATAGCAACCCGGTAATGAATTATGATTATAACGCTTGCCGTAATCGACATTCTCCCAGTATTCCCATTCTTCGTAAGCAGCCTTACATGCTGCCTTCATGTCATAGGGAGATAAAGAAAAGCGATACATCTCAGAACCTCCAGTTCTCGATCGCTGCGTCAACTTCTACTAATGATAGTTCTGGAAAATCAGACCACACCATTACTCTCATCTGATTTAGGTTTTGCCACGGCTTGAAGTTCCACATCTGAATCATCATTTGCGTTAGCACCTTTATCTATTTTCGGTTTTCTTGGGCCACGCTTGATCCCTTTGTCAGCCCGAGTCTTACGTTTTTTGGGGACAACTGCAGGTGCAGTAATAATAGCACCGCCTGTCGGGATCGGTTTCTTGGCCGTTCTTTTCTTGACACGGCTGGTCATGATAACATCACCCGCAACTTGTTGAGGAGTATAACTTTGAGGCTTAGCAGGGACTGGGCTCAACTTTAAAGCAGGTTTTCTTCTGCCCGCATGGCCCGCTATAACCAACTGCCCATAAGTTCCTTTAGAAAATTGAATTGCAGAGAATAAAACCTTTTGATCTAAACCTTCAAAATCTAACATAGCCAAACAACGCTTGCACCATTTATTGTGGTCACGATAACCCTCACGAGGAGCAATATCACGAGCGTCTATTACCTTGCTGGCCTTGATATCTGTGCCACAAAATGATTTCTTAACATCAGGTTGATTGTATCCACCTGTAAGATGCAACTTATTCGATCGAGGATTCTGGAAAACAAAGACCTGCGGCCCTGTTAACTCGTTTAACACTTTACCCATGTCTTTATTTTACACTATCAAGTATATAAAGATTGCGGTCATTTTGACTTCTTACCCTTTTTAGGTTTCACATGGATCGGACTCTTCTTATCTTCAAAGTCCTCGAAAGCACAATACAGTGAGCAATATCTTCTTTTGACTATCATTGTAGGCCACTTTTGCTTAGCCTTCTTAGCAAAGCCCACATCCAGAGCATGGCATCCAGTATCCAGACCTGATTTACAGATCGAGCAATTGTAACGATCATCATTCTCAGCATCCTTATCAGAACGTTCTTCCTTCGTTACTAACATTTTAGGGAAATCTGATATCAGATCCTTGCTATCAGTGTATACCTCTGAAACCAAATACTCAAAGTTATAATTATCAAGTAGCATATCACGCCACCTCCAGATTGCAGTTCCACCTCTTATCTTAGCCATCAATAATCCTCCCACTCATACGGTGACATCGCCAGACCGAATATAATTATCAATAAGATCCAGCCCCACATTATTCTTCACCATCCTTATGGTATGACATCCCACAGGAATTACAAACCAGCGTTTCACTATCAACATCACACTGCCTCCTGCACGGTCCTCCGGATTGCTTCCACTTGCTCGTCATTGTATTCACCTCGCCACCTTAGATATTTAACCGTTAAAAGAACTAACCATGATGCCATCTTATTCACTCCAAAGGGTGCAAGATATTCTTATCACCTAAAGCCCACCTAAGAGTCTTAATTACACCTTCCAGTGCTTTCTTATTGCGGGCTGCTTCACGCATAGCAGATTTATCATCTCTTTCTCGGGCAGCAAAGAAAATAGTGACCCACTCATTCTGCTTTCGCTCAGCGCGATCCAACATCTTTTCTATTTCATCCCACGAACGATCATAAGTAAAATGATCCGTGTCTTGGTGATCACTCATCTCTGCCATACATGGCGATCCTTGTTACCACCCTTATATATTATATGGCGATCCAAATCTCCAAGTGGCGATCCAAACACTGAAAAGTGCGGACCATCTGCGTCAGATCTGGCTTCTAAACCTTATAATTAGACGGTCTGGTCCTCAGTATAACAATAGCAAACAACACCAAATGAGTGTTGGTAAGTATTACCAACGTCAAGGGTTTAGCCAAATCCTGATTTCAGAAAGTGCAGACCCCCCATGGCGATCCG
>JAAHTH010003034.1_pt1 | contig 11996 bp, 10 predicted proteins | sample 6116091 | NCBI WGS metagenome assembly JAAHTH01 (sample SAMN13939990, study PRJNA603662) | sponge metagenome | isolation source: marine sponge | host: Mycale hentscheli | place: New Zealand | collected 2006
ATGCAAAGAACTCTTGTGTAAGTGGCATGGTATCGTCATCATATGTGGCTACACCTGCATCATAGAATACAAATCTACCTGCTTGTCCAAAATTACTTCTGTCTTTGAATACTGTAGAACCATCACATGCATGTAAGAAGTATTCGTCTAAGACTCTATCTCCATTACTGGGTCCTGCAGGAGAGGCTATTGAACCTCTGCCTTTTGCATAAACTAATTTTATACCGTCATCATCATTTTTATAATGTTCTACACCTTCATGATAAAGAACACCAAAAGCATCTGCAGACGCATCTGTTAATGAATATTTGTGCATATTGCCAGGTAAGAAAGACAGTATAGGATTATTACTATTGCTAATATTTCCTATTCTAAATTTACCTGTTTCGCCCATTGTTAGGACGGATGATGTGCCTGTAAAGTCTAAATTGTTTGCTGTGGATATATCAGCAGTCATTGTTAAGCCATTGCTTTGTATATAGGCTTGTGCTTGAGCGTTTGTTAAACCAAAAGAAGTTAAATCAGGTGGTGTATATGTGAATACACCTGTGCCATTATTATAACTTAATGCGCCACTACCACTTGCAGAATTTTGTGTAACACTTACTAGTCCTCTTGCGGCACTATCTGAAAGCATATCATTATATGTGCTACCGTCATTTGTAAATTGCCATTTATCGTCTGTTTCGTTCCATCTTAAGACAGTATTTGCACCTGCAACTGGTCTGTTTGCTATAATTTCCACTGTTGCATCTGAGGCCGCATTTGCGTTTAGTGTTATGCTTTGATCTCTTACATATAGATCTTCTACATTTCTGTAATTTAAGTTACCTGATACTTCTATGTTTCCTGTAACATCGATATTACCTGTAAATGTATGGGTTTGCGTTACACTATTACCAAATGATACACTATTAGATGTTTCAATAGGACTAATTAAGAATATACCGGCATTAGGTGCTCCAGTTACACCATCTATTATTCTTTGTCCAAATAGTTCTAAATTACCACCTAATTGCGGACTTTTATCAGAATATACATTTGTGGGTACAGGAATAGGGTTAGTTAAAGTAAACACACCTGTAACTGAATTATAGTCTAAATTTGCTGTCGCTCCGGAAGGAACTGGATCAGTTATTGCACTTAAGGCATCTTTACCTACACCGGTTAAATCTGGCGGTGTATATATAAATGCACCTGTGCCGTTATTGTATGTTAATGTTCCATTACCACTTGCTGTTTGTTGGCTTACATTTATTGCTGATCTTACTCTGTTATCTGAATAATATAATGCCGCACTACCTTCTGGTAAATTATCTGTTGTTAAAGTGCCAAAATTTGCTATGTTGCCACTACTTCCTAAATTAATTGTAGTGCCATTTACTGTGATATTGCTGTTTGCTAGATCTGAATTAGGTATACCTGTAGTGCTTGTTTGATCTAATACTAAACTTGCATAATATTTACTACCATCAAAGAATAAGTTTATTATACTCCAATTATCTGCTGTTTGATCTAGATCTGTAAAGTCATTTACGAAGTCCCATAATGTCCAGTTTGTTGGATGTGTAGTTAAATCTAATTCTCTGCCACCTATTGAGTCTTGTGTTATTATAATAGTACAAGTTTGTCCTGCTACTATATTGTTTAGTGTTAAACCTGTTATATCACCATCTGCTGTTAGTGATTGAATAGTTCCATCGTCCAAATTTAATGCTACATTACCACTTTGGTTTCCTAAAGGTACTATTGTTTCTACTGCAGAAGGATTTTTAATTTCTGCAATAGTTATATTTGCAGGTGTTTGAGATACTGTAATAGTACTGTTTGTTTGATTGACTGAAAGAGTCGATGTATTTGCTGTTAATTGTACATTAGCCATGTTTTACTCCTATGTTATAGAAGTGAAACCTGCTGATTCTCTAGGGTTACCTATTGTAGAGTCAGGTTCAAATCTTTCAATGATTGCGTATCTATGTGAATCTGTAATATTAGGTGTTGTAGTAGTATCTGTCCAACCAAATTTTACAACTGTAATTGCAACATTACTACGAGCATCTGGTATAACATTACCTGTATACCTGTCTGCGGGAATTGTTAATGTAACTAGTCCTGACGCCGCCGATCCTGTATTGACAAAGGAATTGCTTATTTCTGCATTTGCAAAATATCCTACTACTGTGGATTCTGTAAAGTTTGGATCACCTGTGACCCTGTCATATGTTACTGTATCTACAACTATAGTTTGATAATCTGCTTCAAATGTATAACCTGTTACATCAAATCCATAGTCATATGTATATGCTTTTTGTGTGCTTCTGAACATTTCTTCTACAATTACATTGTCAGCACCGCCTATGTAACTTTTGAAATCTAGAACTCTACCGCTCATTATATCGCCTCCTGTGGGAACTTCCTTATAGACTGAGGCCTATAAGGCTTATTACTGTTATATTTATCTGTTTTAGGTTATTTGAATAGTTCTAAAGGGTGCAAACCTTCTCCATCTAAATAGCACAGAACCGCCTGCTCCATCTGTAGCATACATATCTACATTAGAACCATTATTATTAAAGTGTTCACCTTTACCGCCTTGTCCTAAAATTCCTCTACCAAAATATGCTATACCGCCAGAAAGAGTTGCTTTTGAAACACCCCCGCCACCTCCAAAGAAGTGAAAGGCTGTGTCTGCATTAAATGTTGCAGGATCGTTCATAGTATATGGTGGCACTATATTAGGATATGCTACAACATTGTCTGTTAAATCTTCTTTCCATACCATAACAGGACAACCACCAGTTATGTTTGATATACCATATAGATTAGCATTAGCACCGCCTTCTAAGTGTCTTATTGCACCGTTGGCGTATACATTGTGTATAGTTACCGTAACATCATGTGTTCCTGTGACGCCGTTCATATCTGCACCGTCTAATGTAATTGTATCGCCTACATTATATCCTATTCCAGCATTTCCGGCTTTTATATATGATTGACCTTGTATAAAGATGCTACCAGGCATTTGGTTCATGGGATCTAAACCTGAATGAAAGTTTGGAGGATTTACATTAGCAGGATTGTATTGTGGTATGTTTTTAACTTCTCGCATATATGCGAAATTTACATCAAATACAGCACCGGTACCAGAACCTGATGTAGATTTTTGTGTCACATAATATCTACTACCGCCTCCAACACTTTGGCTACCAAGATCACCTCTATGATAAATTAATGTTGTGAAATCTGTTGAATATGTACCATTTGCACCTTCAGAAGGCCCTGCTCCGTACGGATAACTAAATGTATTAGTAGTTCTACCACCTGCACCTGAACCTGGATCGGCAAGAGAACTTGAATTACCTGCAAAACCACCGTCTCCGCCCTTAGTTAATTGCCCTTGCTCTCCTAATTCTCCGTGTAAAGCAGTTATGCTACTTGGATTACTTCCAGATAATGAAAATAAATTAGAAATTACAGTATTAGCATTTGCAGGATCACTAGTTATAAGATTTGCTAAAGGAAGACTGACATCTATAACACCTGTTTGATTACTGTCATATGTTAATGTTTGTTGTATAACTTGGCCACCGCCACCGCCACCGCCACCTGTTAACACAGTCGGGTTCTTTAAACCACCCTGAGCTCCTGGTGCTATTATTAATGAATCAAGTGTTGTGCCTAAAGGACCTTTGCCGGGAGATATTCTTATTGTAAATTGATCTAATGTAGGCTGTGGACCAAACGGGGTAGTCTGATTTTGCATCGCTTGTATTTGTTGATAATCTACGCCGTCTAATGTTACATTTGCAAATACTACTCTCTGATAAAAGTTAGGATCTCTAAATGTACCTGGTTGTAATTCCTCGGAAGTCATCATTTCATTATCTTCTAGAAGATATGTGTTACCACTATGTACAATTTTGCCTGATACTGAATTTATTCTTATATCTGTTGAAAATGTTCTTGCTAATCCTAAATTATTAGAATTAATTGTTCTTACTACTGTGGCATTACCGTTTGCATCTAATGATATGTTTCCTGTTAAAGTGTTATCTGTAAAGTCATTTGCAGTTGCACTTCCACCTGTAGAATAATATAAACTTATATTTGGTTTGTTTGTATCAATTGTATAAGCAACTGATGTTTCATTTGCAGACTCAGATATGCTGAAAGTACCTGTAGGTACTTGTGTAGCCTTAACATATTTGTTTTTATTCTTAAAGAAGCCTATTCTTTTTAACGAACTACTCATATATTACTCCGGTTTAGTAGGCCAAACTACTGAATCAACATCTGTTGCTGTATTTGTAGAAGGCCAATCTCTTAATGCTTGTCTATATGTTTGCCATTCTGCTTTCTTACTGTCTGATAGTGGAGAATCCGCACCCGGTGTCCAATCAGATGAGTTAAGTAATTTAGTTCTTAAGTCTCTGATATATTCGTTTACATCAGGTACTATTGCTGGCTTAGATTCTATTGTGTGAGGGTCTGTGGCTACATTTACGCAGTATTTGTTTACATCTGGTACACTACCCAGCATAAATGCTATATGGTCATTGTTGTCCAGCATCTTTTGTTTGCTTTTGTCTGTTAAACTTAGGATACTTTCTATATGACCAGTATCTGTATGATAAAGTATATACCTGTTCATTAGAATATGTCTCCTTTTGTAATTCTTAACATGTCATAACGCATACCAAAGAATCCTCTTAATCCACCAAATGTATCTGCTGTATTTAGACCCTGTAGTGATATATTTCCTGCAACAGGATCAGGACCAATCACTATCTTTTTGTTTGCTTCCATAATAGTAGGTATTGTATCTCTGTTTGTGGCTGTTGCACCGAAGTTATGATTTTGTACGGCTCCATTAGCATATTCTATGTTTACATTTGCTACAAAAGAAAAGTTTGCTGTAGCATTAGCAGTTAGCCCGGCTATAGGAGCACCTGCTGACATAAACGAATAGTCACCTGGTTCTAAACCTGTTCCTGCTGTAAAGTCCAGTTCTCTTGTAGTGATTAAGTCTGCTAAAGTATTTGCATTTGATAAGTTTGTTTTATCTGCAGGTTTGTCTTCTATTTGTCCACCTACTGCGATATTACCTATTGCTTCCTTACTTGTAAATCCACCAAATATTTTATCATCAAACACCATAGCATTACCAGAGACATTGCCTGTTGGATTTAACACACCGCCACTACCATCTACTGTGTCTATTGTAAATGTTAAATTATGTGTTGTGGGTTGTCCTCTTAGATACTTACCATCAACTGTTATAGTATCACCTACACTATAGCCGGAACCAGAAGTTGTGTTAAATACTGCTCTGTAGTTAGCATGTACTATGTCTTTGAATACTGTAAATACTGCACCTGTTCCTCCTGCAGGAGATACATCAAAAGTATCTACATCCGCAATTATTGAACTGAATATGTTTGGTGGAGGTATTATAACTGGTGGTATTTCCGGTATATCTATATTGCCGGATTCTTCATCTGTTTCTGTTTGTTGACTTGTTACATAAACTGAGTCATTGTATTCTAATAGTGTAAGTCCACAAGTAATCATACCGCCTTCATCTATCTTTTCTTGTGTTCTCATTACACGGAATTCTTTTGCTGTAAAGCCGAAGTCTTCATTTGTTACATCTACTACATCACCTACATCTATTTGCATACCTGAGAAGTCAGTATCTAATTGCACAACCATACTGTTACGAGCTTGATGTAAATCTATATTGCCTAATGCTTCTGCCCTAATATTATCATTAACTAGGTCTAATCTGTATTTTACAACATTATCAGGTTCATTAGGATTTCTATCTGCTGTAGGTGTTTCTATAAGCACACTATTTGTTTGATCTCTTCTGTTTTGATCAGCATAAACTATTTCTATACCATTGTATACACTATATAATTCTGTACTTGTGACTGCTATTTTACTTACTATGTTATCATCATTAAGGCTAAAAGTACTTGTTGTGGGTCTGTTTGGTATAACCTTAAATTTACCTTGTTTAGTATCAAATGTAAAGTAACTACCACTTGCTTGACATATTTTGTTAATATTTGTTGCAACATCATTAGCAGTGGATATATAACCATTTATAGCATATCTATTTTGTGTTACATTAGCACCTACATTGTTAGTATATGTAACTTGTTCTGCACTATATCCTTTTAGAGCTGTATTTGCCGCACCTGTTATTGAATTAACATCAATTATATCATTACTTAGACCAGCACCATATCTGCTATTGTTTAGATAGTCTATAAGTACATCTCCTGGATTGCTTACACTAGATGTTACATCGAATGTCATAGGAGGTAGTGCTGTTAAACCGTTTTCTGCGTCATAGTCTATACTTACTATGGCAAATAACAGTCCTGACATATTGTATTCGTTTGCAAATGTCCAGTGTGGCATAATACCAGCCGCACCATATCCTGCGCCTGTACCACTTGTAGGGAATATTGTATTTGCGTTATCACTCTTATGTGCATAAACATTTACACGGATATCGCCTGCTAAGTCTTCATTTACTTTACCATCTTGTTCTATAACATTGACGCAAGTATTACCATTAAATGTTATTTCTCCAGCATTTTTATAAACACCATTAACTACATAAGTTGCACCTTCTACTGCTTCACCTAATGTGATACAATAGTGCATAGTTTGATTATCTCTGCTTATAGCCGCATCTGTTATAGGACCACCCATAAAGTTCCTACCATATGGTATACCTATTTTGTTATCTGTACTGGGTGCTACTTGAACTTTAACACCTGGTGATGGGCCTAAGTTAGCACCTGTTCCTATGTTGGGTAAATCATATAAACCACTTGCTTTTGCTGTTGCATAACCTAAACCAGCGGCTACAACACCTGCTACTACAGTTCCTGCGAAGCTCAAACCTATACCTGCTACTGTGGCGAAAGTACCTGTTAGACCTACTGCACTTGCTACTGCGGCTCCAATTGCTGAAAATATTGCCATTACTTACCTCTCCATACCCAGTTATAGTCACATGCTTGCCAACCTCTATCCTGCAACTTCATATCCGGTGTAGTTGCTAATGTGGTTAGTGTAAAGTTTGTTATGTGACCTGCTTCTTTCAAATCTATACCTATACTTATATACTCTTTTAGTAGTCTTGCACCTGCTGTGGTAGTTCTATACTGTTCTTCTACCCACCATGCTATCTCGTGTAGTCTTTTTACATTAGGTAGCCATATATCACCTTGTATTAAACTTAACAGCATACCCACTACGCGATTATTATCTTCTGCTACTAACATAACGCCTTGTGTTGATAAAGTATGTAAGACAGCGTCTGTGTGCTTCTCTGAGTACTGAGGTTCCTGTAAGTCCTCTACTGGATTAGCATTTGCAAAATCAATCATTAACCTTTTTATATCTGGCCAATCTGTTTGTATGGCTTTTCTTATTATCATCTTTGTCTTACATCTCTTGTACGGTCGTTACCGCCGGTGCCACCACCGCCTCCACCACCGCTATAGTTACCACCGTTTGTGCCTTCTTTACCGAAATCAAATGTACTTAAATACAAGTCTGGTATACGATCAAAGGATTTATCTGTAAAGAATCTTTGTCTATCAACAGGATCTGTTCTTTGTCCTGTTATTTTACTCTCGAGGATAGTGTTTATACTTGCTACACTTACTGTTACACCATAATCGTTCTTTTTACTTAGAAAGTTATACTGCTCATCAACTGTAAAGTTTGTTATAACACCCTTAAAGCGAGTATATACATCACTGGTGTTTAGTTCCATAGTATCTGTGTCCATAAATGCTCTTTTAAGTGTTACATTACCGCCTTTTATGGGTTCGTCCAGTATTAGTTGTATATAATTTACTTCTGAACCGGTTGAACTGCTTGGTATGCCTGCTAAACCTATTGATATATCACCATTTGTTGCTCTTAAGTTCTCATCTACTGTAGTTACACTCAGAAATGCACCTAATTCTGTATATGTGTTACTGCCTACAGTATAAGGCTTATAAGCATCAGTCAAATAGTATACATTACCGTTTAAGTCTAAGTCTATAAGTGTTACAGGGTATATATGTGTTCCCTGTACTGCTGGTATACTAGTACTCATTAAGTTATAACCTCTATAAAGCCAAAATCACCTGAAAAACCTACTAAATCATAAGGAACTACACTATAACTGGGTAAATCCATACATTTTAAGTGAAATCTTACATCATTACCTACTTTTATACCACCACTAGTTAGTGCTACACCTGTTTGACTTAGTACTGGTCTATGTACTGGTATTGTTATATTAGAACCTGTGCTAAAAGCAACATCACTAGTTACTATGTAAGGATATCTATATGTATCTGTGTTACCTTTAGGCTGTATATAATCACCTTTCTCAAATAAATTACCGCTACCTGTTGCACCACTGCAATCTACATATATTTCATTACCAAATACACTATTGAGTGTTATATTGTTTATCTGTGCTCCTGTTATATCGCCCTGATAGTTTGTTAAGTAGTTCATACCACTATTATTATTGAGACTTATATTACTCTCGGTTGTTCTACCCACAGTATAGATATCTTGTATAACACTTCTGTTTTCACTATACTTTAAGCCGTCATGCATACCTACTGTTATCATAAAGGGTGCAGGTGAGCGTTCTGATGTTTTATATTGTCCACTACGACTTATACTTTGTGCTGTGACTTTCCTTGTATCTATTGTTACATAGGTTGCGTTATCTATAATAGTTTGATAACTCATTATAATCTCCCTGGTATTCTTCTTCTACCAACTTCTGTTACTGAAAATATAAACTCTGGATCACTTGCAACTAATTGTTGAAAGGATCTGGCATCTACAGCATTTATGTTATATGTTACTTGTGATCCCATACCGCCGTTGGGCAATAGAGAACCTGATGTGCTTGGTATAAACAATTCTGGTCCCTGCTCTCCTACTAATGTAGGTCTTGTAGCCATTAACTGTCCACCACCAGCACCTGTGGCTTTAGGTTTTAGGAATCCTAATAGTCCTTCTCCACTTAGTCCGGTAATTGTTCCTCCCATTGTGCTGAAACCTAAGGCTTCTAATATAGGTAAGAACACCATTAGTTTAAGTATCTGTGCTATAGCATCATTTATTAAACTTCTAAAGAAAGTCTTAAATACATCTCCTGCTTTTTGTCCGTTTTGAAATGCATCTACTAAGTCTGTGCTTAGTGTATCTACTGCTGTATTTAATGATGATATAAATTCGTTTAGCATTGTAGTTGCTTTACTACCATATGCATCATTAAGAGCATCTTGTGCCTTTTTGGCTTCTTCTGCCAGTTCAGGATATTTTTGTATTAGAGCATTTAATGTTCTTTGTTTTTCATTATACTCTTCAGTAGTTAAACCTAATTCTGTTAATCCTGCTATAAAGTCATCAAAAGGTGTAACATCAAAAGCATCTAGCAGACTGTTAAGTCCGCTTTCATAATCTCTAATACCTTTAACTGTGTCGTCGTCACCTAAAAGTTCATTTAATTTTGAAAAACCTTCTGTTATATCATCAACACCAGGCACCATTTCATCTAAGAATTTATTAAATTGTTGTAAAGGCGATGTAGTATCACTTGTTCCTGCTATTGTTTTTAACAGTTCTTCGTATTGTTTTTTGTATTTTTCGCCTATAGAGTCTAATTTAATTTCTGCTTCTGATTGTTCAGATGTTTTAAGCAATTTTTCTAACTTTTCTTGTTGTGCTTTTATTAGTTCTTCTAATGTTTGTTCCGTATCTCTAATAGGATCTGCTACATTTTTTTCTGCGTTTTCTTTTAATCTTGCTCTTAGATCTTCGCCTAACAGACTATCTGCTATACTATCTGCAAAAGCAGAACCTATAGTGGCATTTTGTGCTATATCATCTGCTATTGCAACTATAGGATTTTCTCCCTTAAATCCTGCGAGAATACCTTTTGCTAAACTATCTCCTATTTGTGTGCCTACTACTGTGACAACTGCTACTAATTGTACTAAGTCTCTTACTACTTCTACTATTGCTATATATAATTTTTCACCAAATGTAAAGTCTGTATTATTTAATTTGAAAAATTCTAATGCAAGACCGGCTGTTAAAGCAATTAGAATGTTCATAAGTTTTAACAGTTGTTTTACAACACTGAATGCTTGTCCTACAAATCTTGAAAACCCTGTGAGTGCTAATTGTGTTGTGACTGGTACTCCTGTTAAACTTAAGAATCTATTACCCATAGCACCTAATAGTGCAACTAAACCTCTTAGAGCTGTTGGTGCTGTAAGTAAGAAAATAACTAAACTGAAATCGTTTAATACTTTTATAACACGAGCTAATCCAGGAAGTAATTCGTTTATTACCTCACTGAAAGATCTAGTTCCTACTATAACATCAAATAATCCTACACTTAGTTCTGTGAGTTTGTTTAATACGGCGTCAATCGCTGGCTGCATTACTACAAATAAAGCACTAGCAGTATTTTTAACTGATATAACTAGATTACTGAATAGTGTACTGGTATTTGTTAATCTGTTTTCTAACGCACCTGCAAATAAGGCATCACTGCTTTCATTAAGAACTTTTAGTAGGAATGCGGCACCTTCTGCACTTCGGCCTATTTCAGTTAACTGATCTTTACCTATGCCTAATGTTTTAGCGAATACTGTAAATACCGGAATACCTCTATCTTGTATTCTGATTAAATCTTCTAAGTTTAATCCGCCTGCTACAGTTCTACTAGTAGCATCTAATAGTGCTTGTAATGTTCCAACTTGGTCTGTTGTAACTGATGCACTATTTGAAAAAGAAAATAATAGGTCTTCTAGACTGTCAAAACCTAAAGCAACTGGATCTACACCGGCACCTTTTAATTGTATAAATCCTGTTGTTAATTCTTCTACACCAAATTGTGTTGTTAATGCTAAGTCATTTATTCTTCTAAATGCATCAGCACCTGCATCTGCACTACCTGTTACTACACTTAGACTGGTATTTAAGTCCTGAAACCTAGAACCTATGTCTACTATGCTTCTGAATACAGCCGCACCCCCTATGGCTAGGAAGGCATTTCTTATCAGTCCTAAACTTCTTTTACCACTGGTTTCAAAATCTTTTACTTGAGCCTTGCTTTGCTTTATAGCTCTGTTGAATTGACCGCTATCTAATTGTAATGCTACTTTTATATCTTTAGCCATTATATTTTACCTACTAAATTATTTACAGTTTGTTCCATATAATCAATAGTTGGATCAGTGAAACCTTTGGGTGCTTGTTTACTTCTGCCATCATCTAAGGGACCTGCGTATCCATAATTGCTTTTAATAGTACTAGTCATTTTACTTAACTTAGTTCTGTTACGAGCGTTTCCGCTTCTTACAGGGGTCTTATTTCTTAAGAAAGGATAAGACTTACTAAGTGTTTTACTAGGAACTTTTTCCAATTTGTCCATTCTGTCTGTAAATATTTTTGAATTAATTTTCATTTTTTACTCTGTTTAATCGTTCTTGCAATTCGTCTTGATTAAGTACATTATTATCATATTTGTTGTTATGTTTGTCATTAATATACTTTTCCCAAGTTATTGCACAATCCATAACCATTAAGTCGAATGTATCAGCAGTTGAAAACAATTCGCTGGGTAACTTACCATATCGTTTACCCATAGCATCTAGAAGTAGTATAAAGTTTGTTTCCGCAGTATCTTCTTGCAGAGTATGGGTTGTTACTTTCCCAGCCTTTCAGATACTTCTTTTACACATTCCATTAATACATCTAGTGGTAGAACATTGTCATCTTTTACTACTGGATTACCTGCTTCATCTAGAATCATAGTCTGAATCATTTCAGTTACGCCTTCCATATCCTTTTCTGCATTCGCCAATTTGGTAAACACATCAAGTGGTTGTCTGTCGTATATGTGAAATTCTAGTTCTTCACCGTATTTCTCTACAAGTTCT
>JAAHTH010003041.1_pt1 | contig 11967 bp, 12 predicted proteins | sample 6116091 | NCBI WGS metagenome assembly JAAHTH01 (sample SAMN13939990, study PRJNA603662) | sponge metagenome | isolation source: marine sponge | host: Mycale hentscheli | place: New Zealand | collected 2006
GCGTGGCGGGGGCGGCTTGTTTTAGTTCGGTCTCTGGCCTCGTAGAGTTCACATCCGGGAATGATGGGGTGGGAAGTACATTTGGGGTTGGGTTGACGGGTGGATCTGTCAGTGGCACGGGATCCCGTTGGTAGGGTTCCTCGGATTCAATCGGAGTATTGGGCTCGTTGTTGCCGAGTGCGCTCGGGGCGACCGGTTCACCCTCATCAAAGGTGGGGGGAAGTAAATCACTGAGACCGATTTCCTCATCTTCCTCTGTGACATTTTCAGAGCGGTTATCGTTGCGGTTCGAATCGGGATCAGGCGTTGGGCCAAAATCAGGCTCTCGCGGATTCACTTCCGGTCGCAGGGTATCTGGGCGTCGAGCAGGTTTTGCGGAGTGGATGGGAACTTCGCTTGCTTCGATGCGGGCCCGCTTGAGCTTTTCGGCCAGGATACGATTTTTGTAATCGGCCTCGTAAAGTTTGTCTTCCAAGATCCGTACCTCGCGAATCATTTTCTGCTGATACAGATCCTGTTGTGCGCGACTTCGGCATCCATGCGCAGTAGGCAACAGAACGCCGAGGATTATCAAGGCGATGAGTCGGAGTCGGACAGGAGGGCGATCGCTCAACACGTTCGATTTCGACAATCAGGTGAGGCAATGATTGGTGGGATTGGTCACATACTTCAATCCATTGAAATACCAAGCGAGGCGTGCTGAGGTCAACGGCGGATCCCCCTCGTTGAATTCTCACCTTGTGTTTGTTGGAAAATACGTCAAGCCCAGTCGTGGAAGTGGTGCGAATTGGGGGGCATAAAGCCATCAGCCTGACGTTTTTGGCGGTTTTTGGCGGCAAAGGGTTTGCAAGCATTGTGGGGGGAGGCTGGTGACTGGCACAATGCCGGCTTGAGACGATCATGACAGGATTACCTGAGAGGATTATGGCAGGGCGTTTGACAAACGCGCGTCTCCGTGTGGGGCCGCAGGTCGCGATTCGAGTTTGGGTGTGGCGACTCACGCAGGCAGTTAGCCAAGCTGAAAGCGAATCTGCTTGGGAAGTCGCGGTGAATCCATGCGGGTGTTCCGCTGGGCTTCGGACTTCTGCTTCACGCATTGGTCTGACAACCGGTGAGTGTCGCGGAAAAACGCAGCTTTTGATTTGTGCTTGTCATGGTCACTTGAGCGAACCGAATGTCAATCTTTCCGTAGGAACGGGATACCTCAAGCAAGGGAAATAAAATGTCGAATGCAACTGAACCAAATCAAGACCCAAGGGCTTTGATCAATCTTGAAATTCAACAGGCGAGTGCTCCGTTTCAGCGTCTGATCGTCGAGGTTGGCAAAACGATTGTGGGTCAGGAAAAGCTGATTCATCGGATGCTGGTTGGCTTGTTGGCTAATGGACATCTGTTGATTGAGGGTGTCCCCGGTTTGGCGAAGACGACGGCTGTCGCTTGCCTTGCCAAAGCCATCCGTACTGATTTTCAGCGGTTACAGTTCACACCTGATTTGCTTCCGGCCGACCTGATCGGCACGCAGGTTTACCGGCCACAGACGCAGGAGTTTGTGGTGCAGAAGGGACCCATCTTTTCCAACTTGATTTTAGCTGATGAGATTAACCGTGCTCCGGCAAAGGTCCAGAGTGCATTACTCGAGGCGATGCAGGAACGTCAGGTCACCATCGGTGGCGAAACCTTTTCCTTGCAGGAGCCGTTTCTGGTCATGGCGACACAGAATCCTGTGGAGCAAGAAGGGACATATCCATTGCCAGAGGCTCAAGTGGATCGTTTCATGTTAAAAGTGATTGTTGAGTATCCAAATCGTGATGAAGAAATCGAGATTTTGGACAGGATGTCGCGAACTAAGGTGAAGATGGATGTTGAAGCGGTTGCTTCACCCGCCGAGATCCTGGCCGGCCGTAACCTTGTGGATCAAATTCATGTAGATCGAAGAGTGCAAGAATATGTGGTCGATATCGTGATGGCCACGCGAAAGCCCTCGGCCTACAACTTACCGTTGGATGAGTTGATTGAGTTTGGTGCGTCCCCTCGTGCCACGATCAATTTAACGTTAGCGGCCAAAGCGAACGCATTTCTTGATGGACGAAGCTATGTGACACCTCAAGATATCAAGTCGATGGCGATGGATGTGTTGCGGCATCGAGTTGTTGTGACTTATGAAGCGGAAGCCGAAGAGAAGACGTCGGAGATGTTAATCGAGCAAATCCTCAATACAGTCCCCGTTCCTTGACTTTGAGTTTCGAGATCGTTTGTGCGAAAGGACGAAGTCATGATTCCACGCGAAATGATGCGACGGATACAGCGTATCCAAATTCATACCTCCCACGTTGTTGATGACCTTCTGGCGGGGCAGTGGCACTCGGCTTTCAAAGGACGCGGGATCGAGTTCGAAGAGGTTCGACCCTATCAAGCGGGGGATGACGTACGTACCATCGATTGGAACGTTACAGCGAGAGCTGGTGAGCCCTTCGTTAAACTGTTCCGTGAGGAGCGTGAACTGTCTGTGATGCTGTTGGTAGACCTGAGTGCATCTCAAGACTTTGGCACAAATTTGCAGACGAAACGGGAGTTGATCACTGAATTGGGAGCGACACTTGCGTTCAGTGCGATTAAAAACAACGATAAGGTCGGGCTGTCGCTTTTTACAGATCAGATCGAGAAGGCGATTCCGCCACGAAAAGGGAAACGCCATGTACTTCGGTTGATCCGTGAACTGTTGTATTGCCAACCCATGGGGCGAGGAACACACATGAAGTCTGCGTTGGATCATCTTCACCGCACTGCCTCCCAACGTACGGTTGTCTTTCTGATCAGTGATTTTCAGGACGTTGGATTTGAGAAGACTCTTCGGATCACTCGCAGGAAGCACGACGTGATTCCGATCATGGTCAACGACCAGCGGGAAGTTGAACTGCCCAATGTGGGCTTGCTGCGTTTGCGAGATGCAGAGTCCGGAAACATGATCACAGTCGACACCGCCAGCCGGCGACATCGAGATGCATTTCAAAAGTTGCAAGCCACCGAAGCCGAAAAGCGTGATGCGATCTTTCGACGGTTGAAAATGAACCCCATCCGCTTGGCAACAGGCGAAGATTATGTTGATCCATTAAAGCGTTACTTCCATCGTCGAGAGGCTGAACGTTGATGACTAATGCTCGTCTCATTATCGTGCTTGCTGTGCCTTTGCTGCTGCTGTGTTCTACATTGCTGAATTTAGGTTTTGCGCAAATCGCATCGCCCCCAGCCGCTGTCGGGCCCGTGCCACAGCGTTTTGAATCAGAGGAGATGCCCGTTTCTGTCGTAGCCGAGATTGTGGCTGCAAAATCTCAAGTGGCAGTCCCGATGCAGTACACGATTGTCATTGATGCACCACGTGGGACTACGGTGGTCTTGCCACCTATCGCAGGTGTGTCAATCAACGAGACCGATAAACTTTCGATTGTGGACCAACCCCTGGGCGACTTTTTGCTTACTGGGATCGAGGTCACGCGTGACGTACCGAGTGGTGCATCCAGCGACACGACACGCACGCGTTTGTTGCTTGAAATCGAATCACTTAGGCCAGGCCCTCGTCGTGTACCCCCGCTTGAGGTCGCTTTTCGCTTGGGGGGTAAAGATGACAAAGTTCCTGGCATTGTTTCAGAGGGAACTGTTAGTATTCCTGCTCTCGGTATCACGGTTGAAAGTGTCTTGGTTGCAGAAGATGCACCGGATAAGTTCCGTGATATTAAACGTGCTTTGGAAACGCCCGTGGACGCTACGGAGCCCCCAAGTCCTTTGCTGCCTTTGATATTTGTCGGGGTGGGTGTGCTGTTTTTGTTTTTGTTTTGGTGGGCTCGGCGTGGTAGGTATCTGAAGCCAGATCAATGGGCTTTGCAACGGATTACCGAATTACAGCAGGCCTATACGGCTAAACAGATTAGTGCAGTTGAAGTTTATGGCGATCTTTCATCTGTTCTGCGTGATTACGTTCAGTGCACGAGCAACGCTCCGGCGAAGGCCCTTTGCACATCTGAGTTTTTGGAACATTTGCGGCATGACGGATTCGGGGCTGGAGTGATCGCTGGTGCCCGTTTCATCCTTACCACGGCGGATGTGAGCAAGTTTTCGCCTGACGTGGAACGGTTGGGAGAAGATGGGGATTCACCATTTGAGCAGGCACGTTCCGTTGTTGAGGAGTACGTTCGATTGCAGCACCAGGTGCAACAGCGTCGCCGTAAGACAGGGGGCGGTGTTGCTCGTGCAACGATCGAGCCAGAGCGAAGGGTGGAGGCTTAAATGTTTTATAATCCGTGGTTTCTGACACTGTTACTATTGGTGCCCTTTGCAGCCTGGAGGCTGTGGCGGGCGAATCAAGTGACGTCCATCAACTACAGTTCCGCTGCGACTGGCTGGACAGCACGGCCCACCTTGCGGCAACGACTGATCTGGTTGCCACCAGCGATGACTCTCGTTGCGATCGTGCTCATGGTGTTATCTTTGGCCCGCCCTAGGCACGGACGTGAACAGACGATGGTTAGCACGAATGGTGTCGCGATCGAACTGGTGGTCGACCGATCAGGAAGCATGCAAGCTTTAGATTTTCAGATTGATGGCAAGAACGTGGATCGCCTGAGAGCAATCAAGAATGTTGCTGGCAAGTTTGTTCTGGGCGCGGAAGCATCTGATAGTCAGGCGGCTCTTGAAGGGCGTGTGAGTGACTTGATTGGGCTCGTTACATTCGCTGGTTACGCCGACGCAATCACACCGCTGACCTTGGATCACGCGTTTCTCGTGGCACAGTTGCAGGGAGCAGAAATTGTTACCACCCGGGAGGAGGATGGCACGGCCATTGGCGATGCCATTAGTCTTGCCGTCGATAAGTTGAACAATCTGGATAACCGGCAGCCAGACGAGATCAAAAGTAAAGTGGTCATCTTGCTGACCGACGGAGAGAACACAGCGGGAGAAATTGATCCCGAGGCCGCGGCAGAATTAGCCAAGACGATGGGTGTCAAAGTTTACACCATTGGTGTCGGGACACGCGGTGTTGCACCATTTCCCGTTCGTCGATTTGATGGGCGTATCATGATTCGAAATGAGCGGGTAAGCATCGATGAAGTTACACTCGAGAAAATTGCTGAAACCACCGGTGGTAAGTATTTTCGTGCGACAGATACAGAATCGTTGGAAGCGATCTATAACGAAATCAATCAGTTGGAAACAACTGAAGTGGAAACTCAGCAGTTCGTTGACTACCGCGAGCTTGCTGTTCAGCAGGTCAGGATAGGCAGATTCAGTGTCCCACCATTGCTTTCGATTGCGATGGGGTTGTTGACACTGAGGATGATTCTCAGCCTTACTTTTCTAAGACGCCTTGCTTAAGGGAGAGGGTGATGAATCCAGACGAATTACAGATCGGTAATGTGCAGAATCTGCACTGGCTGTGGATGGTGGTTGTGGTGGCGCTGCTGGCAGTGGTTTCTCTTTTCTGGCAGAGGAAGGCAGCCAAACGGTTCGCCTCAAGTGAGATGTTGACTCGAATACTGCCATGGGGAGGTATCTATCGATCTGCTGTCTCGCTCACACTCGTGATTGCCTCAATGGTGCTGCTTGTGTTCTGTATGGTTGACGTTCGGTGGGGCAAAGTGGAACGAGAGGTACCTCAGAGTGGAATTGAAGTGATGTTCGTTCTCGATGTCTCTCGGAGCATGATGGCTGAGGACGTGACACCGAATCGCCTGGAAAGAGCCAAGCAGATGATCAAGGACACGGTCGATGAGATGGCTGGTGATCGAGTCGGGCTCACGATCTTTGCGGGAGAAGCGCGACAGCAGATTCCTTTGACCAATCACTACGACGATTTCAAGCAGAGTCTTGATGAGGTGGGACCAGGCAGTCTGAACCGGGGTGGCTCTCGATTGGGAGATGCCATCACCGTTGCGTCGCGTGGTTTCTTGGAAGTGACCAATGATCATAAGGCGATCGTGCTACTGACAGATGGCGAAGATCAGGAAAGCAGGCCACTGGTCGCGACAAAGTCGGCAAAAGAAAAGAATGGCGTCCGTATCTTCACTATTGGACTCGGTGACCTTGAAACAGGGGCGAGGGTTCCTGTTCAATCGTCACGCGGGGGTGATTATCTGACGCACTCTGGTAAGCCCGTCTGGTCAAAATTGGATGGGGCAACATTAGAGAAAATAGCAGCTGAATCGGGCGGGGCATACATTCCAGCAGGCACGAAGCAGGTCAACATGGCTGACGTCTATCATCGCTATATTGCCAGCGTTGACCAGACCGAATTCGAGACAGCTAAGGTCGATTCTTACGAAGCGAGGTTCCAGTGGTTTCTCGCTCCAGCTTTATTGCTGCTTTTCTTGGAGGTGCTTTGGGTGCGTCGGAAATCGAATCTCGCTACCGATTCAATACGAAGGGTCGATGTTGACTGAATTTACCCACATTGTCTTGCGTCGTTTGAGTTCAGGGATTGAGTTGCCCTCTTACTTCCAGCTAAGCAACCGACGGCGTAGGCGAGGTCTTCGTGTCTTTGGTTTCATTTCTTGTTTAGGCTCGGTCGCCAGGGCTTGATGGATCATCTCCTGCGTGAGCATCGTTGCTTTGAGCAGCTCGGCTGCGGCTTCTGTTTCCACGTCGCCGACTGGCTCTTCTTGCGTCGGCTCTGAGGCCGTGTTTTCATGTTGATCCAACCAGCTTTCGACTTCGACGTAGTTTCCGGCGAATACGTCATTACCGCCGGCATCTCGGACGACAAATTGTCTGTCACTGACGCGAAAAGCGATTCGGAATGAGTCGGTGTTTACGTTCATTTGGATGTTCTCTGCTGAGGCGGCTTTTATGCGTTTGCAGGATTGGTAACGTGCGCGGGCGTGGACTTTGATTCAACTCCATTTGTCGATGAATCGTGTTGGTGCATGGTGCATGGGCTTCACTCAGGTGAGCGTCGCAGCCTTCACACAGCATGGGGCTGCTCAATTTGGAAATTGAGGATGAATTTGAATCCTCGGATTTTGATCTGTCCGGCAGACCATTCATGCTGCGTTTATTGAGTGCGCATGGATCGTCGACCCATCACTGAAACATGCCGTTGATTTTGAGACGCGTCGGGAGAAATTTCTGACTTAAGAAAAGAAACTGAAAGTCAAGCAACTTTTCATGAAGACGCGCGAATTAAACGCAGTCCGGGATGGTTGCCCTGGGTCTGGTCAGATGATTTTTGTCAGTACAGGCGTCTTGGGTGGAACTAGCTAGACTTCGAGAAACTATGGGCCGCTGGAAGACCACCTACACGGGGGGCGTCAGGCCAGTTCGGAAGAGCGGAATTCGAGATTTGGAAGCCCGTGACCACAGTGCTTTTGGATTGCGGTGTTTTAATCCAAAGGTATCTGGAAGTCGCAAACTGGCACTTGTGTTTTTTCTGGTGCAGCGTGGATTTCGCGGTCGTCCATCAATCAGCGAGCAGCACCGACAGCAAGTCGTAAACCACGGGCACCGCAAGCGAATTTCCAATCAATCTATATTGGCTTCGTTGACTCATGTTCATTTTTGAGAAAAAGTCATTTCGGAAACCCATCAGTCTGGCGATTTCATTTGGAGAAAAACGCCGAACTGCACGGCGTGTCGAGCAGTGTAGATAAGAGCCTGACCGAATAGGACTTTTCCCGTAGGCTGATGTGAAGCAGGCAGTAATTGCGTCGCTGTCTTGTGCATCAATGATATTCATTGCCTTTTCATACAGTCGCACGTCATCAAGGGGCACGTGCAAGGTTTTGTCTTCCCAGCATGCTTCATCGATGAATTCTTTGAGCTTTCTGTGTTGCTGGTTTATTGAAATGTCAGCGAGTGGTTTGCCGCCTTGTTTTGCCAGTAAATAAAATCGTTTTCGCCGCATCGGAATGCCTAGTTCTGTCGGGCAAAGGGTGTACTCTTGGATTTGGTAGTCGGCGTCATGAAGTGTTTGCTTTAGTTGTTGGTGATGTTGGGATCCTTCAAACGCAGGGACATTTTCCAGTCCAATCATCCGAGGTTTTTCCAAGGGAATGAGCGTAAGGATACGAGCTAACGCATGGCTTCGGGAATCGTGATTTCCCCGTTGGGAGCCGCGAATCGTGTAGGGCTGACACGGCGGGGACATCCACCACATGTCGAGTTGCTCACTCGACGCCTCGGCAACCCTCTGGAGCGATTCAATGGTTGAACAACGTGGAGAGATACCGTGATGGTGCTGATACAGGGAGGCTACTGATCGATCAATATCGATAGCGGTAACGACTTTCGGATGCCACCTGCTAAGTTCGCTAACGATTTTGCCATCATCTTTGGACGCAGATTGTGACCGGAGGTGGATGGCCTCAGCGATCCCACCAATGCCACAAAAAAGATCAGCAATGCGGATTTGCATTTCACTTCCGTGCGTGAATTTCGCTTGAGGAATGATGGTCGATTCAGCCTGCGACGAGATGGGAACGACCCTTCAATCTTGCTGGGCAGCGCTTCATAGGAAGTGTGGTCTACAAGGTGAACATTAACAGATACCCTGTTAAAGAATACCGGAATCGCAGATGCAGCACCCGATGGATGGGCATCGGCTGCACCCTATCCCGATCGATGTTCCACCAACAATGTAAATAAGGCTGACATGATTCAAGCATTAATCTTTGATTGTGACGGTACGCTCGTGGATTCGATGTTCGCTCATTATTCAGCATGGCGTGAGGCGCTGGTGAGCCAAGGCATCAACCTGGATGAGCAGCATTTTTACCGGCATTCAGGAACGCCGTCGAGCCGAGTCATTCCAATGTTTGCTGCTGAGCAGGGAAAGGAGATCGATTTTCCGCAGGCACTAGCAGAGAAGGAACAGCATTTTTTAGAGTCGCTTGACTTGTTGAAACCCATTCCACGCGTCGTTGAGATTGCCGAGACTCATCGAGGGAAACTTAAGATGGCAGTTGCTAGTGGTGGGACTCGGAATTTGGTCCATCGTCAATTACGGCAAATAGAAGTGATGGACTGGTTTGAAACGATTGTGACGTGTGAGGATACTGAGTACCACAAGCCGGATCCACACGTGTTCCTGGAAGCCGCGAGCCGCCTGAAAGTAAAGCCTGAGCACTGTCGGGTTTACGAGGATGGTGAGCCGGGGATTGAGGCCGCACGTCGTGCGGGTATGGAATGTATCGACATCCGGGAAATGTAATTGTTGTGGACGTCGTAATCTGCGTTGATCGCTTCGGCAGTGAATTAGGTTGCTGGACGCGCAGGCACGCTCGGGTTCTGAAAAGAGGGTAACTGAGTAGCGAGCGTATCTGAAGTGGTAGTTGCCCGATGCAACTTCTGTGTCGAAGCAATTTTGATTGCGGGCTGGCTGACGGGCTCGATGAGCCGATGAATTCGGCTCTCGGGATATCCATCGTAGTAGCGGCGTATCCAGTGGCGTCCCGGCCAGCGTTCCATGTGTCGTTCCCATCCATGTCGCATCAGGAGTCGATCACTGATATTTCCGTTGGTGACATGAGCCACGATCGCGGCGGTTGAGCGGATCCGGGCTATTTCGTCCAGAATGAGGCAAGCACCGATGAAAGTTTGGTAACTGGCCAAGGTTCCTGTCCGAACGTAATCCAGCGTCAAAAAGCTTGGCATTCCGAAGGGTTGGTGATAGTCCAGCCAGCACGAGTCATCGTTTCTGCGTCCGAATTTCGTCTGTAGCCATACTTGGGCTACCGACACATTTCCGCATAGAAGTCGCTGCTGGATTTCAACCAATTTTCCGGCCCGCATCACAATGCGGCCGCATCTCCACCGACGGATCTTATGTTGGTTGGTCCGTGGATCGGGAATGGAATCAAGTTGAAACACCCTTGAGTCTCCTTCATCACTGTAAAATACCTGGGGAAATGACGGGACGAAACGGTGTTGAAGGGTAGGTTCTTGGGGGATTCATTGGATTGGAAAGGAGGCTGGATTCGGCCATAACTGCCCACGGGTCGGTGGGTTGTGCCGATGACTCGCGAGAAGTGGGGAAGGCTGTGGTCTGGATCACGATGGTGGCTGGCTTCTTTCTGGCAACTTACTCCTTTTGACTGGTGTTGGCCGATGCTGGCAAGGCTGTTCTATTGAAAGGGCAAGAACCCGTCCAACCTGAGCAGAGCGATCGTGAGAAACTCAGAATCAAACAAGAATGCGGTGATGCCGGCTGACCTCGAGGTCAAAGACGCGCAGTTGATTTTCAACTCCGTTTGGAAGGAACTTGAGGCGAAATATGGCAGAGCCAATCTGCATTTTCCCAAGGAGTTGATCCTTCTGGGGGGGGCACCCGGTTCCGGAAAAGGAACCAATACAAATTTCATTCGCGAAGTTCGTGATATTTCTGAGCGGCCGGTTGTCGTCAGCGAACTGCTCAATAGCCCTGAATCTGAGGCGATCAAGGCCCGCGGAGGCATGGTCGGTGACCGCGAGGTCGTGAACCTTGTGTTCCGGAAATTGCTTGAGCCGGGCTATCAAGGGGGGGCCATTCTTGATGGGTTTCCACGCACCAAGGTACAGGTGGAGTGCCTGAAAATACTTTATGATCAAATGAATGCCCTGCGTCGGGAATTTGCTGACAGCCCTCAGTTGGTTCATTTCAAGCAACCGACATTTCACATCATGGTGCTCTTTGTCGATGAGGCTGAGAGTGTCGCGAGACAACTCGCTCGTGGGCGGAAAACGATTGCTCACAATGAAGAGGTTCGCGAGAGTGGCATTGGGGACGTGTGGGAAGAAAGACCCACTGACTTCAATGAAGATCTGGCGCGGGATCGTTACCGCGTGTTTAAAGAGAAAACTTATGATGCACTTGTGTCATTGAAGCAGCTTTTTCATTACCACTTCATCAATGCGCAGGCGCCGCTGGAAGTGGTGCAGGACAACATTCTTCGCGAATTGGAATATCAGAGTTCGCTGGAGTTGGATCCTCGAACATTCCATTCGTTGCAGGCGATCCCGCTGGCGAGTGAAATTGTCAGTCACGCGCGGCGTGAATTGGTTACGCGTTTGGACGAATACGAGATTGAACGGACGGAACTATTCCACAAAGTGGTCCGCTTTATCGAAGAACAGATGATGCCAATTGTGGTTCGCCATGCGATTTCAGGACACGCCGATATCAACTCAGAGGATCCGCTTTGGCAGGAACACGAAGCCTTGGCCATGTTGATCGACGTCTTTTCGGAACGTGGTTACCATGCGAGTGTCGATATCTGGAGACACGACGTACCTGAAAAGATCAACAACGACGGTGAGGTCGTTTACCACCGAAAAAAAGTGTATCGGATCACTGTGCGGTTCAAGGGTTCTGAAATCCGCCGTGGTGGATGATTCGGTTCGGGCGATGAAAGTGCGGCTGATGCCATGACTCGGGCGTTTCTTGCCGGCAGCAACTGCTGGCGAGATTCAGGCTTGGGCATTGAGATGAGGGTAGTTGGCGTCAATCAGCCCTCGCGTCCGAAGCTCTTCCCAGATTGCTGGATTTGGTTGATGGGTGGCTGCTGATACCATTGAGGCGACGCGAGTGGCCTGGCTGGTACTCAACGCGACTGAAGTGACTGCTGGGTGAGACACCCCAAAGGCGACAGCAACGTCATAAGGGCTCAAGTCAAAGCCGTGGCATGCTTCTGTGAATTGTTGTCGCCATTCAAGGCAGTTCGCATCTTTTGCATCAGCTGGATCGATGGACCGGTAATCCAGGAACCTGCCACCCACCAAAAATCCTCCATGCGTCACTGCGGAATTGATCAGGGCGATGTTCCGTTGGTGTAGTGAGGTAATGAATTCGAGCAGTTCTGGTGGGTGATGCATGATCGTGAAGCTGTTGGCCATCATGACCCAATCAAAATCACAGTGTTCGTCGAGTTCACGAATGATACGCCAATCTTTTGCCCCAATTCCAACTCCCGCGACTTCTCCCGCGTCCCGCAATTCTTCCAATGC
>JAAHTH010000891.1_pt2 | contig 11962 bp, 22 predicted proteins | sample 6116091 | NCBI WGS metagenome assembly JAAHTH01 (sample SAMN13939990, study PRJNA603662) | sponge metagenome | isolation source: marine sponge | host: Mycale hentscheli | place: New Zealand | collected 2006
CTTAATTTTTTTAGACTGTACTTGCTGTTCGGTCATACTACAAACTTAGTAAATCCTTTTTAAAATGTGTTATTGTATAATCTTTCTTCTTACAAACTGCCCTGTAAATCTTATCTTCTATTCCATTCTCAGAGAATATCCAGTACACTTTGTTGTTCATTCTGTCCTTGGTTGTCATCCTATCGCGGCTCTGCCAATAGCTTGTTGCCGAGAAGTCTATGTTATAATATACAATATAATCTGCATTTCTCAAAGAGATGCCCTCTCTGCCACTAACAATCTGAAGTGCTATGGATTTATCAGTTGAGTTAAAATCGTCAAGCTCAGTGCATATTCCATCTCCAAAGACATTCTTGATTGCGTTCAGCTCCTGTTTGAACTTGTAAAATATACCAATCTTCTTACCACTAAATGTATCCTTTATAAACTCAGCTTTGCTGTTGTCAAACACCATTGAGTTTCCACTTTCAAACTTTACTGTACCTGAATACATTTGGTGTAGCTTTTGCATTAGCTTTACACTTGTGTCTGCAAGTATAACCTCAGTGTCTCCTTCTACCACAAGATTCTTTTTGAGTCTGTTACACATAGAGTATGTGATTGGATTCATACGAACCCTCATAACTTCCTCTTGTATACTTGACTTGAAACCTGCTTCCCTTTGTGAGTATGCTATCGTATATGGTTTCATTTGGTCAAGAACAGTTTCCTTTGCCCTTGAATAATCATTAGTCATAAACCCATTGATTCTTCTTGAGTAAACTCTAACATAATCATCTGCAAAACGATAGAAGTTTTTATATTCTGCAAACGGATTTGTTGGTATACCGTACACCTGATGATACATCTGACTGTATGATTCAGGGGTCGGAGTTCCAGATAGAAGTATTACATATGGATTTCGCTTTGACATTATCTCACGAACCATCTTCGCTCTCTTGCTTGGCTTTGGAAAAGCACCCATTGAATGGGCCTCATCACAAACCACAATGTCAACTCCCTTTGTATCTATCTTGTGTAGACTTTCGTAGTTTATAACCTGCAACTCGTAACCAGGCTCAAGCATATCATAATCGTATTGTATGCTACTTATCGCTTTCTTCTTTGTTATGAACAGCATGTTCTTAACTGGAAGAGAGTTAGCTATACCCATAGCAGTCAGGGTCTTTCCAGTCCTAACCTCCATGGATAAGTACAGAAACCTTGACTTCTTTATAACGCCAAGTCCTTTCTGTATTATGTCCTTCTGATATTCTCTAAATTCCATTTAGTATTTCTTTTAGTTTTATACACCTCTCATACTCTTCTTGTTCCTCAAAGTAATCAATCATACCCTGTACGTCTGACTCCTTGATATCTCCAAACGGATTGTGTGCTATAAAAGGCATGCTAGTTCCCATGATATCTTCTACCTCTATACCATTGACAATCACATCATAAGAGTTGAGCATTGCAAAGTGAATATTGTTCTCAAAAAATTCATCTCTCATCTCCATATCTCTGTCTTAGTTGTTCGTATACTTTTGGCATCGCATACTGCGCTTGTTTTTGGTCATCATATTCTAATTGTCCAAGCACCTCTTGGCTTGTGTGTCTTACTCCGTTGATGTATTTATAATCCTTACCTTCAGTAGTGATTCCTCCCTTTCTTATAGCAATCCTGCACATCTTACCTTTAATAGGGACTACATATACTTGCCAGTCATTGTCAATACACCACTTCAAATCAGAATAAAAACTCTTCGTCTGCAACTTTGGGTTGCTCTTCTTTCTTCTTCCCATCTTGATTTACTATTTTAATCCACTTGCCCTGCATGTCTCTACCTTGAAGTGGCTCGTGGTCTGTTCTGAATATAGCATAAGAGATAACCCACTTGTAAAACCTAGTCCTCGATATAGTCATCTTGGCTTTGGGTGCATAGTCAGGGTTGTCTGCTATGAAGTCATTGTACAGTTCGTTCATGTATATCTGCTTGTTCATTACAAGCTTGTCTGTCACAGGATTACCATCAATAAGTCCACACCATTCGATAAAGTCATGCGATGTTTCTGCCGACAGCCTTCTGATTTTAAGATTCACAAACGAACTCATTACTAGACCTTTATCTAGATACATCTGCAAGTTCTTTACCATGTAGTTATCAAACCTGCACCACTCTTCTTCTCCCCAATCAGAGAACAGTAGCTTACCAAACTCTTGCAGTGGGGTGTAGTCTTTGTTGTAGTGTTGCTTCAGCTCAAGCTCCCACTTCCTGCGCTCGAAGGAGTTACCTTTACCCTTGATAGCATAGTTAGTTGTAATCACTATCTTTGGAGATTTGCTGAATGGTATCTTGATTGCGTCTTTGTTTTTCTTCTCAAGCGTAAGACCCTCTGTTACAACAGAGAACAATCTTTCAAAGTCAAAGTGTTTCTTCACATCATCAAAGCAAAGCGTCTGCGTGTCTGCAGATACAAGCTGATATGCGAATGAACGCTCGAAGTTAAACGACTTCCCATCAATCACAACAAGCTTCTTCATTTGTGATATGGCATTGACAAAGATACCTTTACCAGTTCCACCCTCAGGGTTGTCCGTAATGACCTCGTCGTTTAGAATTACTGCAGGACAGTAAGATAAGTTTTTGTGTCCGTGTAAGAGATACCCTATTGTACTCTCCATTGACTGCACTCTTGTTGACTCTGCCCCCGCTATGTTAGATACAAATGTTTTGAAGTCACACTCTGTAGCTTCACATATGTCGAAGTCCCTATCAATTACCTGGTCTTTCCAAACAAATCCATCTAAGTCAACGTAATCAATTACCTCTACAGAATCTTTTGTTACTTTGACAGCGCAGTTCTTGTAATACAAATATGAGGTGGACCTATCGTCTTCTATAAAGTATACATCAACAGGTGCTAGCATAGACAGGAAGTCTTCCTTGAAGTATCTTGTCTTGTCTGCAAAGAAGTTGTATACTGAAAGGTCATCTATCTCCATTAGATACCCAAGCACAAAGTCTTTAATCTCTTCCTCTGAAGTGTGGTCTATTAGGTTGTTAGTTACACGAACAAATATAAAGTTCTTGCTACCCTCAGGTGAGTACTTGTAAAATCCATTGTCCTCAAGAAACTCTTTCAGAAGTATGTGCACTATACTGATTACCCCTCTGTCACTCTTTGTCCAGAACTTTCTACTTGACTCGTTCTCTATATGATTAATAACAGAGTCGGCAACAAAGTCTTCAATGTTGTGGTCTGCAAGTTGTTGTTTAATTTCCTTTTTAGATACACCCCTCTTTATTTTTTGTCTGATTGAAGTTACCTTATCCTCATCCTCATAATACTTAGAACCAAAGTTCTGAGTCTGTGAGTATGCAGAGTCGATTGTCTGTTTAATCTCTGACTCAGGAAAACTTTTTGATGCAAACCTACCCATGATGTACAGAGCAAGAGACTTGTTGATACCATAATCGTTGAAAGCTGCAGCCAACACATACACGTTGTTGTTTCTTTCGCCCTCAACAATTCCGTATTTCTTTTCCCACCAACGCATCAGTATATCTACAATCTTATTCTCATCAGTGATTGGTATTGTAGGCCTTGAAGAATACTTGTCCACTGGCCTATACTCATGCTCTTCAACCTTGTCCCATGTAGTTGAGTTCTTGTTTACATATATCAGTGGGTCATAAGACTCATAACAAACCCTTGATATGTTCTTTGATGTGGTATCAAAGTATTCAGAACTGTAGTGGTTCTCTAGTGCCTTGAAGTATGCTTTGTGGTTCTCAGGTTCTTGTGGAATCTTGACAAGTACCTTGAGACCAAGACCTGATGGTGATACAAACACAGACATTGTGTATTTGTTTTTGGAAATCCTTTCCTTCTCTTCAATCATATCCTTCTTTGTCTTGTACCCATCAAAGTCAAGACATATCATCCCACTATGCTCAGTGATTGAATCATCTGAACGCTTTGTAAACATACCCGAGAAGCAAACTGCAGGTAAGTTTTGTTTTAATCTATTCCTAAACTCCTTATCTCTCTGAGACCTTATCTCCTTTACAAGTTCCTTAGACGAACCTGTTTTTATTCTATCCAGGATAAAGTCCACCGACCTATAGAAGGGAGTGGATGTCTCTTTTATGTTCCTGAATATAGTTACCATGTTACTATTGTCCATTCTAATGTTGATTTAATTTAGTTAACTAACTGATAATCAGTATTCTATGTTAATATGTTAATTTTTTTCCTTAGATATAGTAAATAAAAAACTATATAAGTAGTAATCTATATATATAAATAGGGAGAATAAAAATCAACATAGTAAATATAAAAAAAGAGGGAGCAGTTACGCCCCCTCTCTCTCATGGAGAACTAGAAGGACAAAGGCAGGTCCTCAGGGACCTGATTGTTCTTTGTTTCTGAGTTACTTGTCTTCTTATTTGGCTCAAAAGTATCGAGCTCAATATAAGTCTTGCCTGATTTGGCATTGTTCACGTTGAGATTAACCCAACCATTCTTAGAATGTTTGTTTAGAAAGTTAACAGCATCTTCTACTTTGACACTGATGTTTCCTACTACCCACTCGGGTGCGTTCTCTCTTCTCTTGAAGTTAAAACCGTCTGCAAAGATTTTTTCTTTAGACATATTTATTGATATTAGATTTAATGTTAACATTACTACTTATAAAGTCGAGAGTCTCGACCATAAAATTATCGTAGTCTTCTCGCGAATCTACGGATTTTGGAACTTGAATCCAAAAGCTATTGCTCTTTTCTTTTTGTCCCAAGATAGTTTTAAAGAATTTCATATGTAAAATAATTAGATATGTCCTCTTGACTTTCAGGAACAAAGAACATGTTGTATACATTCAAAGCCTTTTCAACTTTCTGTTTGCCACTTTGTACAAACTCATCTGAAGCTTCAAACATACCCATATTCATTGTCAACTTGTCAATAACTAAGAACATCATTGGCTTTCCAAATATACACTTATATATAAAAGCCTGAGAATCATAGTTATACTTGTAACAAGACCTCCTGAAATCAGAGATTGAACTTGTGGTTTTTATGTCCAATATAAATTGTTTAGACACAATGTCAGCTTTACCTTTCCAAAGAACTCCACCTATATCTTTTATCCCTGGTTCTTCATAGGTGTTTCCATCCATGTAAATCAGTTCGTAAAAGTTTAGATTAGATTTCATCGTGTCGATAAGCTGGTCCAACCACTCCTTCTCTTTTTTGAGCAACACCATCTTACCAAGTTCTTTGTACGCTTTAGTATTTCTACTAGAGGCATCAATGAACTCAAAGCTAGATAGCTTTTGTGGCTCAAGCATGGCTGTGTGAAAGTATCTACCTTCAATCATAGCCTTAGTCTCCTCTCCTCTCTTTCCAAAGTTCTTTGGATTGTTAAGGAGAGTTCCTACATCAGAGTTGGATAGGTATTTCCTACCCAATTCTCCGTAGTAGTTTTCGTCTTCTCTAAGAAGCTCTATATCTTTATGCAAAGACATCGTTAATCTTCTTCTCTACTGCCTTAGTTATGGTGTACTTAGTCCGAAGTGCCTTAAGTATTTTCGTACTGCCTTGAGATTTGTTGGCTTGTGCATACGAAACAACCTTCGACCAGTTGTCATCATCTACCTTCAAGGAAATCTTTTCAGGAAGTTCTTGCTTCTTTACTGCCATACCAACCTCATCTGCTGAAGCGATTGATGCGTCAATACCGATGCCTAGATAACCAAGTGCACGACCAAGCGCAGAGGTAAACCCATTCTCCAAGAAGCTAGTCTTGTTTATGTAGCTTGAGTTTCTGTCCTCTTGAGCATGAGCCTGGGCTCTTACAACTCCAGTGCTGTCGCATATTGTTACCTTGAAGATACCACCCTCTGAGTCAACAGAGATTACATCTTCATGTATCTGCCAGTCTTCATACTTCTTGTTGGTTCTGAAGTGTATAAGTCTTTCGTTTACTGTAACGTAATCCTTACCTTTTATGTTTATTGTTTTCATTTTCAATTAATTTAATTATATCAGTTAACTTATTCATTAGATTCATTCTCTTTGTCTTCAGGTACTCATACTTTTTTTCGTTTCGAGTTCCTGTAAGTTCTTCGTTAATGGTTTCAGTTACAATATTAAGTGACCTTTCCGTATTGGCTTTCACTACATTGTATACTCCTATTAAAAAACCATTCTCAAAAAACATATCGTATTGCTCATCAGTAACTTCCTTGTAGAAGTTGCCACCCTTTTTGGTATTGATTAGACGAACATCGTTGTCCTTCTTCTCTATCTTGATGCCCATGTATATTATTGAATCACAATCATCGTGTTGCATTCTTACACCACGGTTGGACATGTCGGCATCATACCATAAGTCTATTGGATTATACATTCTGTATAGAATCTACAAGATGCTTAACCTCTTCATCTCTACCCATAAGTGATGAGACGTGTGAGTGACCATACACAATGTTGGTATGGCTTACACTGAATCCTAAGTCGCTTAGGTATTCTTGTATCTGCTTGAGCCTCATGTTATTTTCTCGGCACAAATAGTACAATACAAACCTAGCGTCTGTGTATTCACGCTCCCTGGTATCTGATAGTATATCAATACCGTAGGCTTCCGATACTTCCTTGAAGTACTTGTCGAATATGTTACGCTTTATCATCTCTTATAGATTTCCCTGCGTAGTAGTTAGCTACTGATTTAAAATAATGTTTCATCTCTTGGTAGCTGAACATGTCGACCTTGAGATGTTCAGTCATCTCTCTTTCTCGTTCAAAAACTTCTTTCATTCTTCCCATTTTATTTGATTTAAAAGATACAACCCCCCTATAATTATGAAAACACGAAACTATTACTAACCTTATTACTTCTCTAGGGGGGCATATCTACGTTGCTAATATATAAATTGTTTGTCAAACAAACAAAAAATGTTCATAACTTTTTTATATATTAATCTACCATCTTGCTATGTTACCCCAAAATCTAAGCTTGTTTTCAAACTCATTTTCAAGTTGGAATTTCTTAGCATCAGCTAGGTTCTTAACAAACTCATCTGTAAACAAGGCAATGTCTATCATCACATCTTCTCCATTTGAATTACGCAAACTAACTCGGTCTGCTCCAAAAGAATACTCTGTGTTTGTATCAAAGAATAACGGAGTGTTGTTCTCCATGTTTCTTCGATAGAAGTTTGTCAAGTTGTTGACTGAAATCTTACGATTAAACTTCTTGCGAAACTGAGTTTGCAGTTTAGCCACTGGCATTTCGCTGTTGTTGATTAAGAAATCACGTTGCTCTTGTGAGAGTTTTCCTCTCGTTGATTTTAAATTACTCATAATTACTTATTATTAAATGAAATTAAATTGTCTTTGGCTTCTTCTAGTGTAGCCCCAAGGTAGCCACCCTCGAGGTCATAATGTTGGTAATATCCTTTCTTGAATTTACCCATATAATTTTCGTGGTCTTCAGACAAGAATGTTATTTCATCCTCGCCTTCAACATTATCCCATGGTGCAATGTCCCACTCGAAGACTCTTGTAAACTCTCCGTTCTCTACATCGAACTCCATACCATACCCTTGTTCTTCTTCCCAAAAGAAAGTGAAGCTTGGTATGTCCTCGATTAACATCGACAGTATCTCATCGTTAGGAGGAGACCACGCTGTTGTGAAAGTATAAAGTCGGTCCTCGGAATTGTTATCATAAGCACCCCACTTTGTACCCCACTCACGATTAGCCCACTCGTACCAATCGGTACAACCATACTTCTCCATGAGGATGTCGTGTTGTTGCTGAGATATTGTCTCAGGAATACGTTGAGGACTGGTCGTCCCCCGCAAGTCATCAGGCATTGGCTTGTAGTATCTACATAGCCCTACCTTAGCAATCTCTGCTAGCTTCTCGGCATACTTTTCTTCAACCGAGATAGAATTATATACATGATTAGGCATATCTATTTAATTTAAATTGTCTTCATCTTCAAACTCTGCCCACTCTAGGCAAGCACCACATAACTCATCACTGAAGTATGATGGTGGTGCACCACAACAATTACTTATCATGTCAATAAAGATATGATGGCGAGCAGTAAAAATAAAAGCCCACCTATTGTTATTATCTTGTAAAAAAGGTCTTCAAAATTATTCATTATTCTAAAATTTCATTTGTTATTAAATTTGTTATCAGTCCATGCTCGGCTGATTCCACAAGGCGTTTTGCTTCGTGGTAGTCACTGGTGAATATAACCTTGTTTGATTTTTCACCTCCGTAGTACAGTTCAATCCTGTACTTTTGTCTATTCGAGAACAACATTCTTATCATATATATAGTCCTCACAACTCATGCAATACCTAGCGTCTTGATAGTATGGGTCTTCGTGAAGTGTGTCCCCACAAGAACACCTTTCCTCTGTAACCTTCGGCTCGTATGTAGCTGTTCCAAAGTCATCATCAAAGTCATCATCTTCCCATGCGTTCCAAGTATTGAATCTGTCGTAGCTTGGTAGTATGTTCTGATTGTATGACTCGTGGTATACTCCAGTGTCTTCAGTGTCATTGAAGTATATCCATGCAGTCATGAAGTTCTCGTTCTCCATTTCAATCTTAATCTTCTCTCGCTTGTACCAATTAGGGTGCCCCTCAAGAATATCAAGTTGCGATAGTGTGTACTGGTCAACTAGAAATACATCAACCTCTACATTTTTACCAACACCCTTCTTGTTTAGTAGATAGGGCAGTCCCTGAATAACAAGTGGGTACTTGTCTTTGGTGTAACCCCTCCCCACATAAGCTGAGGTGCGAAGGTATCTTGAGTAGTTTGAGTAGTCTTTCTTTAGTGTACCATACACTGCAACAGGCACAAGGTCAAGCACATTCTTCTTGCTGTAATATATTCCATTACGCTGTACCCAATCCTGCTCGTTGTACAACTCGAATGTTTTGTTCTTCAGGTCTGCTGTCACAAACCTACAATCATTCATCTCAAGCACATCTCTCCAATGTTTCTTGGGTATGTTCTTGAGTATCCGAGCCATAGCTTCTGTGTCTGTCGTGTCTGCATCTCCAAGATTGTAGATAGTTCCGTTCTGAAACAGAATCTCATTCTTGTTGATGTTGAATGGGTGGCAGTTTTCTCTTGACACTTTACCAACCGTTGCGTATCTGAAGTGGGCAATGAATGGTCTCTTTGTAAGTAGCACCTCGTATTCTGTGCTGTCAAAGTATTCAATGTTCCACTTGTCTAGCCAAAGAACACCCAATCCATGAGGGTTCTTAGCTGCTGAAGCAATCAAGGTATCTTGCTTGATTACTTTGTCGTCGTCTTGTTTTACAATAATTACACACATAATTTAATCTTCTTCTCGTTCTAAAAATTCATATATAGTTGATGGCGTTTCATCATTAAGTAGATACTTTCTGAAGTCGTAAGACAAACGCTTTATGTAATCAACCTTCTCTCTGTCTTTGTACATACGCATAAGTATGTAGTCAATCTTCTCAAGTAGCTTGTCGTATGATTGCCTTGTTCGTATGCTGTGATGCATGATTTTGTACATCAAATCATAGCGTAGCTTTAGCTGTCTTACGTTCTGTACAACACTTGGTATTCGTATCTCAATGCCAAAGTCTTTGACATTGACTGGAGAATACTTTGTATTGTGTTCACGCACAAGCTTTTTGTTTCCACTACAATGCTCCTTGTTTAGTCTGTACCTGTACATTGAGTATAGTATAGCCATGTTACCTCTGACTTTGTTGAGTATATCATACCCACTCATTCCCCGCACAGATATACAGATATGCCCACCACACCTTCTGTTCCATGCTGAATTGATGATAGACTTTGCCTCATCAAAGTATTCAAACACTTCGTTTCTGCCTTCACTTCTTGGGCTATCCAGTGGTAGTATGTTTGTGATTGCTTCAACTCCACAAGAACTATCGGTCTCGTAGCCTTTGAACAGGTCATGAGAACCTACATAATTTCCTATATCGTTTGCCAAAAGTCCATCGAAGTTTGTGAATCCAGTCTTCTCTATCTCAAATCCAATCCTCATTTTATGTGAGTATGAATTCAAAACAAACTCTGCTTCAGGCGAATCATGATACGAACAGATATGCTCATCATCTTGTCTACTTGGCATCTCATCTTCATCATAGTAGTACTCTCCATCTGCTTCACAGTAAGTCGCATCGTTCTCTTGCACATATCCCTCTATATCATAGCACCATCTGGTTTCATCGGAGTGCAACCAATAACCCTCTGCTCGACCTCTGTCTGCAAAACAATAGTCTCCTGGGTCTTCGGTATGAATATACCCCCCATCATACAGCTCGCCTTTGTAATCAGTGTGATAATAACATTCGCGTGAGGACATACACTCCCAAGCATACTCATGCTCAACATACACTCCGTCATATTCGCACCATGTCAAGTGCTCATGCCAATCGTCTTCGTGATACCAACTTCCAGTCTCCTCACATTGATACGCTTCTTCCTTTAGAATGTACGCATCTAAGTAGTCAGCCCAAACACAATCGTCTCTCTCGTGCTCTTTGTCGTTTGGGTATGTAGTAACTAATTTTTCTTCAATCGTCTCCATGATTTAATTTAATTTAGTTTTACAAATTTACAAATAATAAACATAATATGCAAATTAAATGCACATTATCCTGTAAACTTTAAGTTGAAAGTATGACACCAGTTGTCTAATGTCGCCCAACTTATACCATAATTTGCGTCATGGTCGTCCTTCATGGCTTCTAATACAGCCATTCCTTCCTCGTCTGTACACTCGTACCCGAGGTATCTGATGTCATCAACTGACCATCTTATACATATACTATTCTCCATTACATTCTTAATTTAAAATTCATCATCTAATCTCTCTCCATGTCCATCATACTCTATTGTTGCATATCTATCCCTTCGATATGGGTATTCCCTTCCATGATAACACTCCTCGCACCAGTATCCTGTACTGATTCCGTACCAGTCATACCTTTCATCAGCATCTTCTCCACACCCTCTGCAAGGCACAACATATATAATGCTGTAATCCTCAGGTGCAAGTTCCTCGTATTCATAGGCATCTTCTGCATCTGATAAAACGTAGAAATCTGCCCATGTTTCTCCTGTTTTTGTGTTTACTATTCTATACATAGCCATTTCTCCATTTATCTATTGTTTGTGATTTTCTGTTTATAGCCAACTCCCTGCCCTCTACTATCTCAGGTATGTCGAATTTAAACCATACATTTCCTTCTCGTACTTTCACTTCCATATCTCCGTATGTAGATATGTATCTATGTAGACTCTGCTCATCATAGATAGACATATATCCATCGGAGTTTGGTATAGGCAAAGCATCATAAGCCTCAATGTCTTTACCCCATTGTAATTCTGATATCATCATAATGTTGTGCTATTTAAAGTGTTATCTCTACTATCAAATACACGCTCACTATATCCCATTAGCTTTCCACCCCAATAACTTGGTGCTGATATAAGATACTCGTGTTCGTTTATTTTGCTTACTCTAAAACTCTTCATGGTTTGCCCAAAGAATTTCAAAGTATCTCTACTAAAGTAATTTGGACTTGTCTCTGCAGTCCTTTCTTTTATCTCGTATATAGTCATATCTATTTAATTATTTGATATATCTTTTTTAAATCTCTTGTAATTCTTTCATATAAAGCAACCTCTTGGTTTAATGTTGCTCCTTTAATATACCAACTGTATTGTCCTATTAATTGGCTTTCTAAATCTCTGAATTTTTGTCTTGTAATTGATTTCATAAGTTCTCTCTTAAATAAGTTGATAATAATAATTCATTTGTTACGCTTGACTTACCTTGGTCTTGCTTCAAAATTTTCTGCACCATTTCATCTTCCAAAGCTATGCTTGGGAGTATGTTATGCTCACTGCATATCCAATAAAAATCATTTCGTGTCAT
>JAAHTH010003047.1_pt1 | contig 11954 bp, 12 predicted proteins | sample 6116091 | NCBI WGS metagenome assembly JAAHTH01 (sample SAMN13939990, study PRJNA603662) | sponge metagenome | isolation source: marine sponge | host: Mycale hentscheli | place: New Zealand | collected 2006
GGACAACGCCTTCGTGTTGATTGGTATATCGAATGTTGCACGGGTCTTTGAACGTACTCCATGGGTGAGAGGTTTCAAACAATACTTTAAGCATCTTCTTCCACAATTCTTTAGCGGGAACTATTCGGTAATTTTTAATCTCTCCTTCTTCCGCCATATCGCACAATTCATTGTATCTGCGATCAAAGTCCTTGCCAAAAAGATCGTGAAGAGTTGTGCCATCTTCGAGAGATGTATCTTTTGGATCAAAGTAATACCAAGCATCTTCATTTTGAACACGACGCATAAATTCATCAGGAATCCAAGAAGCAGTATTCATGTCGTGGCAGCGCAATCTGTCATCCCCGGTGTTCCTGCGAAGATTAAGAAAGTCTTCAAAATCTAAATGCCAGGGTTCTAAATAAGCGCAGCCTGCTCCTGGCCGCTTGCCTCCTTGGTTTACGGCAACCAGAAGGTCGTTGTAGATTTTTAACCAAGGAACTAGTCCTCCGGATATACCATTAGTGCCCTTAATGTGAGACCCAGTAGACCTAAATGGGGTTACGTCAAAACCCAACCCGCCTGCAAACTTAGATTTTCTGGCTTCCTGCCAGGCCCCATCAAATATACCATCAATTGAATCATCAAAAGTATTTAAATAACAAGAACTTAGCTGGGAGTGGGTGGTTCCACTATTAAAAAGAGTTGGGGTCGATGGAGTGTACAAAAATTGACTAAATATATTGTAAAATTCTATAGCTTTTTCATTTGGATTACTTTCGTTAAGCGATAGTCCCATTGCGACCCTCATCCAGAAAGCCTGCGGAGACTCCATAACTTTTCCTTCCTGTCTTATAAAATACCTATCTGTTAAAACCTGTATACCTAAGTATTTGAATTCATTATCTCTTTCTAAAACTAGAGATTCCGACAGCATCTTTAGGTCAAAGTTTAGTAATTTTGAATTTAGTATTCCACCAGAGGTAAGTTTCTTTATGTTTTGAACGAAGGATTTCCTGTACTGGAATGAAAAAATTTCTGAATCCACACCTTCTTTGAATACTTCTTTGTATAGACAATTGAGTAACAACTTTGAAGCAGCGTAAGAATAATTAGGCTCTTTCTCAATCTTTTCTCTGGCCGACAGTATTAACGCTTGATCTATTTCTCCAGTTGTTATTTTGTCAAATAATTGCAACTGAGCATCTAATACTATCTCGCTAGGTGAAACATCTTTTATGTTTTCACAAGCTCTTTGGGCGCTAGCATTTATTTTATCAACTTCAAAATTTTCTAGGCGGCCATTTCTCTTTTTAACTTTTATATGCATGGAGATATTTTACACTTTAAGGGGTTTAGATTTTATTAAATGTGATATTTTTATCAAAAAACTTATTCTACCACAAAAAGTCGTGTAGATCAAGAAAAAAAGTATAGACTTATTAACAATCGTTGTTGTCTACTGCTGAATTAGATCTTCCCCAATCTAAGTCACTTCTTACGTCTAAATTCCTAGACCAAACTGACTTTAAGACTTTTGGGTTGAGCCCATTTTTTTCAAAAGTAGCAATTAACGCATTTATATCTTTAGGGAAACATGTGCCTCCGAAACCTTTGTCTCCGTCGTGACCGGGTACTTGGTAGTGGGAGTGACCTATTCGCCTGTCCCCCATAACACCTTCAATAATAGAATCCCAATCAAGTCCAATCTTATCTATAAGCAAATGTATCTCGTTGAAAAAACTAACTTTAGTTGCAAAAAAACAATTAGCTATATATTTTACTGATTCCGATTCCGTGCTTTTCATTATCAAACATGGAATATTAGGGAAAGCTTTTTGGAAAAAATTCAGGGCTTTTACGCCGTTGGATTCATTATCTGTATAACCTATAATATGCCTATCTGCATTTAAAAAATCTTCTTTTGCGAATTTAGCGGTCAAGAACTCGGGGGAATGAACAATTTTTAAGCCACTGTGTTTAGATTGCAGTGTTGATGTTGTACCAATGGGAACCGTAGATTTAATTATTAAAATAGCGTCTGAACCAATTTCCTCTATGTCTCTGAAGCATGATTCTATTATTGACAGATTACAATCTTCACCCATTACGTCTTTCATTGGGGTCGGCACACAGATAAAAACTAAATCCTGTGAAACTACATCTTTTAATGTGTGTGTTGATAAGTCAGGGTTTTTATCGAAGACTTTTACGCTATATTTGTTAAAGCCGTTTGCTACAGCTGAGCCTACGAATCCGTTGCCTATTACTCCTATTCTCACTGTGGTCGATTTTCCTCTATCCAATCCTCTAGTTTTCTAGAAGGGTTCCAGTTTAGCATTTTTTTGGCTTTAGTGCTGTCGGCTAATGTTTCGCGAGATTCGCCTGGCCTGGCGTCTATGTGTACATGTTCACCGCCAGTAAGTTTAACTAAGTCTAGTACCGAATGATTTACCCCTGTACCTAGATTAAAAAGCTCCCCAATTATCTCCTTGTTGTTTGATTCTCCAGCAAGAAACATTGCTTCGACTATATCTTTTACATGTGTATAATCTCTTGTTTGTAAGCCGTCACCAACTACAGTCATTGGTTCACCTGCTGATTTTTGTCTAAAAAATAAACCAACCACAGGGGCGTAGTCACCAGCTAGGGGTTGACGTTCACCATAAACATTGAAAAATCTAAATAATACAGTTTCCAATCCGAATAACTTAGTATACATCTTGCAAAGCTCTTCGCAGTTGGCTTTGCTTACGGAGTAAGGATTTAAGCAGTCATTTGGCATATCCTCTTGCAGTGGAATTGGATTTGATAGGCCGTAACAAGAGGAGGTCCCTGCAAACATAACTCGCCTGCAACCGTTAAGCCTGGCAGCTTGAAGCACATTAACAGTTCCGAGAGAGTTGTTTTTTACTGCATCGGATGGGTCCTGTACGCAAATTTGTATTCTTGATCTAGCGGCCAAATGAAAAACTAAATCAACTCCTTTAAATATAGGTTCTAGGGCGTCAAAATCGCAAATATCAACCTTATGGTTTTCGCAATCATCCCTCCATATGAAATTTGAATTTGCGGTTGAGGACTCATCATCTACTACGACAACTTTATGTCCGGCTTTAAGTAACCTCTCGACTAGATGGCTGCCTATGAATCCAGCCCCACCTGTAACTAAACATTTTTTATTTGACATAATTCTATGTACACCTACTAACAATGGATATCTAGGTTTTTTATATACCAATTGTATGTTTTTTCTATACCTTGCCTTAAATCGTTATCTTGGTAGAATCCTAGTTTCTGAATCCTAGTGTTGTCCATTTTTTTTCTAAACGTTCCGTCAGGCTTGGAGGGGTCGAAGATTATGTCGCCGTGATATTCTAGAATATTTTTAATTGTATGAACTAGTTCTATAATTGAAACTTCATTGTTTGATCCGCAATTTAAGTGCGATATTCCGGAGTTATATACACTTGAAGCATTGACGCTCTCCAGACAAAGTGTTGCGGCCTTTGCGAGATCATCAACATATAGAAACTCCCTAAGGGGTTTACCGCTTCCCCAGACACTAACGCTTAAGCTGCCTTTTAATTTGGCGCAATGAATTTTGTTTATCAACGCAGGTAAAACGTGAGAGCTTTTTAAGTTAAAATTATCCCTGGGGCCATAAAGATTGCACGGCATTATTGAGTAAAAATTATCTCCGTATTGCTTATAAAAGCTTTCGCACATCTTAAGCGCGGCGATTTTAGCTATAGCATAAGGCTCGTTCGTATACTCAAGCGGTCCGGTAAGTAGGTATTCTTCTTTAATTGGTATTTTTGCATCCCTTGGATAGATGCATGATGAGCCAAGGTTGATTAATTTTTTTACATTGAAGTCGTGGGAAGATTTTATAACATTTGAAGCTATCTGTAAGTTTTGATATATAAAATCTCCTCTGTATGTATTATTTGCCAGTATGCCTCCAACTTTTGCAGCGCAAAGAATAACGTAATCTATGCTGTTACTTTCAAAGAAGGCGTTAACGGATTTCTGGTTTAATAAGTCAAGTTCACTCCTGGTCCTTGTTACTATATTCTTGTAGCCTTTTGAGTTTAATTTATTAAGGATAGCTGAACCAACCATGCCTTGGTGTCCAGCAATAAAAACTTTATCCTGTTTCACTGAGATAGTAGTCGGTAGTCGTTTTGGTACATTTTTCTAACTAAACCGAGAAAATCAGTTTTACGGACCCAGCCCATTTCTTTTTCTGCCAAGCTGCAATCGCCACAAAGCTTATGAACTTCAGCTGGCCGATAGAATTTAGGGCTAACTTCAAAAAATAATTCACCTTTTTTTGTGTAGAACTTTTCGTTATCCTCTTTGCCTTCGGAATAGAATTGAATCCCGGCGCATTTTAAGGTTTCCTCTAGGAATTCTCTAACGCTATGCATTTCCCCGCTACCTAGAACGTAGTTTTTTGGTTTGTCTTGATTGAGCATAATCCATACTCCGGACATAAAATCTTCCGCGTCACTCCAGTCTCGCTTCGCTTCTAGGTTTCCAAGCTGTAAAATTGGAATGTCTTTTCCGTTTTCTAGAGCAAGTTTAATCTTAGCTACGCTGTTACTTATTTTTCTAGTAACAAAGTCTAAGCCCCTGCGGGTTCCTTCATGATTGAATAACCAACCCTGGACAGCGTATAAGTTGTAAGACTCTCTATATACCCTTACAATATGTCGTGCTGCGCATTTTGCAGCACCATATGGGGACTGCGGTCTAAGTGGGTGGTTTTCATCCTGAGGTATACAAACAACGTCTCCAAATTCTTCAGAAGATCCAGCATTGTAGAATCTGCAGTTTGGCGCAAATCTCCTGATGGACTCTAATATGTGGAGCACTGCATCCGCATCGGTATCCCAGGTCTGAATTGGGTAATCCCAGCTTCCAGCAACAAAAGATTGAGCCGCAAAGTTTATGAAATAGTCGGGCTGGATGTCAATAATCACGTCCCTCATGCTATGGGCATCATTGAGATCCATGTTTATTAATTTGAACTGAGGATTGTCTTCGAGATGAATAATGTTTTCGTGGTTTTTTACGCTAAGGCGTCTTACTGCACCGTATATTTTAAAACCGGATTCACCTAATTCTTCGGTCAATAAGCTTATTAAATAGTCTGTCATGTGGCTTCCGTCTTGACCTGTTACTCCTGTTATAATTATTTTTTTCATTGTAATATGTTAAAAGTGGGAGAGGGGAATTATAATTTATTTTTTTGATTGTTTGATAATAAATTCTTAAGGTTATAAAAGTAGCTCCTTGATTGAATTGAAACCTTTATTTTTGGAGAAAAATTAGTAGATCTATATATGTAAAGTATTTTGTCGTAAGCTTCTTTGTAGCTTTTGGTTATGTTTTGATTATCGGAATCATGTGGGGGGTAATCAAATAATCCGGAGCCAATTAAATCTAATTGACTTAAATTTTTAAACCAGTATAGAGTCATGGGCAGCAAGGAGTAGGTTAGTTTTTCTATTTTGCAACCACCATTAGTGAACAGATAGAGGTTTTCTTTAAAGCGTATGTCTTGATATATTTGTGACTTTTGATTATTTAGTATAAGGGTAGGGTTTTTAATAAAACATTTTTTGTAAAATTCAAAAGGGGGATTAGATTCGTAGGTGGAAATATAAGAAAGTTTATTTAAGGGGTTGGTATTTAATGTTGATAAATGAGGCGATTCGTAGCCTAGGAAATTAATTTGATTAAGGTAGTCTGCACTAACACCAATAAGGGAGCGACAATAGCACTGCAGGTCAATGGGGGCATAAAAATCAGGAACGAAGCTTATTTCTCTAAGCGCTATCAGGGAGGATGCTGAAGAAGATATTATTAAATATCCATCTTTTCTTTTTGATTCAAAATATTTATTGTTTAAATTTTTGTCTAAAAAATCGCTAATCAATAAGATTTTCGAAAAATTAAGCATGTTAATAGGGTCTGTATTACTGTTTGCTTTAAATGCCTTTAGGGGTTTAGTTTTATTTAATTCGCGCTTCTTGGGAGGGGTTGGTTTTATTTTTTTAAATTTCTTTTTTATGCGAGACAACTCTGAGAAATAACTCGATTTATTGATTGATATGTTGATATTAAGGCGAGCCAACATTTCCCTGTAAAAGGGTAGAATGTTTTTATATGCGGCTTTATAGGCGGTATAGGAAGATTTATTACCGCCAAAGTACCTTTGTTTATCAAAATAGCCAAATCCCGTTACTGATAGTGTTTTCAGGTCTTTAAACCAAAATAAAATAATTGGAATTAAAATATACGTAAGCTTGTCTACCTCCTTGGTTCCGTTCATAAATCTATAGAGGTTTGATTTTAAGTCAATGTTTTTTTTAAAACTATCTTTAGCTTGTATAACAACCGCATCCATATGGAGACAATTATTGTATGATTTAAGGGGGGAGGGAGACTTGTAGGTTTCTACGTATTTTTTATTTTCGAGAAAGTTTGATATTCCTGCATTCTTTTTTTTCCAGACTTTTAAATTTGTAGCAAACAAATCATTGAGTGTTAGAATTTTATAACCAAGGAAGTTGATTTTTTTTAAAAAACTTAAACCTATTTTTTTAACAATATGGCAATATGATTGAGGGTCAATAAAGCTGTGAAAATCTGGGGTAAACCCGATATCGTGAAGAAATATTAAGGAAGATGAGGAGAATGATATAATCACATGTCCGCTATCGCGCTTCTTAGTAAGGAATGATTTAGTGATTTCTGGTTCTGGAGACGGGCCAATCAGAATCACTTTAGTGGAATTTAATGGATTGGATATTTGTGTTTTAAAGTTCATCCTGGAGGTACAATGACTCAGCTAGATTAAATTGCCAATCATAATCTATGTCAAAGCATTCTAGTTCATTCATTATAAACAGCTCTGGCTCTGGTGGATTATTAATGTCTATCCAGTGACCAGAAGATATTATATCCATTCTGCTTGCATATAGGCAATGGGCAGCTTCATAGACAGGGTCAATAAATTTTGTATTCCAAGGAATATCCCCCCATTTGGTTATGGGTTTGCCTTGTGCGTTCCAGTAGTAAGTTCTTTTTTCAAAAACCGCAAATCCACCCTCTTTTTTAGAGCCAACAAAAGATTCAAAAAAACTATCTATAGTTTCAATTTTCAATAAAGGATTGCAAGCACTAATTAATACTACATATTTAAAAGGTAATTTATTATGCCATTCATAAATTTCAGTAATAGGTTGACCTTCTGAGTTGGCCGAAGACTTAGATCTATGGAATATATTTATATCGTGTTTAATAGCTGCTTCTTTTAATTCATTTTCATAAGCAGAAAAATATATATTTTTAAAAGGTATAACTTTAGATGATTTTAATTTTTTAAATAAAATATCAATTAATGTGGTACCGCAAAAAGGTTTTAGCATTTTTCCTGGGAGCCTTTGTGATCCCATTCTGCCTTGAACTAATACGCATATTTCACTAATTGTTTTCACTTTATTTATTGTTGGCTAATTGATCTAGGAGCTTACTTATTTGACCATCACTTTTATTAATTTCAGCGAGTATTGGTCTAGCCTCTTCGGGGGCATGCTTGAAGGCTACCCTTAATATGTCCATCCAGTTTTTATTATTTTTAGTTCTAACTTTTTCTACTTCGTCGATTATCTCTAAGTCTTTCATAATTTTAAATAATATAATTGATTTGAATGTTTTGTAAACCCATTCTTTTCGGCTAACTTGATTGACGCGATATTGCTATCTTTAATCTCGGCTAAAAATTCTCCAGAGTTATTTTCTAGGAACATTTTTAAGATTAAAGTTCCATAGCCTTTGCCTCTTTCTTTGGGGTTAATATTCCATGATAATGTATTTGTATTATCTGGACCTGTATCACATCTTATAGTTCCTAAAGATCCATTAATCGGATCTTCTAATATGTAAATTTTTCTAGCACTAAATCCTAAACTCCTGCCCAGCCAATCTTTGTGAGTTTCTTCATCTATAATATTTTGATCAAAGGAGTTCATTCTGGATATTGAGTCATTCCTCCATTCCAAAAGAATCTCCCAGTCTTCAAATTTAGCTTCTCTTAATAACATATGAAATCGTCTTTTTTATAAACTTTATCAGAAACTTTACCTAAAGTCAAGTCAAAATTTTTGGCGGGTATATTGCCTTCCAGGAATGGTCTTTTGGTAGTTATATTGTCTATAGTGAATATATCTCCTTTGGGGATATATTGTTTAGCTACAACTGAACGCATGGCTTTACTGAATTTTTTTTCTGAATTAGATAAATTATTAGAATCTTTTTTAATGATAGACTTTTCGGCAAAACGTATATGTTCAATCATTAGTTTTAACTCTTGGGGTTCTAGCGCAAAGGAGTGATCTGGGCCAGGTAGGTGTCTACTTAATGTGAAATGCTTTTCTATAATTGAGCCACCTACAGCTACAGCTAGCGCTGGGGTAAGAACGCTTTCAGTGTGATCGGATAAGCCCCATTTGTGTCTAGAGTCTGATGATAATTGCCGAACGATATCAATACCAGCATCCTCGATTGGTGTTGGGTATGCATTATTGCAATAAAGGAAACTCAATTCGTTATTATATTTATTGGCTATAGAAAAAACTTTCCCTAGAAAATTCATTTGGAAACCTATCCCGAGTGATATGATTAATGGTAGTTTTGAGGAGGCTACCATTTCTATAAAACGAAAATCTGTAGATTCAAATCCTGAAATTTTTAAACGCTTAACTCCAATTTCGCAAAGTTCTTCAACGGCTTTTTCGTCAAAAGGCGTTGACATAAACTCAATACCGACTTCGTCGCAATATTTTTTTAAGTCGCTTTGCCATTCCCTTGGTAGCTCAATATTTTTAATTAATTTGTTTATATCCTTATAACCAGCAAAATTAGGGGTGTTTTTACTGTATAAGGTTTCTGAAGAATAGGTTTGAAATTTGCATGCAGTAGCGCCAGATTTAAGCGCCACATCTATGAGGGATTTAGCTTGATCAAAACTGCGGTTATGGTTAGATCCGGCTTCAGCTATAACAAAAGTTTTCAATTATGCTTCAGTTTTAAAGTAAATCGAGTCAGACCAAATGTCTTCAAATTTTAAATCTACGTTTTTGTAAAGTGGTATGTTGATAATATTTTCATGAATTGTTTCTGAGTTTTTAAGCTCCAACCCTTCGTCGAAATATTTTGTTTTATGGAGTAGTGGGTAGTGGGTTTGAGTTGGGTAATGTTTTTTTAATTTACCCCTGTTATTCTCGTTAGCTATAACCGTAGCAAAATAGTAAGAGCTATTTTTATCGTGAGGAAGTAAGTTTGAATTAAATAAAATGTCGTCAAATATGGCCGTCCTCTTTTTTAATAATTTAAAGTTGTCTTTCCTCTCTTGTAGTCGATCCCTGTGTGTTTTGGAGCTTTCTATAGCAATACAGCAGTTTAGGTTGTTCATGTAAAACTTGAAGCCAGATTGAATTATATCATAAGATTTTTTATTATTTTGCCTACCAAAATTCCTGTAACAGTTAAAAAAATCAAAAGCGTTTTGGTCGTCAGTGCTAATCATACCTCCGTCACTTGAGCAAATAGGTTTACGAGGATGAAATGAAAAGAATGTAAAATGGGATTTTATTTTAGGGGTAACGCAGTGAGCCGAATCGGTGACAATTATTTCGTCACCCTTGGTTTTTTTATTTGGTATGTCGCTTAGCCCGCCATATAAAATTGGCATAATAACTGCCTGGTTTGCATTACGACCACCCCTCTTGTTTAAATAATCATTATAATCAAAAAGTAAATGGTCATCTACGTCTACAAAAAATATATTATGACCCAAGTGTTTTGCAGCCCAAACTGGTGAAGTAAAACCTATGGATGGGGTATATATATCACAGGTTCCATGAATAGATTTTAGGTAATCAAAAATCATGAAGGCTGCTGCGCTGGCTGAGTTTGTGGATATATTGTATTTATTACCAGAATATTTTTTAAAAAGTTTTTCTAACTCTAATGATAACGAGCCAAAACCTATGTCCCCTTTTTGGATTAACCCTGAAGCTTTAACTATTTGATGTTGGCAAAAATTAGTATCAAAAAGTTTCATAGAAGGCCTGTTTTAATTAATGATATTAAAGGCTCAATCTCATTCTGTATCCATAGTTCTGAATTAAAATGTGGACCCGTGTACTTGTCGAAATCTTGATATGTTTTTTTTGTATACTGTGGGCGTACTTGGAGTAAGTCAACGTCCGGCACCTTATAGGTGAATGGTAGCTCTGTGATTGACAGCATATCTTCGTGCAGTTTTTCTCCAGGCCTTAGGCCTGATATGCTGGTTTTAGCTTTTTCTCCTAATATTTTTTCTAACGCGCTGATGCATGAGGGTAGTGTGTATGAATTAATCTGTGGAACGAAAACTTCACCTCCGGTAGAGTGGGTCAAGGCATTAAGGACGGCGTTGGACGCATCTTTGAGAGTAAACAAAAACCTAGTCATTTGTTCCGAAGTAACGTCTATAATTTTTTTATCTTTTATTTTGTCCATAAACAATGGAATAAATGAACCTCTGGATGCGATAACATTGCCATACCTAACTGAAGAAAAAATAGTATCAGAATTATTATTGTGAAAGTCGAAATTTGTAAAAATTCTTTCGGCTATAAATTTACTAGAGCCATAGACGTTGACTGGTTCACATGCTTTATCCGTAGATATTAAAATGCATTTTTTGACATTATTATATAATGCAGATCGAGCCACGTTCTGAGAACCCTCAATATTCGTTTTAACACACTCATCTGGAGACATCTCCATGTCATCAATTCGTTTTAATGCGGCGGCGTGGATTATATAGTCGGGCTTATGGAAGGCGCAAGTTTGGTTAATTTTTTCAAAATCCCTAATGTCTCCAATAGATGTTTCAATATCTGGTATAGATTCTTTTAATAGGAAGTGTTTACCTTCATCCCTGCTGAATGCTATAATTTTAGCACCGCTGCGGTGGAGTTTTTCGCATAAAACTCTCCCTAGCGATCCCGCCCCCCCGGTTATCAATATAGTTTTATCTTTAAACAATTTCATTTATTTTAATTTTCTTTATTGATTTTGGGTAATTGTTGAATCTAGAAACTAATTCTAGTGATACCCCTTTACCTGAAAACCATTTGTTCCATGAGTCCATTAGTCTTAAGTGCATGTTTTTTTCTTCATTAAAATTAATCCACGGGGCGCTATGATGCGGGTCATTTGATACTTCTTGACATTTATTATCTTTATCTCTATAGAAGTGCGTCCTACTTCCAGATGATTCATTATCGCAACCTATCAATATAATCCTAGAGAAACCTAAATGTTCGCATATATAAAATATCAACTCAGACATAATCCCTGGGCCACATGGCCTAAGATGAATATCGCATCCGTCCCATGCGTTCTTGATTAAGTTTCCACTCCTTGAGAAGGTCCACTTATCTAATTCGTCACAAGTGCCACTGTTAGCACATAGGGCAGATAGGCTTTTTCTCTTATCCCTCTCTTTGATGTGAAAATATAAATCAAATGGGTTGCTGGATGGCGCTAAAGATGATGCTTCGAATATCATTGGTTTTATTTCACCGTAATCATAATTCTGTATATTACAACAGTTATAAGCGTGAATGTCAACAAAATTCTTAAACAAATTATAAGATTGCTTGATTGCTATGACTCTATTTGCGTTTAATATATTCCTTATTGTGGCGCTATCATATTCACTTAAGAACGGAGAGCACCCCAATACAACAACAGTTTCTCCCGAGAATTTATTATGTATAGATTTAATTAAACCTTCCTGGTCTTCTAGAACTTTTTTCCTTGACATTTTTAAAATTTATGTTATAATGCTTCTAAACCTTTGGTTTTGAAGCTTTTCTCATGTTAATCTTATTATTCTTACGTAGACC
>JAAHTH010002564.1_pt1 | contig 11948 bp, 8 predicted proteins | sample 6116091 | NCBI WGS metagenome assembly JAAHTH01 (sample SAMN13939990, study PRJNA603662) | sponge metagenome | isolation source: marine sponge | host: Mycale hentscheli | place: New Zealand | collected 2006
ACTTTGCAGATTTTTGCTGCTTCGCCGGTGGTAAAGACTGTTTTTGTACTCATTGAACCATCCTCTCCCTAGGTGGTTGGGCGGGAAAGAATAAATCTCCACCCGACACGTCTAAGTTGATTTGGGTGCTGTACGGCGGCGAAGGTAAACCCGGGTTCCCCCGTAGTCCACGCGGTCATCGCTCAACTCCGCATACACCACAAACTACTGAATCCTACTATTTGGAAAAATTGACCGTTCCATCCGATATTGCCAACCTTGCCAACACGACCGGATTATATCTAACCTGTCCGGTCGGTCAAGATTGATTAGATTAACATAATTGCGGTAAATGAGTGGTTGAGGTTGACCTATCCGAGAATAATTTTCTTTCTATTCACGCTGTTAACCCTATACCTCCCATCCTTTCTACGCCAATTCATCCGTTTACCAGGTCGAAGATAATTCTCTTTTTTGGATTAAAAAAAAAGCAATTGGTAAAATAGGCAAAATGGAAATTGATTTGCGACGCAGCACTAGTTAGCAAGCTGCTTGAAAACCAAGGTTCGCTTTCGCCAAACGATTGATTTCTCTATAGTCCCGCACGCACTTTTTAGTTTTTTTGCCTTATTCCTGTTTTGAAATAGAAACGGGTCGCTTAAATGCCAACACACGTGTTTCGTTCAAAATCGATCCTCAATCACTTTCAACAAGCTTGCCTTGGCCTCTGGGCGATCGCTTTTTGCTCAATCGCGCTGACTGGTTGCGGCAGCACTACTACCCGCACTGCAACCGAGCAACTGCTCATGTCCGATGCAGTCGACCAGGCCATCAGCCAAATTGATTTTCAATCTCTACGCGGCCAAAAGGTATTTCTCGATACGCTGTACTTGCACTCTGTGAAAGGGGTGGGGTTTGTGAATTCAGAATACATTATTAGCTCGTTGAGACAACAACTTACAGCCGCCAGCTGTTTAATCCAGGACACGCGGGAATTGGCAGATATCATCGTTGAACCGAGGGTAGGTGCCCTGGGAACGGATGGACACGAAGTCGTCTACGGCATCCCGCAAGCGAGTTCTCTTACCTCAGCAGCGAGCATGTTTTCCAACTCGCCACTCCCAGCGCTCCCCGAGCTTTCGTTCGGCAAAAGCAACGCGCAATCGGGAATCGCCAAAGTAATTGTCTTCGCCTATGACCGCGAGTCTCGAACTCCCATCTGGCAATCAGGAATCGCCAAAGCCGAAAGTACAAGTAGTAACACCTGGTATCTCGGAGCTGGACCGTTTCAAAAAGGAACGATTTACGAAGGCATGAGGTTTGCCGGGCAGAAATTACCTCCCGCCCCTAACCTCGATGCAATGACAGCAGAAAATCTGTTGATCAACCGTGAAAAAAACAAACCGCTGCCGCCCGCTCCACCCACAATTGAATATGGCAATGAGTACGTTTTTGAAAATTTATCCCCTGACTCTCTGAACATTGCCTCTTTAAACAAAGAATCTACCGAAGAGGGCAAGCCCACCATTCAAAAAGCGAATTACGAAGACGAGCTGAAACCAGCGAAGTGATTTCCCCCCCGCCGTGACATTCAATCGAGCTTGGTTCAGCATCTCACAGCCAATCATTCACCGACACAGAATCTAGCGCTCCGCTGAACCGCGGCATCGTCAACCATCGATCCACTACTGACTATAGGACTAGTTCTTTTTCGGTGTGACCCCACCGTTGGCCATCGGAAGTGTACCTGCGAAAAGTCCCTGAATCACTTTCGTCATATGGCGAAAGTTAAGCTTCTGAGATTCGTCACCCGGCATGTGGTAATCTTCATGCAGGCTGCCCGCCGAAAAGCTATGAGCAATCACACCCTTTTGTGCGAATGGGTAATTATCACTTGAACGATACAGCATGTCGCCACTGAATTGAGGGTGTTGGAAAATCAAAACGCCCACTTCTTTTGCACCGACGCTCATCAATTCACTCATATCTGACTCGTCCCAACCCGTCGACCAGCATTTCCCGCTGGCTCCCGGTTCAGGTCGACCGATCATTTCGATATTTACGTTAGCCACTGTCTTTTCAAGCGGCCAAACAGGATTGCTGACATAGTGCTTCGATCCTAGAAGCCCTTTCTCTTCGCCCCAGAAAGTCATAAAAATCACACTCCGCTTGGGGCCATTCGGCATCGCAGCAAAGGCATCGGCAAGACTCAGAACAGCCGTTACACCAGACGCGTTGTCGTCGGCGCCATTGCAAATCACGTCGCCAACATTCCCCTTAATTCCGACATGATCGAGATGGGCCGAGATGATGATTGCCTCTTTCGCTAACTCAGGATCACTTCCCGGAATCATTCCAATCACATTCCGAACAACTGCCGTCGATTTCATTTGCCGCGGCAACGATATTTCATAGTTTCCATCAACGGCACCTTTTTCGACTAAAACTACATGGCCAGAATTAGATTCACGCCCCGTTTGCATTCGCGGCGCACCACTCGAAGAAGCCATCCCGACTAAACGATGATCCGGATCAACCTGAACCAAAATTGCCGTCGCTCCATTTTCCCTTAAACGGGCCAGGCGCCGCATAAAATTGCTCTGATCACGGCGCGATTGAAACTTTTCCGCAACGATGCAAACGGGACCGTCAAATTTCTCATCATTCGCATTATCCCCAGTCAACCTTTCCACCTTGCCTTGATATTCAAATTCTTCGTCGCTGGCGGACAACAGCCCATACGCGGCAACAGTGCCTCCCTCCCGTTTCACGCTTAGTGATCCAGCCGATACCTTGGCTACTTTGATTTCATGATTCTGGTAATAAGATCCGTCTTCCCCGAGCCCTTTTAAGCCCGCCCCGAGGAACCTGGCCGCGACGTAACTCGATGCAATTGTGAGCTCAGGGGAGGGGGTGTCACGCCCCCTCATTTCATCAGATGCCAAAAATGAAACAGTCGAAGTAACGATGCTTTCGTTAATTACCTTAATCGATTCCGCAGGCACGCCTTGCTGGGCAATGGCAGCTGAGCTGGAGAATACGATCGCGCAACATCCCACCACGAACCCAAAGTGAAGCCTATTTTTTTGACGCATCATTTTTCCAATTGACCTCGGTAAAAAATTAAGTTTTAGGAAATCTGTTTTCACAAATCATGTCGCCATGACTAAAAATGATTTTCGAAGAAAATTTCAGGATCCCGACTTGCCCTCGAGATGCAACATCACCATCGCAATATCCGCCGGTGTAATTCCGCTAATTCGCTGTGCTTGATCTAAACTCGCAGGACGAAAACGCCCTAACTTCTCCTTGGCCTCTTTCCTCAAATGAGACAGCCCTTCGTAATCAAAATGCTCAGGGATTTTCTTTTTGGCCAAACGTTTATGCTTTTCAATCGTAGCCTGCTGACGGTTGACGTAACCAGAATACTTAATGTCATAAACAACCTGCAGCTTGACCTCTTCGGTCACATCCCGCAGCGACGGTAAATGACTTTCCAATTCACCCCATTGCGTTTCGGTTCGCTTAAGGAGTTTCTCCAGCGTGACTCCTTCAACGCGATGACTTGCCAGCAACTGGTTGACGCGAACAATTTCTGTCTCTTTCGCGTCCAGCCGGTCAAATCGATCCGCTCCCACTAATCCCAATTCAAACGCTTCCCGCGTCAACCGGCGATCAGCGTTATCCTGCCGAAGCAGCAAGCGGTATTCGGCGCGACTGGTAAACATTCGATAAGGCTCGTCCACACTGCACGTGACAAGATCATCGATCAACACTCCGATGTAGCCTTTATCTCGATCGATTACCCAATCTGGTTTTCCTGCCAGTTTCAGCGCTGCATTCGCACCGGCCATCAAGCCTTGAGCTCCCGCCTCCTCATATCCTGTTGTTCCGTTAATCTGACCAGCGAAATAAAGCCCGGCGACAGTCTTGGTTTCCAAAGTCGGACGCAATTGATCCGGCGGACAGAAATCGTACTCCACCGCATACCCATACCGCATGATTTGCGCATTCTCAAGACCGGGAATCAGCTTGAACATCGCGTCCTGCACGTCCCGGGGCAAGCTTGTGGATACACCATTGACATAAATCTCGAGCGTATCGCGACCCTCCGGTTCTAAAAACAACTGGTGTCGGTCCTTGTCCGCAAACTTGACAATCTTGTCCTCAATCGAAGGACAATAACGTGGGCCGCTTCCCTGAATCTGACCGCTGTACATTGGCGCACGATGCAAATTATCTCGAATCAACTGATGCACATTTTCATTCGTAAATGTGATCCAGCAGGGAATTTGTTCAACCGAAAAATCATCCGTCAAAAATGAAAAGGGCTGAGGGTTATCGTCGCCTGGCTGAATTTCAGCTCGACTATAGTCAATCGTTCTTCCGTTTAGTCGGGGCGGAGTGCCCGTCTTGAATCTTGCCAACTCAAACCCAAGCCGATTGAGAGCAGCACTGATCCCGGTCGTCGTTCCCTCGCCGGCGCGACCTCCCTTGGTTTTTGCCTCCCCCGTATGCATGAGTGCTGATAGAAATGTCCCAGTTGTGAGAATTACAGCTGGAGCATGATATTCCACGTCGCCTAAAACACGCACTCCAATCACGCGCTGCCCATTATCGCTTCCCTCAATCTCCTCAGCTTCCGTCAAAATATCTAACACGACCTCCTGACGCAGCTCTAAATTCTCCTGATGTTCAATCGCAGCCTTCACCCAGTTCTGATAACCTTTTTTGTCTGCCTGCGAGCGAGGACTGTGCATCGCCGGCCCTTTTCGCATATTCAGCATCCGGAACTGAATTCCAGTCGCATCGATTGCTTGCCCCATCAGTCCGCCGAGGGCATCTATCTCGCGGACAAGATGGCCTTTTGCCACCCCGCCGATTGCAGGATTGCAGCTTAACTGCCCAACGGTATCTAGATTTGTAGTAATCAACGCAACTCGTGCACCGAGCCTCGCCGCAGCAGCGGCAGCCTCGGTACCCGCATGACCAGCCCCGACAACGATCACGTCATATTTATAGATAATTTTGTTCATGCAATTTCCCGAACCTTGATGATTATCTCATCTTATTTGATCGAAAGATAACCCATACCCCAAATCGAAACCGTTGGAGTTTTTTTAACGGCTTAAACCACCCCAATGCCCCCTGAAATTGGTTTAAGAACTACACGATAGCATTGAACAGCCAACCCGATCACGTGCCCATTCAGGCCGTTTTTCAGCGAACGCTTCTTTCCCGTCCTGCTCAACATAGGGATTCCGAAGGACCTCCAAAAGCTCCTGAATCATCGCATGATCACCTTTCTCTGATCGATCAATCGCGAGTTGGGCCAAATAATTTCGGAGGACATATTTTGGATTCACCCGGTTCATGTTCGCCTTTCGCTCCTCATTTGAAAGTCCATCCTCTAAAAGGCGACGCCGATAGTTGCCTACCCACTTCAAAATTCGCGATCGAACATCCCCCACTAATAATGCCGGTGAATAGTATGCCTCACGCAGGACACTAATAATTTCATCGTCCGACTGCTCTTCGACACCAATCTCCGCAAGGCTGCGAAAGAAAATCGTCATGTCAGTCTCAAGTAATATCAAGATCTCGAACAGCTCTTTTTTGAGACTTTCATCAGTCGCAGCCGTATAACTAAGTAAGCCCAACTTCTCTGCAATCATCTGGCTAGACCCTGACTCAATCATGTCGAGATAAACCTCCAGACCTCGTTGCAACGATTCCACATCACCTACCAGCGGCATAATTGCATTTCCAAGTTGATACAAATTCCAATGAGCAACGAGAGGTTGATTGCCAAACCGATACCGCTTGCCCGCAGCATCCGTTGTATTGGGAGTCCACCCTGGATCGTAATCCTCCAACCAACCGTAAGGGCCATAGTCAATCGTAAGTCCAAGAATCGACATATTATCCGTATTCATCACACCGTGGACGAAACCGACTCTCATCCAGTGAATGACCATCTCTGCCGTGCGTCTACAGACCTCTTCAAACCAGAGTGAATACTTCTCAGGTCGATCTGAATGCAAGTGTGGAAAAGAATCCTCAATTGTAAAATCGCACAAACGTTTCAGGTTAACCAAGTCATCCCGAGCAGCAAAAATTTGAAAATTGCCAAATCGAATAAAAGATGGAGCCACCCGGCAAACAACCGCCCCCGCCTCGTATTTTGGATTTCCGTCATACAACATATCCCGCATGACCTGCTCGCCGGTTAAGACTAACGACAGCGCGCGAGTTGTCGGGACACCAAGATGATACATCGCTTCACTACATAGAAATTCTCGAATCGACGATCTCAGGACCGCTAATCCATCAGCGGTGCGTGAGTATGGAGTTGGTCCTGCACCTTTCAATTGCAGCGCCCATCGATCCCCCAATCCATTGACGACCTCGCCCAGATTAATGGCTCGTCCATCCCCCAGTTGCCCCGCCCAATTGCCGAATTGATGTCCGCCATAGCACATCGCATAGGGATCCATCCCTTCAAGCAAACGGTTTCCACCAAAAACCTGAGCAAATTCTGCTGACTCAAATTCTTCCGGACTCAGATCGAACAGGTCTCCCACTTCAGTCGCGTGCGCGATCAGGGTTGGCCTTCCAACTGGCGTGGGCAATACTCTCGAATAACAGGCTCCAACAACTTGTCGCCGTCCGTTACTCAAATCAGAATCAGCAGGCAATTCGTTGACAAACCGATTGTCAAATTTCAATTCGTTCAGGCGGCGTTTAAGATTGTCGGTCATAGCTTAATTTCGTTTTCAGCATCAAAAATATTCGCAAAATGAACTCAATTCTCCGGGTCGGCAGAACCATTCATCTCATTCAGCAACGTCTCCAACCCAATAAGATTGGCACTTAGGCTCTCTTTCACATCTTCGTCAGCACGGTGGCCAATTATTCCGATCGGCCCGTCATAACCAGCCTTAATTACTTCGCGGATCATTTTTGCCTCGTGAAGCCCTTTTCCAATTGGCAAAATCTGATTGGCATGTGTTCGGCGATTGACAGTTTCAGGATCTGCCATTCCGTTCAGATTAAGACACAACAAGAACGGCTGAAGCGACTTAAACACATTTGAAAAATCGGCAATATCTTCGTGACCATGATGAAAGCTGTACACAATCCCGACATTAGAGAGCCCGTGCTGACGGCGTAGTCGTTCACACACTGCAACCAAATTCTCTGGCTTCCCAGCCCAACCACCATGGCTGTAGATTCCAAATTTCAAACCGAGTTCGTTCGCTCTTTGCGCTTTGGGTAAAAACTGCTGGACCACAAAAAGCGTTTTTTCTTCCTCAGTACCCTCTGGCAATTTACCTCGAAACATATCCCAAATCTGCGGTTGAATTTGATACTTTTGAATTAGCGAAGCCATGGATTCGTGCCAATTCCAAAACGCAAAATACTCAAGTCCATTTTTCTTGTATTCGATTATTTCTTGCTCGAACTCGGGAATATGTTTTTCCCGCCAATCATAGGCCACCCGGTTAAAACCCAGATCGCGAACCATCTCAGCACGATCAGCCGGACCCCGATTCTTGGCATCAAACGGGACGATACACCAAGCGACAAGGTTTTTGGTAAGAAAGTTCTGATACTCTTCCACCAGGTCCGAAGAGTTATTTTCATCGCTTGATAACTGCAGCAAAGCCTCTGCAAATGCACTTCCGATTCGGTTGTAACATTTTACACTGCCAAGGTAATGATAGGGCCGATCAGAGCCAATCCGTTTCCACTCTTCTAAATTCTCTTTCCACCCGTTGGTAAAAACCGCATCAGCCTCCACATCCCAATACTGGTCTGTTTGTACGATCGCCACATTCCCCTTGAATTCTTCCATCGCACCAACCGCGGCCTGATTCCGTTTAAACTCGATTTTCTTTCCATTGACCCTTTCCCCCCGGACACCACCCACGCCGAGCACACCGACCACAAAGGGCAAACCGGGACACTCGAGATCCTTCCGCACATCCCGAATAAAGTGAGCCATGTTTTCAGGATAAGCCGCCACAAAATCCGGCTTCATCATATCGTTCCACCCCTGAAACCACACGAACCCAGCGATCTCATACCCCGCTTCAATGTCGTAACTGGGAATAAAATCGCCGATCTTAGAAAGCGTCTCCTGAATCTCGTTAATCATTTCACGATAATAAAACCCGTACGATTTCTTGACGTCGCTTAACGTCATTTCCGGCTTACGCTTTTGCTCCTTAACCAACTGAGAATCCAAAACCTCGCCGCCGGGCAAGCCGGCACTGGGTGATCGAAAATCACGAAACAACGACTTCCCTCCCCAGGCAGTTTTAATCAACAGCACAGGCTCTTCTAAACGATCTCCCATCGAGAAGCCAAACTGCAATTCTGGACCAATCCGATTGGGACTACCAAACCCAGCGGTTAACTTCCCGTTCCGTTCCAGAAATTTGATATAGACATCGTCGCGCTCAATCAACTCACCCTTATTATGTAAATGAGCGAACAATTTTTTGGTCTCTGGCTGCATCATTTGATGTTGCAACAATGCCACCGTCGCCTTGCCTTCCATATTGGATTGCCCAGCGAGGATAAAAACCTTTACCGGTTTTGCAGAAACAGACTCGATTAATCCATTCGACTGCGCATGCACTGAGCCAACCAGAACCATCGCCACGAGCAACAATTGATAAGCAGATCGTTTGATCACTTGAAAACCTTTTTAACTTGGGTGCAAAACATTGATTGCCAACACGAGAAGCCCTACTTGCGAGTCCCGGTTCACCACCAGAATTCGTTCGCCAACTTCGCGTTGTGCATTGTAGCATTTCAACATCGGGACACACGCATGCCCGATTCAGACTGCGACGCGACGTTTGAGTTTGTTCCATGATGATTGTGGCGGGGCATTAAATTCACATGGATTCTTGATAAAAAAATTCTCAACTGCGACGGATGGCCTCGCTAAAACCCAATCGTTTTCTCAGCGACCTGAGCTTGTTTTTTAAACGCAACCGATAAATTACCAAGGATGTCAGTCGCTAACAGTGACGTTTGCCCCGTGGATTCAGCAGCCAGGTCCCCCGCGTTTCCGTGTAAAAACACACCTGTCACCGCGGCATCCAGCGCGGGCATACCCTGACCGAGCAAGGCCGCAATTACGCCAGTCAACACATCTCCCGAACCAGCCGTTGCCATCCCGGGATTCCCCGATGCGTTGTAATAATCCAAGTCACCATTTGTGACGTAAGTCCGATTCCCTTTAAGAACGATTACCACCGCCGCTTCAGCCGCCATTTGCTTTGCTCGGTTTTCGAGTTCCTGCCGGTCAGTAGTAGTTAACCCAGCCAGTTTTCGAAACTCACCCGGATGCGGAGTCAAAACCCGCCTCCCTGCATGAGACTCCAAACTGGCGTTAGCTCCGGCGAGAGCATTTAAAGCATCCGCATCGACCACCATTGGTCCTTTTGCGTCACGATAAACCTCAGACACCCAGCCATCGAGATGACTCGATCGTCCCATTCCAGGCCCAATGGCAATCGCATCCGCCCATTGGGAGTGGCGAGCAAAATCGAGGTCGCCTTGGTTTTCAATTTTCCCATTTTTTGATTCTATGCCGACGGTCATTAGACTGGGACTCCACCCCGCAACGACGGTTTGAATTTCACGCGGCACTATCGCCCGCACGAGTCCGGCACCCGACCTCAGTGCTGCCAAGCTGGTTAAGCCAATCGCACCTGCCATCTCGGATGAACCACCGATTGTCAGGACCCGGCCAAAATCCCCTTTATGAGATTCAGCTGCTCGTGGCAAAATCTTCGTGGGTTCTACCGCTGCTTGGGCAACTTGCCCGGGACTTTCCGCTTCACTTCCCGTTGAACTTGCCGACGCTTCATTAGGCTTCCTTGCCGGTTGGTCATGAATCACCAGATCAGTGAACTCCTTGAGACTAATCCTTCCGGCTCTAAATTGCTTGGCGGCTTGTTGAAACTGGTGAGAATTGATCATAGAAATTATCCAGCAGAAGAACGTAAACCCGAGAGACGGAAACCTAAATAAATCGGCTTATCCATGATGTTACAAATCGTTTGTTTGAACTACAATCGTGGTTTTAAATCTTTCACATTCGTCGTGGCCTGTTTTTTGGTATCGCGACTAAGCCCACGGTAAAAAAGATGAAAAGTTGCGTTGTTGCATATTCAGGTGGTTTGGACACATCGGTGATTCTTGGCTGGCTAATGGACCAGGGATATGAGTGCCACGCGGTTTATGTTGATTTGGGGCAACCCTGTGAAGATCGAGCCGAGATTTTGAAAAAAGCAGAAGATGCCGGAGCCAAGTCGGCTCGGATCGTTGATGCTCGCGAAGAACTATGCCGAGATTTTGCCTTTCCTGTACTTGCATGGCAGGCCAAATACGAAGGCCCCTACTTACTCGGAACATCGATCGCACGTCCATTAATCTCCAAGGTCTGCTTGCAGGTCGCCCGCGAAGTTGGAGCAACCGCCTACGCTCACGGAGCAACGGGCAAAGGAAACGATCAATGCCGCTTCCAACTGGCGGCCGAAGCACTTGACGCTAACATCGAAGTCATTGCCCCTTGGAGAATGCAGAAATTCCGTGATTCTTTTCCGGGAAGAACCGAATTAATTGCCTACTGCGAAGAAAAAAACATCCCGGTCAAAGCCTCCACGGCAAAACCCTACAGTAGCGACGAAAACTGTCTCCACATTAGTTACGAAGCAGGCAAGCTCGAAGATCTAGATGTAAACGGAGTTGAGTTGGTTGAATTTGGAATGGGAGTCTCTCCCGCCGAAGCCCCCGATGAAAAAGAAACGGTGACCATCACTTTCGAGTCAGGGGTCCCGGTCACGGTCAACGGAGAGAATTTATCAGCTCTCGAAATCGTCGAAAAATTAAATGACATTGGCGGACGGAATGGAATTGGGCGCATCGACATGGTCGAAAATCGATTCGTGGGAATGAAGAGCAGGGGGGTCTATGAGTCTCCCGGAATGACCGTCCTCTATGACGCACATCGCTATATCGAACAACTAGCAATGGATCGAGATCTCATGCACCTCCGCGATCGGCTTGCCCCCGAAGTAGCCGAGATGGTTTATTATGGATTTTGGTACTGCCCAAAATTTGACTCGCTGCTCGCCTTTAACAAGGAAGCTCAAAAGCCAGTTACCGGAAGCGTTACTCTCGACTTATACAAAGGTAACATTTCAGTCGCAGATCGCTCGAGCCCCAACAGCCTTTACGATGACCAAATTGCGACCATGGAAGGCGGCGGTTCTTACAATCAGGATGACGCCGAAGGTTTTTTAAGAATCCAAGGGCTTCCGGGACGCGTTCAGGCGAACGTTTTGCCCCGAAAATACTAAGACATCAGGCATTGCCTGCCCCAAGGGATGCGAAACCATTCGCTAATCCCTACAATGTTTTTGATAACAACGGCAACTCGATGGAACAACGATGTATCTCATAGAGAATCCAGTACTCCAACGGGAACTACTCGTCAATTTACGTACTTCTCGTTCGTTTGTTTTACTTCTCGTCTATCAAGTCATTTTAGCGGCAGTCGTGTATTTCGCATGGCCGAAAGATGGAGTGGCGCTTGACCTAACCGGAAGCCCCGGCTCCACAAGTAACTTGGTCGATCTTTTTTTTCTCGGGCAGTACATTCTTGCAGCATTGATGGCCCCTAGTTTTGCGGCCGGCGCAATCGCTGGGGAAAAAGAGCGGGCGACTTACGAAATGCTTCTCGCGAGCCCCATCCGGCCCGAAGCAGTGGTCATGGGAAAACTGGTTGCTGCGCTAACTCATTTAGCGATCCTGATTTTTGCCACTCTGCCGATCGTGATGCTCTGCCTGCCCCTTGGCGGTGTTTCAATTTACGAAGTCCTGGCAGCTTATTTAGTTTTGATCTCAAGCGTTATTTGCTTTGGAATGATCAGCGTGGCATGCGG
>JAAHTH010002497.1_pt2 | contig 11943 bp, 10 predicted proteins | sample 6116091 | NCBI WGS metagenome assembly JAAHTH01 (sample SAMN13939990, study PRJNA603662) | sponge metagenome | isolation source: marine sponge | host: Mycale hentscheli | place: New Zealand | collected 2006
AAGACAAAGATGAAGACAAAGATGAAGACAAAGATGAAGACAAAGATGAAGACAAGAAAGGTGGCCTTTAATTGACTTGGCAACCCAACCGCTCCGCTGCCTATGAGTTAATGTGTGAATATACGCAGCAGGAAGGTTTGCGACGGCACATGTTGAGTGTAGAAATCGCAATGCGAGCCTATGCGATAAAATTAGGGTTGAGCGAAGAGGTCGAGAAATGGGGAATCGTGGGTTTGTTGCACGATTTTGATTATGAACGTTGGCCAACGGTTCCGGATCATCCCTTGCAGGGCGCCGCGATTCTCACTGAATTGGAATATCCCCAAGACGTGATTTATGCGATCAAATCACATGTCGATGGCATTCCAGATTGCCCACGTTTGTCAATTCTCGACAAGACGCTTTTTGCCTGTGATGAACTCTCCGGGTTCATCACGGCAGTCGCTCTGGTACGGCCAACCGGGATTGAGGGGATGAAGGCAAAGAGTGTTCGCAAGAAAATGAAGCAGAAGAGCTTTGCTGAGAAAGTCATTCGAGAAGATATCACGTCGGGTGCTGAAGCGATTGATATCGAATTAAATGACCATATTCAATTTGTAATTGACGCGCTCGCAGAGCATGCTGATTTGTTGGAGTTGGCTCCTGCCGGCTAACTCGACCGGTGCTACTTTTTCTTTCTTTTTTAAACTGATAGTGATTTTTACACAGATAGCCACGGTTCAAATCGACAGCAGCGCGTAATCAATTAAGCTCATTTTCACGGGAAGGCAAATCAATGGAAATTCAAAATTCCGAGCAACTCACTGTACGGAAGTGTGTCCCTTGCGAAGGGGGGGTTGACCCCTGTCCTCTGCCCTTTGTGACGGAGCAATTAGAAAAACTCCCGGGTTGGTATTTGACACATCAGAACCAGCGGATCTGCAAGGATTGGGAGGTGAAAGATTTTGTTTCAGGACTAGCGTTTTTTGAACGGGTCGGTGAGATTGCTGAGGCAGAGGCTCATCATCCGGACCTGCACCTTGTCGGTTACAAAAACGTATCGATCGAGATTTGGACTCATGCCATCGGTGGATTGAGCGAAAACGACTTCATCCTTGCGGCTAAAATTGATCAACTCGAGGTGTAGGCCATTAAGCTCGGCCTAGTTTGCCTAATCGGTATGCGGGTTGTGCGACCTGTGACGGTCAACCTGTCCACAAGGATTGTTCGAATCCTCGGTCTCAATAGGATTGAGGAAGGTCTTTCTCTGTAACCAGAAAGACCGACCGTTTGGGTTGTAACTGTCGATACCTTCATGAAGAAATAGAGTGATCTGCCGGTTAGTACCGCCACAAGGGTTGGTCGGGTAAGCGGCATTGTGTTTTTCATGGATGAGGCTGAAATGCGATTTCAACACGTAGTCGTTGTCGGACTCGGGTGGTTGCTGGCCGTTGTTGTTGGCTGCACATCGGGGGAGTCCAAGCGGATTTCCGGGATTTCAAATTTCGTGCCCACATTTGCCTTTGACTCAAAAGTCGAAAATTCAAAAGCTGAAAATGCAGAAGTCGAAGACTCCGAAGTAGTTGAGCCGTCTGAGATTACGGAACAATCTGAGAGTCCTGGACTGTCGCTGGGGAATTTCTCCGACCGCACGAGGACGTCTCTGCAGGAGATCCTCCCAAAATTGCCCTGGAAACGTAAGCCATCTGAGCCCTCGCCTAACCTTCATGGCCCCGACGTGATTGCGCCACTTACCGAGAAAGAGAAAGCTGAACTCGGGGTTGCTGAGTGGCCCCGTGCTGCTTCGTTGAAGCCAAGGTTTCGGGTTGGAAAACCAAGAATTTCAAAGATCACTCAATTCCGAGCCCGGTCGATTCAGGGGGACGAGCTGGAGGTCGATGAGTTTCGCTCGATTGATGCTGAGCTCGAGGGAATGTACGCAACGAATTCAGACACGGCGTCTCGCGGGCTTGACGCCTTGCTTGCCGATGCCGATGCGATGTCGGAACTGGATTCGTTTGCCACAGATTCTGCTTCAGCGGAGATGATCGTTCTCCGGGCGACTCCCGCTGCAAGTGCCTTTCAACCGTCCGCCCCCAAGGCCCAGGCGTCGTTAGGTTTAATCCAGCACCGTGACCGCAGCTTTAAGGTCAGCGATGACGTGTCAATTCGTTCTTTACCGTTTGTTTCAGGTGACCAGACCCCGCCGGCCGTCGAACCGGCGAAGGGGTTGCCTGCAAGCTCTCTGAGTTGGCGGGAGCGACTGCAGAAATACCCTGTAACGCAAGATCAAACGTCCAATTCAGTTGCGACCTTGATTCAACCAGAGCAAACCGAGTTACGCGTGTTGCGGATGACAGCGGTAACTCCAGAGGACCGTTCCGTTCGTGTCGCGCCCCAGGCGAGTATCCGAAGCATCGGGAGTCCCACGTTTGTTCGAGGTGAGCATCCAGATGTGTTGCAGTCCCCGCGTTCGCCATCGATCGAATTGACAGACCCGCTGCCGACGAATCGACGCGTCTATTCAAGCGGAAAGTTCTCTGAAGAAAAGACATTTAATCGATAAATCATCCGCAACTTTTCTGCTTTCGTTAGACATCACCGCTCGTCACTCCTTTCAATTTTCCATTTCCAAAGTCCCTTTACTTTCGCGAGTTTGATGTGAAACCTGGCCACGCGATTGTTTTATTTGACGCAGTTGGGACAGTGATTGAACCGATTGAGTCTATCGCAAATATTTATCATCGCCTTGGCAGGAAGCATGGTAGTAAGCTAAATCCTTCGGTGTTGAGTGAGCGGATCACGCGCGCGCGGCAAAGTTTTTTCAATGTCGGCGAATCGGCGCAAACGCGATTTGCGGATTCGGAAAATTCTGCTCCGCTGCTTGCTGAGTTGGAATCAACGGACGAAATCGAGCGTGAGCTTTGGAAGCAGTTAGTCTTCAACGTATTTGAAGATCTTGATTCACCAGATTCATTGTTTGCCGAACTGTGGGGTTATTTCGAAAAACCGGAACACTGGCGATTGTTCACTGACGTGGAAGCTTGTTGGACCGAGCTGCAAATGCATGGAATTGAAATTGGTCTCGCATCTAATTTCGATTCCCGCTTAAATTCGATCGTTACTGAACTTGCTCCGATTTCCAATGCAGATTATCTGTTCTGTTCGTCACAAGTTGGGTTTCGAAAGCCAAGCCCCTTGTTTTTTCAGCAGGTCCGTTCGGCAATCGAATGTATCAATCCTCAATCAAAGGAAGACTTGTCCATTTTTATGGTCGGTGATGATTTTCAAAACGACTGCGTCGCTCCGAGGTTAGCGGGTTGGGAAGCCGTTTGGTTGAATCGTCGAATGCCGATTGGCTCGGAAACCAATTTTGGTGCGACAAACAAGCGCGAAGTAACGTCGCTCTACGAGTTCACTCAATGGGTTTTAGCTCATCTCGGTTACACCCGATAGGTTGAGCTTGCGCATAAAAAAACCCGACTTGTAATGGTCGGGTTGATAACGCTTAAGCGATCTAAGCCATTCTTAATGCTCGATGAATCACTGAGCCTTCATGTCACCGCGGCGGTCGATCGGTTCAACCAGCGAGGCTTTCAGGAAATCGGAATTGAGCCTGCCAATGAAGGCAATGCTGATTCCTTTCGGGCACTGCGCCTCACATTCAGCGTAGTTTCTACAGGAACCGAAACCCTCGGATTCCATTTGCGAAACCATTGATTTGGCGCGGTCAAAACGCTCGGGTTGACCCTGCGGTAACAATCCGAGGTGAGAAGCTTTGGCCGAAGTGAACAGCATCGCAGACCCGTTGGGGCAGGCGGCAACGCAAGCACCGCAACCAATGCAAGTCGCCGCGTCGAGAGCGGTTTCCGCAACATTGGGTTCGATTGGAATGGAGTTGGGGTCAGGCTTGGGCCCGGAGTGGTTGCTGACGTAACCGCCGGCTTGGATAATGCGATCGAAAGCAGAGCGGTCAACGACTAGGTCGCGAACAACAGGGAAGGCACTCGCTCTCCAGGGTTCGATGAAAATCTCGGCCCCGTCATCGAAATGCCGCATATATAATTGGCAGGTCGTCGTTTCCGATTTTGGGCCGTGAGCTTCGCCGTTAATCACCATCGAGCACATCCCACAAACTCCCTCGCGGCAGTCGTGGTCAAATGCAACCGGTTCTTTTCCTTCTACGGTTAGTTTCTCATTCAGCGTGTCCATCATCTCGAGGAACGACATTTCCTCGACAACATTGTCGAGTTCATACGATTCCATACGCCCCTTGTCGGAGCGAGAAGATTGACGCCAAACGTGTAATTTAATTCTCATGTTTTGTAATTCCTGGCTGCCAACGGCAAGGCGTCGAAGGACAGTGGTTCTTTGTTCAACTCGGGTTGGGTTCCTTCGCCTTTGTATTCAAAGACAGAGACGAAAGCGTAGTCTTCATCGTTTCGTTCGGCTTCACCCTCGGGGGTTTGGTGTTCCTCCCGAAAATGGCAACCACAGGACTCATCACGCAGCAACGCATCGCGACACATCAATTCCCCGAAGTCGAGGAAGTCGAGCACGCGTCCAGCATGCTCAAGTGATTGGTTCAGCTCTGCCGGATTACCGGGGAGCTTAAGGTCTCGCCAAAATTCCTCACGGAGTGCCGGGATCTTTCGGAGTCCCTCTTCGAGTGACTCCTTATTCCTCGAAATGCCGCAGTGTTCCCACATGATCTTTCCTAGCTCTCTGTGGAATGACTGCGCGCTGCGAGTCCCGTTAACTGCCAGTAATTTATTAAGGCGGTCTTTGACTGCGGTTTCAGTCTCTTTGAAAGCCGGATGGTCAGTTGTGATTTCCCCCGACTCATGGCGGCTGAGGAAGTCGCCGATGGTCACGGGAATGATGAAATAACCATCAGCCAGACACTGCATGAGAGAACTCGCACCGAGGCGATTGGCTCCGTGATCCGCAAAATTGGATTCGCCGATCGCATATAAACCCGGAACGTTGGTCATGAGGTTGTAATCAACCCAGAGACCACCCATTGTGTAATGCACGGCAGGGTAGATTCGCATTGGAGTTTCGACGGGATCGTCGTCAGTGATCCGCTGGTACATTTCAAACAAGTTGGCGTATTTTGATTTAACGGCATCGATCCCTTTTTCCTCGATCGCGGCTGCAAAATCGAGATAGACCCCGTAGCCCGTTGGTCCGACACCGAGACCCTGGTCGCACACATCTTTGGCGTTGCGGGCGGCTACGTCCCGGGGAACGAGATTACCAAAACGAGGGTACCGCTCTTCCAAGTAGTAGAATCTGTCTTCTTCAGGGATATCTCGGGGAGCCCGTTTTTCGTCAGCGTTACGTGGCACCCAGATTCGCCCGTCATTTCGAAGCGATTCGCTCATCAGGGTCAATTTTGACTGGTAGTCCCCAGAGGCGGGAATAGAAGTCGGATGAATCTGCGTAAAGCAAGGGTTGGCGAACCCGGCACCTTTGCGATAGGCACGGAAATTCGCGGTGACGTTGCATCCCTTGGCATTGGTGGAGAGGTAGAAGACATTGCCGTAACCACCCGTCGCGAGGACAACTGCATCGGCAGCGTGAGAGGTAATTTCACCGGTTTCCAGATTGCGAACGACGATTCCCCGCGAGCGACCATCGACCACGACAAGGTCGAGCATCTCGTGCCGGGTGTGCATCTTTACTTTCTTAGCAGCAATTTGTTCTTCGAGTGCCGAATAGGCGCCGAGTAATAATTGCTGACCTGTTTCCCCGCGACAATAAAAGGTTCGCTCGACCAATACGCCTCCGAATGAGCGATTGGCAAGCTTTCCACCGTATTCTCTTGCGAACGGAACACCCTGCGAAACTGCTTGATCAATGATCGACGTGCTCAATTCAGCTAAGCGGTAGACGTTTTGTTCCCGCGCCCGGTAATCACCACCTTTTTGGGTGTCATAAAACAGACGCCAAGTGGAATCGCCATCGTTACGATAATTTTTCGAGGCGTTGATGCCACCTTGAGCGGCGATACTGTGAGCACGACGGGGGGAGTCCTGAAAACAGAAACATTCCACGTTGTAGCCCATCGCTCCCATCGATGCCGCCGCCGACGCTCCAGCAAGACCACTGCCGACGACAATGACTTTGAATTTAGGTCGGTTTTTGGGGCCAACTAATCTAAGGTTGTTGTTTTTGTGGTAAGTCCAGGCGTCTTCGATCGGGGCGACCGGGATTTTTGAGTCGAGCGTCAGCATATTATTTACTTTTAAAAACGGTTTGATTCGGTGTCGGTTTTGGGAACGCGTATCGAAACACGTGATTGGTGGAATTAGTGGCCGGTCAACAATTCGTGCGCGTAGTTAGCCGCCTCCGGCATCAGTCCAAACAAGAAAGAGGCAGGGACTGCGATGAAGCCGAGGACGATCGCCATCGTCAATGCGGTCGACGCGGTTCGGAGGAATTTATTCCTGTCTGGATTATCGATGCCAAGCGTTTGGAACATGCTCCAGACGCCATGATTTAAATGGATGCCAATCACGAGCATTACAAAGATGTAACCTCCCGCGACAAACGGATTCGAGAAGGAACTTCTCAGATTATTGTAGACGTAACCATGTTCAAATTCTCCGATTTGAATGGTTCCCGTCGTGAAGTGCAGAATGTGAAACACGATGAAACCTGCAATGAGTGAACCTGAAAACATCATCCACAAGGCCGGAAGCGACGCTGCCTTTTTCTTACTTTTGACGTAAGCGACAGGCCGAGCCTCTGCGCTGAGCATGGCAAGCTGGACGACGACAGTGATGTGCAATATCACCGAGGTGAGGAGGACGAGACGGGCGCCCCACAGCAATGCTCCAGCAGGCAGAAGGGGTTCTCCCGCGACTTTGAGGAATTGTCCGTATTCATCGATGTGAGGAATTCCCTGCTCAGTGGAGCCGGTGAAGACCTTTAAGTTGCCAGCGACGTGGCCCAGCAGAAAGCCAAAAAGGACCAATCCGGTAACAGCGGCGATGACTTTCTTGCCGATGATACTGTTATACAGCGTTTGAATACGATTCATGTTTTCGGTTCACGCGCGGCCGATGCGATTTTCATGGCCTTGGCTGAAGGTTATGCTTTCGATCAAGTATCCGAGGATTCCGAGTTTGATCGACTCTGCTCCAAGTATATCTGTAGATAGACTTGGACTAAATGACGGTATTGGCCGTTTTTGAGTAAATATCCAATCTAGGTGATCTGCGACAGCTTACGTCACAGGAAATAACTGATTTGCAATTGGATTGTTAACGCTCAAAATATCCCCTCGAGTCAAAGGCCATCTCAGGTTGATTATTTCCGGATTGAACGAATTTTGCGGGGAAATCTGGAATCGAGCGAGTGGAACGGGTGTCCGATCTTGGAGACGGCGGACCGAGACAATTAGTCCGGAACTCGAATGAGGTTGTTTTTAGTTGTGCGGAATTCAAAGTTGCTGATTCAAAGTGGCTAAAACCGACTTGGCAACCGGGAGTGGTAATCTGATCCGAGAGAGTTAATATCAGATCATTCTGACTAGGAGATTTTTAATGACGAAGTCTGCGATTGTCATTCCGGCAAGGTTGGCGTCTACACGATTACCCCGCAAATTATTACTCAAAGAGACCGGTAAAACGGTTTTGCAGCACACCTACGAATCGGCTGCTGGAAGTGCTCTGGCGGATCGGGTCATCGTTGCGGCCGATGACCTCGAGATTGTCAATGCAGTCAAGCAATTTGGTGGTGAAGCGATTTTAACGGATCCGAACCATGTTTGCGGAACCGATCGCGTAGCCGAGGTGGCCGCGAGCCTCCCTGAATTCGAGGTGATTGTCAATGTTCAGGGCGACGAGCCGGAAATCGCAGCGACTGCAATCGATCAGGCAATTGAGCTGTTGGATCGAAACCCTGAGATTCCGATGGCTACCTTAGCGACTCCGATTCGAAGTCGGAAAATGCTTGAGGATCCCAATTGCGTCAAAATTGTTTTTGATAATCGAATGCATGCGATCTATTTTAGCCGAAGCGTGATTCCGCACCCGAGGGATTGGAGTGAGGGCTATTTGACCTCCGAGCCGCCCTTGTTTTTCCAGCATGTGGGGCTTTATTGTTACCGCCGAGGATTTTTGCAGAACATTCCAAAATTATCACCGACTTCGATCGAAAAGGCGGAGTCCCTTGAACAACTGCGGATTTTGTCGAATGGCCATAAAATACTTGTGGGGAAAATTGATCATCCGATTGCTGGAATCGACACGCTGGAGGATTACCAGTCGTTTGTCAGACGGCAATCCAATTGCTAAGATGACGCTCGACAGCGAGGACGGTTTCTCAAATCTTCATATTGCGCATTTCCAACGGAAACTGCGCTATTTTTGTTGGCTGGGATTGGATCAATTGCGGGGGCGGGCGTGATGAATCGCCGCAAAATAGAGGAAACTTGATGACGAAACATATTTTTGTGACTGGGGGAGTGGTCAGTTCGCTCGGAAAGGGCCTCACCAGTGCTTCGGTGGGCATGGTTTTAGAGCAACGCGGCCTCAGTGTGCGGATGCAGAAATTGGATCCGTACATCAATGTTGATCCAGGAACAATGAGTCCTTATCAGCACGGCGAAGTTTATGTGCTGGATGATGGCAGTGAGACAGACCTCGATCTTGGCCATTACGAGAGATTTACTAACGCACCGTTGACCCGCGAATCGAATTACACCACCGGCCAGATCTATCTTAGTGTGATCGAAAAGGAGCGACGCGGGGAGTTCCTTGGGAAAACTGTTCAGGTCATCCCGCATATTACCAATGAAATTAAGAACTGCATTGGGAGACTCGGCGGTGAAGATGTTGACGTTGTCATCACCGAAATTGGAGGAACTGTGGGTGACATTGAAAGTCAGCCGTTCCTCGAAGCTATTCGACAATTCTCACTTGACGTTGGAAAAGAGAATTGCCTTTACATTCACCTAACGCTGGTACCTTATCTCAAGGCAGCTGCTGAATTAAAAACCAAACCGACCCAGCATTCTGTGGGTCAGCTCCGGCAGATTGGTATCCAGCCGGATATTCTCATTTGCCGTACCGAGCGAGAGATGGCAGCTTCCGATCGAGAGAAAATAGCGTTGTTTTGTAACGTACCGGTCAAGGCAGTTATTGAAGAACGAGATAAAGACTTTTCCATTTACGAAGTTCCATTGAGCCTTGTGGAGCATGGTCTCGATGAGTTGATCGTCAATAAGCTGGGTCTACCAAAGCAAACGCTGGATCTTGATAACTGGCGGGAGTTGCTTCATCGGTTGCGGAATCCCGAAACTGAAATCAGTATCGCTGTTGTCGGAAAATATGCTGAGCACAAAGACGCTTACAAATCGATTTATGAATCGATCGACCATGCTGGAATTGATAATCATGCTCAGATTCGCATTGGTCGGATCCAAAGTGAAGATATTGAACACGAAGGTCCCGAGCGGTTGTTGAGCGGTTACGATGGCATTTTGGTACCCGGTGGATTTGGCGAGCGTGGAACTGAGGGGAAGGTAGAGGCCATTCGTTGGGCGCGGGAGCGAAAAATTCCTTTCCTTGGGATTTGTCTGGGAATGCAATGTGCCGCAATTGAATTTGCCCGTAATGTGGTAGGGCTAGAAGGTGCGAACTCAACAGAATTTGATAAAGATACACCTTACCCCGTGATATGTTTGCTTGATGAGCAGAACAATATCACCGACAAGGGAGGGACGATGAGGCTCGGGGCTCAGATTTCGACTGTGAACGACGCGACCAAGTCGTTGGAATGTTACGGCAACAAGCAAATCTCCGAACGCCATCGCCACCGCTATGAGTTTAACAATGTGTTCCGCAAGCAACTTGAAGCCCACGGCTTGAGATTTGCTGCAACCAGCGAGAACGACACTCTCGTTGAGATTGTTGAAGTTGTTGATCATCCATGGTTTGTTGCGGTTCAATTTCATCCCGAATTTAAATCAAAGCCAACGGCTTCTCATCCGCTGTTTTCAGGGTTTGTTCAAGCGGCAGTTCGCCGTTCCAGTAACGGCTCAATGAAAGAAATTGAAGTCTAAACGCGTGTTAAAATATTTAATCTGAGTTAACTCAAAGGAACCATCGATGTCGGAAGAAACCGGTGCGGGCGAAGAACCCAAGATCATTGTCGATGATGATTGGAAGTCTCAAGTTGAGAAAGAGAAAGAGGAATTAAAGGACTCTGCTGATGCGCCTGAAGGTGAAGCGGAAGAGCATGCCTTGCCTCCCGCTTCGTTCATGGTGCTCATGTCCACCCTGGCTACTCAGGCCATGGCGGCGATGGGACTGATTCCAGATCCGATGACCGGGCAACCGAGCGTCAATCTTCCAATGGCAAAGCACTTTATTGACCTTTTGGGGATGCTACAGGAAAAAACCAAGGGCAACCTAACGGAAGAAGAAGCGAACCATCTGCGAGATGGTCTGCATCAATTGCGAATGATATTCGTTTCATCAGAGCAGTCTGCGGCTGGTTCTGAGGGTGAAACGGCACCGAAATCATCCATTGAGTTGCCCTGATCCGATTTCTAAGCCGTGCTCGAACTAAGTCCATTTGCATCGAAGACAGCGCGAAGCGATTGTTTTTTGCTGACTTCGACAAGTGGAGCAGGTTTCCGTCTGTCGATTTTGATTGAATGTTTCGCGCACTTTAAGCATACTGATTGCAGATTTCGGTCAGGACCAACCACACAACCGGTGTGCAAAAGTTTGTTGAGTTCGACTTGAGTGCAATTTCAGATGGCTTGGGAATCAGTATGAGAAGGGGTACGCGAGAAGGTCACTCTAAGAAGAGCCGCGCTGGTTTTTCCAATGAAAAAACGGTGGCCGAAGCGGGCGTTTATTTACCGGCTTTTGTACTTGGCATCGTCACCACTCTGCTTTTGAGTTTATTGGCCCTGGGGCGATTCTTTCCGTCGACGCCGCAAGGAGTAGTTACCAAACCGACGGAAGCACGTGTCGCTTCGGGCTCCAATCTGAAGAGTGATCGATTTGGGCGCTTAGTGGAATTGAGTTCGATCGAAGACTTGACTGCCATGTTAGTCGAACTTGGTCGGGCAGAAATTCAAACGCCTTCTAAATTTGAGATCGAAACGAAATCTCGCCAGAAAATTGCGGTAGCCGATGAGTTGTTGACCAGAAAGCTGACGGAAAAAAACCGGGCGTTTGCAATCGAGACAAAAATTGGTGCGTTGTCCGTAATCTACGGTCTGGGATTTTCCAAGGAATTGAGTGGCCCCGACGCGACCGAAGATTTGAGAGTTTTCGCAAATACCTTTCTTGTTGATTCCAATCCGCGAATTGCCAGGGTCGCTGGATTAGCTCAGTTTAAACAGCTCGCGTTCGAACGGCTTAAGCCCGGGCAATCGACCCGTGTAGAGGTCGTTGGTGAAACAATGATGAATTTGATGCGAGAGTTTCCTGATGATCCGTTGGTAGTCGCGACAATTCAACAAGTGCTTAATTATTATATCGAAAAAGAAATTGATGACGCCGTTTTAATCGTTGGCCAACTCGATGAACGGAAGCAGGAGTTTGACACTGAACCGGTCAGGAAAATGCTGAATTTCCTAAAAGGCAATTTGATGATCTCGGTGTCAGGTTATCAGGAGGCTTTTAATAATCGCTGGATTAACGGTGTTGAAGGAAATGAAAACCTGGTTCGTTTGTCCCAACAGTTATTGCAAGATGACCGATGCAACTCTTGGGTGATTGAAGATGTTGATCAGGTTGCTCGGTGGCTCGAACAGCAAGCCTATTATGAATCTGCAGCAACCATCTATCGATCTCTTGCTGAAACGACTCGACAATTAGACGGGAATGGCGACGAATTACTGTCACCCAATGCCATTCGATTTGGTCAAAATGGGCTGAAACGGCTGGACTTGGTGAATTCGAAGCTTGATTTAAATCAAGTTCAGTACAATCA
>JAAHTH010003049.1_pt1 | contig 11942 bp, 10 predicted proteins | sample 6116091 | NCBI WGS metagenome assembly JAAHTH01 (sample SAMN13939990, study PRJNA603662) | sponge metagenome | isolation source: marine sponge | host: Mycale hentscheli | place: New Zealand | collected 2006
GTGATTGTAAATTGGGCGTGGGCGAGTGGCCCATTTGTGAATCGGTTGTCAGGTCCGCAGCGGGTGGTGGTCACAGCGACTCGTAGTGGAATTGAGCAGAACTACGCGAGGTTTGGCGATTTTATGTCCGAGGCGATCGGATCGCAGGAATCTGATCTCGATCATGATGGTGAGGTTTCAATTCATGAAGCTTTTCTTCGGGCTAGTGCCGGTGTGCGGATGTTCTATGAATCGGAGGATCGAATCGTCACTGAACATGCCATCATCGATGATAATGGTGATGGCAAGGGAACCCCCGCAACCATGTTCCGTGGTGTTCGGCCTAACGCTAAGGCGAAGGATGGTGTCGCGTTGGATGGTGCCGCTGCGTTGCGCATTACCGTAACGCCGACCGGTGGACGGCTTCCCTTTACTGATGATGAATTGAAGCAGAGGTCGGAAATCGAAGATCAGATAGATGCATTACGTCAGAGAGTAGGGGAACTGGACCAGCGAGCATTGGATGAAATGCTGTTGCCGCTAATGCTTCGGCTGTCGCGATTGTATCAAGCGGTACAGGAACGCGAACAAACGCATGAGAATTGATATTTGTTCACGAACCGCTGGCGTGTTGCTCGCAAAGCGGCTGCCGTGCGGGGCTATCAGCCCGTGTGGTTGGCCGCGAATGTTGAATCAGAAGTGCTGAGGCTTTGGCTGCGTTGCATTGCATGAAAAAGTGCGTTCTCGGTCAGATCTGAAAATTCAGATCGTGATCCAATACCTCTGAGTCACTTGCACCGCCACGGACGCGTAGTTGCGGCTTTTCCAGAACAACGGTCGTGTTTGGCGAGACTGTTTTTGTGATCCAGACGCTGGATCCGATGACGGAGTCGTGGCCGATAATCGTTCTTCCACCCAAAATGGTTGCGTTGGCGTAAACCACCACATGATCCTCGATGGTTGGATGTCGCTTGCCACCGCGGATCAATTGTCCATCAGAGTCGGTGGGAAAGCTGAGAGCGCCAAGGGTGACACCCTGATAAAGCTTTACATGTTGGCCAATATTGCATGTTTCGCCGACGACCACACCCGTTCCATGATCGATGAAAAAGTAGTTGGCGATGGTAGCACCCGGGTGAATGTCGATACCGGTTTGTTTGTGCGCCCATTCAGTCATCATGCGTGGGATGAAAGGAACATCCAGTTTCAGTAATTCGTGCGCGATTCGGTAGACCGTGATTGCCTCGAATCCGGGGTAACAAAAGACAATTTCGTCTGTCGTGTGACAGGCCGGGTCACCCTCGTAGGCGGCTTGGACATCGGTTGCCAGAGTTGTGCGGAGGGCAGGAATTCGCTTCAGTAACTCAATGGCCATGGCCTGACCTTTGGCTTCGAAGTCAATGTCGCTTTCGCAGTCATTGTGGTTCTGTTGTACACGGTTGTCGTGACGAAGTGCACGGGCAATTTCCGTCGTAAGCTGATCATGAAGCAGGTCAATCAGGCTTCCGATGTGGTAGCGAATGTTACCGAGATGAAGACCAACCTTACGACGATAACCTGGATAAAGAACATCCTTGAGATTCAGCAGGATTTCGGCGACGCCTTTGTAACTCGGCAACGGACAATGGCCGAGATGGTTGATTGAGTCTTCCGGGGTGTAGGTAGCAACAATCTGCTCGGTTAATTCCGGCAGTTGTTCTTTGAGGCGAAAGTCTGAGGCCACGGTGCTGTTCGACGTTCGAGGTAAGGTTTTGAAATCTGGGACAGGTTCAAGACTATTAAGGTTCACTTGCAAATCTTGAACAGCCATTCGTGTTCAACGCAACAATGACCAACGAGGTATTCCCCGATGGCCATTGGATGTTTTTTCTTTCAACAAGGCAAGCGTCCGGTGTAAGCTACACCGGTCAGTTGCATTCGTTTTTTCTAACGGCCGATGGTGGGTGGGTTATCGACAAAAAAGTCGCGGGGACCGCGATGCGAGTAGTACGGGTAGCCGACCTGTGCTGAAGAGGGCCCCGGGGTAAACGGACGGCTGTTGAGGGCGTCACCTGAGTTGTGTCCCATCAAACCGGGCTGGAGATGAGGACTATAATCCAAGCCGCCTTGCTGCCATCCGATTCGACCTGGAATGCAGCCGGGGCGGCAGCCCTGGTCAGCACAAACGCCAGCCATACCGCCCATGCGGCCCACGGCTGTTGCACAGGCACCACCGCAGGGTTGATTGCAGCCACCGCCAACGCAAGCACCGTTCGCCCCATAGGCGTTCGGGTTGGCTTGACAGGAGTTGCAATTGCCACTTTCACACGACGTGCAGTCTCCTGCGGCTGATTTGCGAAGATTGTGATGAAGGCAGCCGGTTGATCCGACCAAGAGAGCCCCGAGGGCTGCGACCATAACTAGACGATTCATGCCGAATTCCTTCCGAGCGACGCGCCGCACTCGGCGGCCGATGTTTCCGTTCCTTGGATGTGCGATCAGCCAATTCAATGATCGCCCCTGTCTGTCTTCGACCAAGGAGCTGCTTCTGTACACACAATCGCTGCCACCGACGCAGACAGAACAAAAAGGTGGCGGCAAGGACCACGCAAACCTCCTAGCTTGCCAGGTGCTGTCTGTCTTGCGTTGGATCGCATCCAGATGGTACTCCTCAAATCTGTGCTAAAAAGAGTTGTTCCAATTATTGCCGTGCCAATCCGGGCCGTACCATTTCGTGGCATACCAACCAGTGGCTCACGGACGCCCTGCACGTGCGGAGTGTTCTTGGATCACGCTTGTCAGTGGGGCTCGCCATTGATGATTGGATAAGAAACGGAGACGAAGGAAGATGATCATGAGAATGACACTGAAGTTAGCTGGGTTTGTCCTCGCATTGATGGTGACCCCTGTTGTGGTTGGGCAGATCACGTCCCCAAGGGTCTTATCCTCAAGTCGATCGACCTCCGCAACGTTGGAAGAGCAGTTGCTCAATCGGTTGAAGGCGACTCGCGACGACCAGCGAGCCTACGTTAAGCATGTGGTCGCGCTGACCAAGACGGGTAAGCTGGATCGAAAATTGGTGGTTGCCGTTGAGCGGTATGCACTGCGGAGAAACGCCGTGTATCCATTTCCTTTTTTTGAGCGTGCCCTGAAATATGAGGCAGCCAAGCGGCGTGTCCAGCTTCCCACCGTCAGGAACTTCGCTTCCACGCGACCCTCTGCGCCAACTGCGGGGCGTCCCGCACCGTGAGTATTGGTACGAGCATGTTTGTTGATTTGTAGTAGCACCGTCTAGTTGCAGATACTTCTTTAGGGCATAGCTTCCAAGGTGGAAGGTATTGGTGCAAACTGTCCGCAAATCGGCCATCTGTAGTGGGATATGACAACAGAAAGTGGCTGAGGCTGAATTCTGCACCGTCAAATGAATCCGACCAGATTTTGGGCGTGATCAAAAGTTTGTCCAATTCGCGGTGGTTGCGTGGTCGTACCGGTCCGAGTAGCGGAATCTCTGCCGCAGTTTTAATCGGTACCTGCGTTGCTCAAACGCTTCATTGGATAGGCTCGAGTAAGACGCCATCGCTTGAGTAAAGCGGGGCCAACGATTGATGGTACTTGGGGTGGCCACGACAAATTTGGACAAGCATGGGTAGGCCTGCCTGTTGGGTGCCGACGTTCGGATCAGGATAAGCCAGCCTCATTTTCTTTCAAAATGCCCGCTGTTTGCATACTAACTGCAGCCACAGTGCGCAGCTACAGTTCATTGCAGTATGAGTTGGAACACAGAAAGTTGTTGGAATTGGAATCGAAGTCAGTGTGTCTTTAACGCGATCTTATTTTGGAAACGCACGACTTGTTGTGGGCTGCGTAACTGCTCCTGGAGCGGCGCTCATCGGGTTTGTCGCGTTAACATCAAGGGAATTGCGCGAAGAAATAACAGTGATCCGAGTTTTTTTTATTGAAAAGAAACCACTGGCTGATGGAGGTCGTTGACTTTCAAGGTGTTCGACAGAATTGGTCGATGTTACAGACCTTTGCAAACGATTTATAGCTGTTTGCTCATTTATAGTCATGTAAGCCAACGTGCCTGCGTTGTTGAGTGGAGGTCGTATTGTTTCCACGCCAAACACACGACAGGCGGTTTCCCGTCAACACGTCAATTGAAGTTGTCTCTGTCTTCGTTTTTACTACGAAAGACATAGTGAGCTTCAGGGGTTGTGACGCGTATGACGCCCGTATTCATGATTGGCAGTGAGACCGAACGCGGCCCCGTGTCATCGTAAGATTCTGTCGACAGTCGCAGCCTTTTCCCATTGATTTCCCACTTTCCCTTGATACTTGTTGTTTGCGTGTTGTTACCGAGTATGGCTGAGATTAAGTCTGCCGGTATATCCTCACCTTCAAGCGAAAAGGTACTCGTGGCGAATGACCACTGAAAATTGTGTTTCTCACCCCCAGTTCTGTGCAATGAGCTGCTTCCTGCAAGTTGAGCGGATGTTGGGGGTCCGTAATTACCACCGGTTTGGATTGAACGCTGCGGTGGATTTGGATTGGGGGTGGGTTGATTGCAGCCACTGGCCCCGCACACTGTGGTAACCAGAGCCAGCAGGAAATGAGGCAGCCTGAAAAGCATGAGAATGGTTCCCTTGTGAACATAAAGTTCGGTGAGATCCGAAAGCGACCGGAGGCTTCTTCATTCAAACAGACATGTTGATCGGGTCGAACTGGAACTGGTCTTTTGCTGAATGGGATTTCAGGTGCATGTCAACGACTTGAAATCGCAACTCGTAGCAAACTGCTGAAGATGGAAAGTGGGTGCCCGAAGTATGTGATTAGGGTTTGAATTGTTTTGCAATTTCTGCCAGTTCGACAAACTCTGCACGCAGTCCAGACATATCTTCGCCCATTGAATCTTTGGCGGTCTCGATAACGTTTTGCATGTTCCAGTCACCAGAGTACTCGCTGTGACGCAGTTGCATTCCAAAACTCGCGACTGCAGCAGCGAACCGAGCATCGTGGTCGGCATCTTGGAAGGTCGTTTCGTTGTCGGTGACAGGGAATTCGACGAGCTGGCTTGTGTCTCCATCTGGCCGCTTGTAGCGAAGCTTAAGAGTGAGCGACTCGCCCCCGTTAGCAGCATCCGTCAGTTTGTTGGCCGCCTGGTACTTAAGCTCGTCAACTGTCTGGGGAACGGAATTTTCTGGGATACCAGCAGGGATCAGTTCGTATAAAGCCGTCACTGCGTGTCCGGCACCGATTTCGCCAGCGTCTTTTTTGTCGTTGTTGAAATCTTCCTTTGCGAGAACGCGGTTTTCGTATCCGATCAGACGATACGCGGAAATCATGCGGGGGTTGAATTCAATTTGCAACTTTACGTCCTTGGCGATTGTTACAAGCGTACCGCTGACTTGATCCACAAGCACTTTCTGAGCTTCTTTTTTGTTATCGATAAATGCATAGTTGCCGTTGCCTTTTCCACTGATTTGCTCCAACATGCTGTCGTTGTGATTGCCCATCCCAAATCCAAGGACTGACAAGAAAATGTTTCCTGCGGCCTCATTTTCAACCATTCTGACGAGCGATCCTGTTCCCGTCGTGCCGACGTTGAAGTCACCATCAGTGCACAGGATGACTCGGTTCACTCCACCGTCGATAAAGTGATCCCGGGCTGTTTGATAAGCCAGTTCTATTCCTTGCCCACCGTTTGTGCTTCCACCGGCAGCCAGTGTGTTGAGTGCTTTTTCAATTTTACGTGTCTTGGTCGCAGGGGTCGAATCGAGCACAAGTCCCGCCGATCCGGCATAAACAACGATTGCTACGCGATCGTTCTCTCCCAGTTGTGACAAGAGCAGGTTCATCCCTGCCTTGACCAGAGGCAATTTGTTGGGGGAGTTCATGGAACCGCTGGTGTCTAGTAGGAATACCAGGTTGCTAAGCGGACGATTCGTAGGCTGCATCGTTTTTCCCTTCAAGGCAATACGAGCCAGTCTGTGGCCATCATTCCAAGGACAGGCAAAGATCTCAGCTTTGGCGGCGAACGGGTGATCGGCGTCATCCTTGGGAGGCAAGTATTCATAATTGAAGTAGTTCACCAATTCTTCAATGCGAACAGCGTCTACGGGTGGGAGGCGGCGTTGTCTAACCAGATACTCCCTGACCTTACTGTAACTTGCTGTGTCTACATCGACTGAGAATGTGCTCAAGGGCACATCTGATACCCGCTTAAAAGCGTTTTCTGTGAGGGTCTCAAATCGGTTTTGTTCACCGGCAACATTATCGAAGCTCATTGGCGTTGCGGGCAGCAAGCTGTCCTGTTCGCCGAGGACCCCAGATTTCTTGGCACGTTTTCGCCTCGCGGCAATTGCTGTTGGGGCTTTTTCCATTGGGGCTGGTGGCGCAGTAGCTGTGTTAGGTGGCATGAAAGTTTGACCGTCTTCTTGAGCGAATTGAGCCCTGGATTTGGCTCGGGGGGACGTGACGACCGGGGTACGATCGCCAACGTTTTTATCTGCCATCTTGGTTGGTTTAGCTGGTTCGGCGCTAGAGCCGGCGTTAACGCCCAGCATGCCACCCATGCCACCCATCGTGTCACCAAACATTTCATCGAACACATCATCGTTTTCCATTTCATCACCGGAGGGGTCGTATCCGGCCCCCGGTCCCATTCCTTCCATTCCCTCGATATCCATACTTTCGATCATCTTGGCGCCAGTCTGCCGCTGCCTATCAGATTCTTCGAACACTTCCAGTTGCGGAGAGATCGCTTGTCCCTTTTTGGAACCATCATTTTCAGACAACGGTGTGCTTCGTTGGTTGCGGGTATCGTCGGAAGCGATCTGTGAATATGACGTTGCGGTACCGGCACCTTGTTCTGAGTCGCGAGTCTCTGGCGAGAATCCATCTACCGATTCGCTGGAAACGGTGCGATCTGGTGTGAACAGGTAGGGGCTGCCTAGAAGCAGCAGTAAAGCGGCGGCTGTCGCCAGCAGGATCAATGGGATTTGCCATCGGCGGCTCCGTGTTGCGACTAGTGTGCTGCGGAGATTGCCTTCGGTAATGGCGTCACGCCTCGTGGGATCGAGTGTTTTGCTCGCTTCTTCTGTGTACATGATCTGCAACTGTTTGGTGACGCTGCGAGCTTCAGCGACAACTTCGGCTAAGCTTGCGTCTTCCTGCATTTTGTTTTCGAACGCTTTGGCTTCGGCTGTTGATAACTCGCCGAGAATGTAAGCGGTAACGGTCGGATCGTCCCAGATTGAGTCAGACATTTTCGATCTCAGGTCTTCGGGTGGTATGTTTGGGTGGGGGAGTCAAGAACTCGGGGAATGGGTCAGGTGACTGCGAGGGAGTCACGAAGATTTCGAACGGCTGCATGAAGATGAAAGCCGACATTTCCAATTGTCAGTCCTGTCACCTCAGCAATTTCGCGATAACTGAGACCTGCTTGAAGGCGGAGCCGAAGTACCTCCTGTTGCCGGTTGGTGAGTTTTTCCACTAGTCCGTACAACTGATCGCGATCCTCTGCATTGATGACTGATTCTGCTACGTCTGGTGACTGATCCGCGACAGCGATTTGGGAAGAGTCAAAAGGTGTTGAGTGATTTGTCCGCTGCATATCGATGACTCGGGTTCGGCAAACAGAAAATAACCATGCCGCAACACGAGATTCAATTTTTGCTGGATCTTCGCGACACAGTCGCAGGAAAGTTTCCTGCACCGCATCCTGTGCTCCCTGCCAATCACCTCCCAGCATTCTGCCTGCATATGCCAGCAGCGGCTTCTCGTAACGATCCACGAGAGCGTTGATGGCTTCAGCCGGCCAGGTTGATCCTGATTCGGTCATCGTTTCTTGTTTGTAGAGAAAAAATGCGGTTCTGTAGCGTCTACGAACTAGCAATGGGATTATTAGGAATGGCTAAGAAAAGATTTTTTCGGACGCTGACGTTCCTAACCTGAGGCTCGCAATGAGCTCGATTTTAACGCCGTCAAGAGGTGGTTGGCCACGGATACAACGAAAAATGACGCTGCACGCTGGCGTACGCAGAGAGAAGGCTCTGCCCGATGGGCTGATGCGTCTGAGCTGGAAAAATTCACAAATGTACGCAGCGAATCTGCTGAAACATTTAGGCTAACGCTTCTAACACGAAGTCTATTCATGGTTAAGGAGTGTCAGGAACGCTGCGATCAGTTTGAATGCCGGGAGTTGCGGGGCGGATCATATCCGTCCGCGGAACTGCGGTTTCAAGTTCGTTTTCAGGTGGGCTGATGGGCTTGCCGAACCTCATTGCAGTGCGACGGACAAATCCGTAAAAAAGGAAAAACGTTGCCCCCAACCCATGGCATGATGCTGACACCACGCCATGGTTTGAACTCAAGCCCGAACTTGGCCCCATACGCGTTGCAATGACTTAGATCAAAGGCGTCTTCCCTGGAATTGCAAACTCAGGTTCGGGACGTGGTCCATCGATGTCGAAGTCCTTCGGGAATAAATCAAGTTTCGATTCATTTGTGGCGAAATCCCACGTCACGTTTTTGCCGGTATAGGCAGCCATTCGGCCAAGGGCGGCGGTCATGGAGCTGTCCGCGGTATTCTTCAGTTCTACAATCGGCTTGCCGTTGCGAATCGAATCAATCAGGTCTTTGTGCTCTTGTTTGTAGGCTGCACCGATGTCTCCTTTCATGGACCAGATTTCTTTGCCATCACGATCCACGATGGAAGCACCACTGTTACCGCCGCGGATCGTGCAGCGACCGCCTGTGCAGTAGATGATGTTGGAGTTGTCACCCTGAGTGCCGGGGATTTGCCGGCACATGAACGAGACCAGTCGGTTTCCGGGGTAGATGTAATCAACTTCAACGTTGTCCCACATCTCGCTACCTTCGGGGCGTGTGAATCGTCCCCCCGACCCGTATGCCGATTCAGGTGGCCCGCCCATGATCCAATTCATGGTGTCGATGTTGTGCACTGCCTGCTCTGCGATTTGGTCACCCGACAACCAGATGTTGTGCATCCAATTGAATACTTGGTACTGCGTATCAGACATTTCCGGCCGGCGGTTGCGGAACCAGATGCCACTTGAGCAATACCGCATGGTGGCGGCGATGATGTCACCGATGACTCCTTCGTGGAGTTGTTTGATGGCTTCAACGTAATTGGTTTGGCGACGATACTGGGTGCCGGTGACGATTGCCGTTCCATTCTTTTCGGCTTGTTCGTGAGCGGATAAGCAGATCTTGTATCCGGCAGGGTCAACGCAAGTGGGCTTTTCTGCGAAAACATGCTTGCCCGCGTCGACTGCCTCTGCAACGTATTGTGGACGGAACCCTGGTGGCGTGGCGAACAACACGACAGCGATGTCGGGATCATCCAGTATGCGGCGATAGGCGTCGATGCCACTGTGCATTTTGTGTTCCGCAACGTCAACTTTTCCCTCATGACGTTTCGCTGTGCCCTTACGGACACTTTCCAGTTTACGCTCTTCCACGTCCGCGATTGCAGAAAGTGTGACGTTCTCGTTGATCGTCAATGAGTCATTGATTGCCCCGGAACCTCGGCCGCCAGCGCCGACCAAGCCGATACGAACTGGTTCCTCAGAAGCATTCTGAGGTTCGGCACCACGTACAGGACGAACGGTCGTCAAGCCTGCAACGACACTTGCGGACGCGACGGTGCTGGCTTTGAGAAAACTGCGACGTGCTGAATCGGCCGGGTTTTTCGCAGACGCCTTTGGTGTGGGGGGGTGTGGTTGGGGGTCAACTGGGTTGGACATGGGCGGGTCTCGGGCAATGCTGGTTGACGTGGGGGATTGGAATGATGGTCGGGCAGGAAAAAGCATGAATTCTCCGCTCATCTCAAATGAGTGGACTCAGACGCGGTTGGTGTGACCGGCGTCTTGGTGATTCAGCGTCTGTAACGCCCCCCCTCATGATAATGAGTACTGCCACCCTACGCAGCCGGAACTAGTGTTTTTTTGTGATTCATGGATCGTACTTCAGGTACGATTATTCGTGCTTGAGCTTTCGATCCAGCTATGACGCATGGAATAAGTGTGGTGGTTCCACAAATTTGATTAATTGCTGAGTTTTACACGCGTTTATAGAGCAGACGGGAGATGCAGCCTGAGCGAATGCACGGACATCTGGTTAGGATTACTGATCGAGATGCAAACAATGCAAACAAGACGTTTTGTGTGGAGGTTGTTTTAATGGGTTGTTTTAATGTTGGCTTCAGTGGCGTTGGATCCTCATTGTATTTCTACGGGCTGAAACGTGTCTTGTTTGGGATGAAAAGACAATCCGCCAATTTTTTAGCGGCGATTTCGCTACTTGTTGCAATGAATGCAGACGGTCAAGAAGTGGGGGGCGACCCATCTGCGGGCTCGACTACCACCGAGGGAAGAGGACAGCAGCCCAATTTCATTGTCGTGTTCTGCGACAATTTGGGGTACGGCGACGTCGAACCGTTTGGATCAACCGTCCACAAAACGCCTGCTTTGAATCGGATGGCGGCACAAGGACGAAAGTTCACGCACTTTTGTGTTACCGCTGGTGTTTGCACACCGTCCCGAAGCAGTTTACTGACTGGTTGTTATTCACAACGAGTAGGAATGCACAACAATCCGCGTGATGGGCAGGTGTTGCGGCCCGTTTCGCCTTTTGGTTTGAGTCTGTCGGAGATCACGATTGCCGAGGTGCTAGGAGAGGCGGGGTACCGCACTGGCATGATCGGGAAATGGCACTTGGGTGACCAACCTGAGTTTCTGCCAACGAGCCAGGGGTTTGACTGGTTTTACGGAATTCCGTACAGCGATGACATGACCGAGGAGGTCGGCAAGCGTGTTGGGGACCGATTTGGAGGTAGTGCATGGCCACCGCTTCCGTTGCTAGAGAATACGACGGTCATAGAAGCGCCTGTCGACCGAAATCAACTGACGAAGGATTACACTTTGCGGGCGATGGACTTTATCGAGGAAAATCGTGAGCGACCTTTCTTCTTGTACATGCCGCAGGCAATGCCCGGCAGCACTGCGGCCCCCTTCGCCAGCGAAGCATTTCGGGGGCGAAGCAAAAATGGTCCATGGGGTGACTCCATTGAAGAGCTTGATTGGTCCATCGGCAAAATCATGGACAAGCTTGTGACGCTCGGAATTGAGGAACGAACGCTAGTGATCTGGACCTCGGATAATGGGGCACCCATGACACGCTCGCAAGACAGCGTAGCAAGAGGAACCAACAGCCCTTTACACGGTCGGGGCTATACCACCAGTGAGGGGGCATTTCGCGTTCCCACTATCATGTGGTGGCCCACTCACATTTCGCCTGGTACGGTTTGTCAAGAGCTGGCAACCACTATGGATCTATTGCCCACGTTTGCCAAGTTGAGTGGTGCAGAGCCGTCAACGGATCAAAAAATTGATGGGCATGATATCTCCTCGCTACTTGTGGGCGATGAACATGTCGCCAGCCCTTATCAAGCCTTCTATTATTACGAGCGTGATCAACTTCAGGCCGTCCGTAGTGGACCGTGGAAATTGTTTGTGCCACTCAAAGAATTTACCAAGCATCCCCATTTCAGACGTGGGACAGGAAAAGGCAAGGACGGCACGTTACCTTCGCTGTTCAACGTGGTGACGGATATCAAATGCAGTGAGGACGTTGCTGCGTCTCACCCGAGAGTGGTCGCACGGTTATCGCAGATAGCAGAGGCCGCACGCCGTGATTTGGGAGATCGGGGGCTTCCCGGAACAGGTCAGCGGCCACCAGGAAAAATTCAGAACCCCAAGCCGCTGCGAATGAATCAGTTGAACAGATGAGGTCGCCGACAAGATGCCAGGCTCACATTCCAAACATCACCACTTACGAGATGCCTGGCCTTTCATGCAATATTACGTGATGGGGCGGCAGGTAAAATGTTCCAAGTGAACTCAATCGATCAAGTTGGCAGGCTTGGGCTTGGCCGCAGTAAGCGTTCCGGGCGGCGGTGGGGG
>JAAHTH010001028.1_pt2 | contig 11932 bp, 12 predicted proteins | sample 6116091 | NCBI WGS metagenome assembly JAAHTH01 (sample SAMN13939990, study PRJNA603662) | sponge metagenome | isolation source: marine sponge | host: Mycale hentscheli | place: New Zealand | collected 2006
TTCCGTTCTTGCCGGTCATCTGACGGTGGGGTGGAAATCAACGGCGTGGTGGAATTGGACCTCCGAACCATTTCTTGTTTGGGCTGGTCCGCAGAAATTTTCTAATCCGCATAGTTTGCGAATTGGGGTGGCTGGAGGGCTGTTTCCCGAGAGTGGCCGCGTGGGATGGGCAAATTGCTGGCAAGACTTATCCCAAGCAACTGAGCGCATATGCAAAACCGTCCGATACAAAACAGGGAGCTCATTCGGTCGGGGCTCTTTGTTCTCACTTATGGGCTAGGTTATGCGAAATCCAATCACTCTGACTGCTGTATTGCTGCTGGCTGGTTTCAGTCTACAAGCGTATTCTCCGGTTTGTGCTCAGTCTTATGGCACTTCCTCGTACGGAATTCCAATTCCCGGAGTCGGCACGAAAATCGATTACGTGGGCGATGATTTCGAAGCAGATGAGTGGAAGTTCGTGCACAATATGCCCAAAAGTTCACGGGAACTGAACGAACGGAGTTACGGGCCGATGGCATACTCCACCAACAGACGCTGGGCCGAGGGGCCAGAACGTGGGCAGCCAGATGTGCTCAAAGTCATTCCTACCCCAAGTAACGGTTTACCGGGCAGCACCAAAGCATTGCAGATCAGCACACTTCGGTCGGGCATCCCGGGACGCAATACCAACGATGTGCAGCAGGATGATTTGATTCTAGGCATTTCCACGCGGATTGGATCCACGTTACAGGTGCGCGAAGTGCCAAGCTGGGTTGTGCGAGTTTACCGCCCCGAGTCTTCACTTTGGGAAAATCGCAGTGTGCCCCATTTTGGTATTAGCCGTGGCGCACGAACAACCGCGAGAAAACCACGAGAAGGTTTGTTTGCTGTGGGGATCGAAATGCGGAACGAACCTTATTGGCCGGGGTTTTGGATTCACTTTCGCAGCGAAACCAGCCGAGGCGTCGAGCAGGACTCAGCTTTCCTTAAGATTCGCAGTAATTCGAGAGGAATCGATTTCAAATCAAAGGAAATACCACTGGAGCAGTTTGGCTGGTGGACTTTTGGAATGTCCATGAGTCCAGATGGCCGTGTTCACTACTTTGCAAAGCCAGGTGTCGAGGATCTTACCAAGGATGACTACCTGATCAGCCAATTGCCCTATGGTTATAAGGCTGAGCGTTTGAATTCGTTCTTTTTCAACATTTGCAACAATAACAATGGACGCACCTGGTCGACTCCGTTTGTCATTGACGATCCAGCGGTTTTTGTCGTTGATTCAAAGCGTGTCGATCAACTGGTTAACAGAAAGATCGCTTATCAGCAGCGACGCGCGCAACGATCAACTTCTCGCAGTCGCAAGTAAATATCTCTTGCGACTTCTGCCCATCAGAATTGGTCACGACCGTTACTTTGTGGCTGCATGGCAATGTGCAGGTATTCTTAACGTCGCTAAGTACTGTACTTAGTGGCGTTCTTTTTTTGTGTTATCAACAGCGGCTGCAGGCTGCTCGAAACGGCTTGCGGGAGAATCATTGCAGGCCTGGATTGCAAAACGAGCTGACCTTGTTTTCCCGTTGATAGTCTCGGTCGCTTGAGTTTCGGTCACTTGGTTGGCTACTCTAATTGTCAGAGTTTTCCATCGTGATTTGCTGTTACCTTTGAGGATATCACTGGTCACGGGGCTCCGTGTCGTGAAAGATGAGTTGGAAGTTCCACTCTACGCTGACCTTGTGTGAAAGCCATGTACGTACCACCGCCTGATCATGAGGTTGTTTGTGAAACGAACTCCCGTGGTGAAGCTGCGGAATTGCGATTTGTTCTCGAGTCGCTGGGGGTCAGGTCGAAAATTCAGCAGTTTCGAGGCGGCTGGTTGGTTTTAGTGGCCAGTGATAATGCCAGCCGGGCGGTAGAAGAAATAGCTTCTTACCAGCGTGAGGCCGCTGAGCAAAGCACTGAGCGTCCTGTTGTGGTCCCCACCTATGATGGGGCTCTGTTTGGGGTGAGCGTTTATGCCGGCGTTCTGATGTTGGTTGCTGTTCTCATGGGACGGTCGGTGTTCGGTTTTGATTGGTGGATGGCGGGCCAAATGCAAGCCGGCTTGGTGATGGGGGGGCAGTGGTGGAGAACCGTCACCGCGTTAACGCTTCATCTTGATCCTGGGCACATCGGTTCCAATTTGGTGTTTGGTTGTGTTTTTGGCCTGATGGCAGGTAGGGTGCTTGGGGGAGGCGTGGCATGGTTAGTAATCGTATTTTCTGGAGCGTTGGGAAATCTAGTCAACGCGATGCTGCAATCCGCAGATCACACTTCCATCGGCGCATCAACGGCTGTCTTTTCAGCGTTGGGCGTCCTAGTCTCTCATGCTTTGCAGCCGCGATCGGGCCCGCGTGAAAACTTTTTGAAACGCTGGAGTCCGTTGATTGGTGGGTTGGTGATTTTCGGCTTCACTGGTATCGGCGGCGAAAATACGGATGTGACAGCTCACGCGACCGGCTTGCTGGCCGGCCTGATGCGCGGTTGGGTGGGTGCAGCGTTGCCCTCGCATTGTCTGGGCAGCCGCCGTGTGCAACAGGCAAGTGGTGTAGCAGCCCTGATGTTGGTGGTGATTGCCTGGGCCGTTGGCTTGACGCTAGCCGGCTCACAGGATTGATCGGTCTTGAAAAGAATTTATCGAGGACTTGATCGGATACAGTCAGTGTTGGAAAGCAAATTCCAGCTAGGTCAGGGTGACGCTCATTGGGGTAATCATTCATGAGTGGCTTGCTTGCATTTCAGTTATCAGGCACGTGTTATCTTAAATCTGGCATTTTCACGTGGCAGGCGGACGGACATACGCCGAGCGCGTTCTGTCGCTTATGATATAGCCGTGACCTTTCAGAGATCCTGATAGGTGTTTTACTTGATGTCATTGTCCGGAATGAAAATAGGTCTCTCGCGATGCACGCTGTCTGGTCCCGTGGCTTTTTGCCATCCTTGTTCTTGTTGGCATTTTCATTCACTCCCAGTCATCTCTGTGTCCAAGCTGCTGATAAGCCGAATATCGTTTTGATCATGGCAGACGATATGGGGTACACGGACATCGGTTGTTATGGCAGCGAAATCGAAACTCCCGTTCTGGATCGCTTAGCTGGCAATGGGCTCCGCTTTACGCAGTTCTACAACACGTCGCGGTGCTGTCCGACTCGCGCGTCTTTATTGACGGGACTTTATTCTCATCAGGCAGGTGTCGGGTTGATGACCGGCGATCGGGGCTACGAAGGGTATCGAGGTGATTTGAATCGCCGTTGTGTCACACTGGCAGAGTCATTGGGGCTCGCGGGTTACCAGAACTACATGTCAGGAAAATGGCACGTCACGCGGCACACGGGGCCCAAGGCGGATCAGTCCAACTGGCCATTGCAAAGAGGGTTTGATCGGTTCTACGGAACCATTACCGGAGCAGGCAGTTTTTTTGACCCAGCCACTTTGTGCCGGGGGAATCAGTACATCACACCTGTCAATGATCCCGAGTATCAGCCGGAAAGTTTTTATTACACCGATGCTATCAGTGATAATGCAGCTAATTTTGTCTCTGATCATTTGAAGCAGCAGTCGGATGATCCCTTCTTTTTGTACGTGGCTTACACCAGTGCTCACTGGCCAATGCACGCGCCTCAGAAAGAGATCGACAAGTATAAGGGCGTTTACGACAACGGTTATGAAGCTGTTCGCAAGAAGCGATACGAACAAGCAATCCAGAAAGGTGTTGTTGATAAACGCTGGGCCATGTCAGATGGAGCAGTTAGTTGGGAAGGATTCAAGCACAAAGAGTGGGATATACGTTGTATGGAAGTCTACGCGGCAATGGTTGATCGCATGGACCAAGGTATTGGTCGGATCATCGACGTATTGGAAAAAAATGGGGAATTGGAGAATACACTGGTTATCTACCTTCAGGACAACGGTGGTTGCGCTGAAGGGTACGGACGGGCGTCGAATGCCGACAAGAAAGAACGGTTTGATTACAGGCCGTTTGGGCCTGATGACTTACAAACTAAAATCTGGCCACCCATGCAGACACGTGACGGTCGATGGGTCAGAACCGGGCCGGAAACGATGCCAGGCGGTGAGGATACGTTTGTGGCCTACGGCCTCGGTTGGGCGAATGCTTCGAACACTCCCTTTCGAGGATATAAGCACGACGGTTATGAGGGAGGAATCAGTACTCCATTTGTGGTGCACTGGCCTGATGGCATTCCACAGCCCCAGAGAGGCGGACTGGTTCATGATCCCACTCATCTGATCGATGTCATGCCAACTTTTTTGCAGGCCGCTGAAGGTGATTATCCTCGCGAGTTCGCTGGCCATGAAATCCAGCCGATGGAAGGCAAGAGCCTGGTACCTGCATTCTCTGGAGAGGGCATCCAACGCGAGGCACCTGTTGGCTTCGAGCATCATGGAAACCTGGCACTGCGGGATGGACGCTGGAAAATTGTTTCAGCTTATCGCAGAGATCAGCCCACTCGTTGGGAGTTGTTTGACATGGACGCAGACCGCACTGAGTTAAACGATCTTGCTGATAAGCATCCAGATAAATTGAAAGAAATGATTAGCAAATGGCAGGCTTGGGCGGACCGTGTTGGAGTGCAGCGATGGCCATTCAAAAACAAGCCCACAAAATGAGTCTGTTACTTGCTGGGTCCTGCAGTTTCGCTGTGCAATTGGGGTATGCAGACCCAGGAATTACCCTCGGCGGGGGGGGCGGTTCGGAATGCTGTCGCAGTTCCTTTCGAACGTGGGTAAACTTTCGGTAGGAAATTTTTTCATTCACGCGGCTCTTTGCCGGGTATCCGAAAACACCAACGGTGATCCATGTTCCAGCGATTCAGTACAGGATATTCACTCGCCAGACAGAGTTGGGGAGTGCTCAGGGCGGAGAAGCAACTCATCGTTTTTCCGGTATTGAGTGGTATTTGCTGCCTGATGGTGATGGCAAGTTTTGCAATACCCTTGTTCGTGGCAGGTGGAGGAGCAGAGTTGATAGGCGACGTCGAGCAAGACGCGAAGGGCGGCGGAGAGAATCAAATGCAGAACGTGTTTTATCTCGCTGTGCTATTTCTTTTTTACTTTGTGAACTACTTCGTTGTCGTGTTTTTCAACAGTGCCTTGATTGCCTGCGCGATAAAGCGTTTCTACGGCGGGACACCGACGATTGGGGAAGGCCTGAAGGCGTCGATGAATCGCTTGCCTCAGATTGCCGGTTGGGCGTTAGTCAGCGCTTCCGTTGGCCTGATTCTGCGTGTGATTGAAAGCCGCAGTGAGAAATTTGGTTCAATTGTTTCCAGCCTTCTCGGAATGGCTTGGGCTGCATTGACCTACTTTGTTGTTCCCGTTCTGGTAGTTGAAAAAGTTGGGCCGATTAAGGCCATTCGACGCTCAGGCGTGATTCTTAAGGAGTCTTGGGGAGAATCGATGGGGGCCCATTTTGGGATAGGCTTCATTATTTTTCTTTTTGCTTTGCCAGGAATTGGTCTGTTAATGGGTGGAATTGCGGTACTTGGCGCAGTGCCAGCCCTCGGGGTTACGTTGATCGTGATTGGGCTAATTGCATTGTTGGTCGTGTCGCTAATCTCGAGTGCGGTTTCGGCGATTTCGCAGGCAGCGGTTTATCTGTACGGCGCCAACGGTGACACGCCTGATGGATTCGAAGCAGAGAGTCTTGGTGCTGCGTTCGCGCCCCGTTAATGACGCGCATTGGGCTGGCAACGAAGCGAGACTGTTTGCACTCAGGGAATCAAGATTCCCTGAGTGCAAGACTCTGTAAAGACGTGCAGGGGATGTGAGTTGTTGGAAACATCGGAGGCAGCCCTATCGGGGGCGAGGGGCTTTTGTGGAGCCCATGGCAGAGGAAAGTACTTCATAGCTTCGACGCATCGCGACTGTTGGGTCATAGTCAGAGCGTTTCCAAACATGGGAGCTGACTTCAACACAAAGGGTGCCGAAGAAATTTCCCTCTCGTAAAATGTTACAAAGAAGTTGGTAATCGATAGTGCCTGCTGCACCGGGTAGCAAAAATTGCACCCTGCCCTCTTTTTCAACTGCATCTTTGACCGCGACACCAGCCGTGAAAGGCAGGGATTGTTGGAGGCTCTGCTTGAGGGGAATGTCTCGAAAGATGAAGTGGCTATAGTCGTACCACATTCGCAAAAATTTGGGTTGGTCAAGTTGTGCAAGCAGCCAAGCCGCCTCTGATGGACGCGACATTGCGTGCCCGCGATGCGGCTTGATGGCAACGACAACACCATGCTCCTCCGCGATGGAGACCCAGTCCGAGAGGCGGTCTAAGCATTGCTGTTTGGAATCAACCCAGTGTTTTCCACCGAGGACCGTCTGAATTACGGGAGGGGAGTCTGGAGAAATTTCGCAGGCTAAGTCGCAATCGTGTTTCAAACGACGATTATCACTCGCATGTCGCTCACGGGAACTCAGAGGTTGAAGATGGGTCATCAACGAACCCACGATCATGCCCCGATCTTTCAGGCGATTTTTCGCTTCTTTTCGCTGGATGTCTGATATTTTTTCGGTTGCGGTTTGTGACGTTGATGCGACGTTAATTTCAATGCCATCGTAGCCGTGATTGGCAATGGCTTCGATCGCTTGGTTCAACGAGTAGGTTGGTAAGCCGTACGTACTGAAGGTCAACGGAATCGACTTCGCTTTCGTGGTCATCGCGGAAGCTGAGTTCGTAGTTGGATGCAGTGTCGCATCTCGCGAAGTGCAGGTACCAGCCAGCAAGCCAATACTGGTGAGCATTTTCCTTCGTGACAATTCGGAGTAATGCATTTTGTGCCAGACGAAATAAAGCGGGTGATGGTTTGGGGTAAATCCGAAGACTAACTGTTCCTAGCTTATCGCAAGCGACACCTTCTATGTGTTTGAGGACAGTTTTGTAGGATCAGCCTAAGACATGGCCTGTGTTCGAAATACTCGTTTTTGCACGCTACGTTTGTTGGTGCATGGTCTCGCTATCAGACACCGAACCGCTGAAGTGATATTTGTTAAGTCGGACGTGGATGTCAGCATTATCAAATTACTTCTGCACTCAAGAAATTTGTTGCTGGGGTCGATTCGAGTAAAGGTCATCAGTGTTTTTCTGTTGCTAAAGCAGCGACTTCTCGGTTCTCCGAAGAATTGTAGGTTTTTTGCTTTAACCGCGAGAACACGGGCATGGACACGAATCTAGATCGGTACAGTGAACTTCAAAACCATGATTCTGCTAATGGTTTGCATCGTTATGAGTTGCAGGACCGTTATCTGGAGTTGATGCGTCATTCTCTTCCAGCCATGGCTCGTCGGAACGGCTGGAGGCTGAAAGAGGATCATTGCTTCATGCGTGTGATTCTTGATCAATTATTTCAGGATTGTTGGTATAACCATCTTGATAGACGACTTACAGCGTATAAACAACTCAATAACGATCAGCTTCGTCGAGCTATCATTCTCGGTACCGCGATTGAAAACGGCGATGCTGTAGCATTGGAAAAGTGGAACCGTGAAAGTTTGCATTGGCGTCAGAAAGCTTCCACTCGTCCAAATAGTTAGAATTGAAATCTGGGTTTTGTAGAGAGCGACTCTCGTTATTGGCTAGCCTTTGGCAAAGTCAGGTCGGCATGGCCGTTCGCTATGAATCATTTTGGAGTAATGAAGGAATGGGGTTACAAGCAGCATTTGATCTCTTGCTTTCATCTGAAAACCCACTTGATGGGGTGGACGCGCTGATTTGGCAGAGTCTTGAGGCGGGTGCGAGGGGTAATAAACATCCATGGAGCATTGGGTGTTTGATGACGATTCAAAAGACGGGTGAAAAAGAATACTGTCCAAGCGGTCGAACGGTTGTGCTGCGCCGATGCGATGTTGTTGCACGTACCATCGATTTCCACACGGATGTGCGGTCAGCCAAGGTGAAAGAAATAGAATGGAGCGAGGGAGCTGTTTGTTGGTTGTTCTATGAACCATCGACCAAAATTCAATTGCGTTTGCATGGAGTCGCAAGTGTTATGAATGACGAGGACGCCGATGCTGCATGGGAAGCCGTCAGTTTGCAGAGTCGTTCCGCATATCTGTCGGTGGACCCACCCGGCCAGCAGCGTTCGAGCCAACAGCCCCCAAGTACTGCAGATCGTTTGGTAAGCCAACTGGAGTCCGAGAGAGGACGCGAGAACTTTCGTTTGGTTCGAACCCGGGTTCAGTCAGCGGACTGGCTCTACCTGCGTCAGGGCGGCCATGTTCGCGCATCCCTTGCTTATAGTGAAGAAAGAAGCACTGAGGTTTCTTGGCTGGTTCCCTGATAGGAGGTGGTAGGTCTTAGGGTTGATTGAATGCTCGTCTTGAGTTTGCTTTTCTGGAGGCTCAGGCGTGGGATTTGCGTACCGACTGGGGTTGCGGGAAATGATCTTCCCACTGTTCAACCTGAGGCTGTGATTAGCCCGCCTCCGATTCTGTGTCGGTTGGTTCCCTGTGATGGACTTTGTGAAATACAGCTGATTTGTGTGTTGCTTTTGGTGTGAGGTTGGACGCGTTTCTACACTTCACTGCTTGATGGTCGATTTGGGTTGTGCGCAGTGAAGTTCCATGTCCTTGCAGAGCGAGCGTGTTAGTGTCAAAACAATCAATGGAATGGCGAGTTGAAGTCTTCTTTGACGGGGCATGTCCGCTGTGTATGCGGGAAATCCGTATGTTGCGGTGGATGGATAGGCAACAACGCATTCGTTTCACAGACATCAGTGCTGATGATTTTTCACCGGACCAGTTCAAGAGGAGCATGCAGGATTTCATGGATGAAATTCATGGACGCTTGCCTGACGGACGGTGGATCACCGGTGTCGAGGTGTTTCGTCGTCTTTACGCTGCTGTAGGTTTGGGACCACTGGTTGCGCTGACAAGAGTGCCGGGGATTTCTCACGGACTCGACGCAGGGTACCGAGTGTTCGCGAAAAATCGTTTGCGATTCACGGGGCGTTGTGATGCCTCTGCCTGCAATATCGGCACGAGCAGCACCGAATCATCTAATGCTGCGCAGTGACTTGCACTTTTGGATGAACGCTAACCCTAAGGATCAGCAGAACTTCTGCTGCCATTTGAAATGCATGCTCCGATTTATCTTCATTTGCCGCATCGAAGCATGGCGGATTACTGTCGACGGGATCGAAGGGTGGGTCGAAACGTTCGTCGAAGAGTAGAGTGCCAGATTTCCATTCCTTCTGCCTGTCTCGCAGGCAATGAAGAGGTAAAGAAGGCACCCGTTTGTCATTATCGCTGTGAGACGTTGCGCATCAGCATGGTCCCATTTCGTCAGCAATTTCGCTGACCATCAGCGTGGGTGATAACCAGCGCCCTCCGCTAACCTTTTCTCCCCAGGGTATTAGTTGTTCAGGTTTCCAGTTGCCCAGAGGATGCCGCGTGAGACAAAGTCCAGGTACCGCTCGTCGGCGACAGTTTCATTTTGGTGTCCAAGAGAGGTGCTGAAAATACGAGTTTTCTTCGGCCCGTATTCATTCGTCCAAGCTACCACCGCACTTGCCTTGCGTGGCTTGGCTTCAGGGTTCTTTTTGAGTTCTTTTTTGTTCGGTTGTGTTATCTGGTCACCTTTGACGAGTACTGACGCGCCACTGTAGATGCGTACGTTGTTGTACAACTCTTCGTTTATGGTCTTCCAGTTCTTCAGGCCTTTGGTGATCGGGTGTTCCTTGTCATCAAAGATCACATCAATGGGTGTCTTGGGGCCATGGCCTGTCGATTGAACCCCCAGCATCTCATACCAAGCCGCATTATCTGCATCGACAGCGACAGGAGCACGGAAGTTGCCGAAGCGATAACTGTGCATGGCACAGTGTAGGTTGACGGCAGGTGTTCCATTGCGATGGGCGTTGAGTATACGGTCAATGTATGGCTTGTCAGTTACGTTCGCAGAACACTCGTCATGAATCACTACGTCATAGCCTTTGGCCCAATTGTCAGATTCATAAATTGCGAATGTTGCTTTGGTGCTGGTGTCCGAGCTCAGTACAACGGTGACTTCACAGTTAATGCGTTTTTCGAGTCCCTCTTTCAGCAGTTTTGTCTGCTCGGGGTAGTCGTGACAGCATCCACCAGCGACCAGCAGGATTTTCAATTTCTTGTTGCTGTCTTCCTCAGCGGTAGCACAAGGCACAAAGCTGACTGCGATAGTTCCAAGCAGACAGCAGGCAACGGATCGCAAAGTGTTGGAAATTGGGGATTGCAGGGAGGGCATTAGGCATCTCTGTGGGAACGCAGGTTTAAGGGTAGGATTGGAACCTCCTAGCTTAAACCAGTGTGGTTTTGTTGTCGTGCTACGTTGGCTCGTTCTTGAAATTATTATCGGACTTGGTCCGACGTGCTGATTTTGATGCAGGAATGCTGCCCGCCGCCAGTGCTATTGCCATGGTCTCCTGCTAGCGGGCTGTGGCCGTCGACTCGCATCTTGGGCAATTCGTTCATTTGTTTCTTCAGTATCAGGTTGAGATCATTTTTATCCGCTACATTCTGAGCTTCGAAAGATAGTAATTGTTCGAGTTTTGACGGATTCAAATCACATGAAATTGGTGAGCCCGACTTTGGTGCCATTCACTCTGTTGACATTGTGTGTCATCAGCACTTCTGTTGCAGTTGCAAAACCACGCAGTTTTGTTGGCAGTAGCAGAGCAACGCTTGGGACGCTGTCCAATTTGACAGCTTCGGCCCGCCTCGGGGATTTTGATGGCGATGGCGATCTAGATGTTGCTGTCGCGAATGGTCGACATTGGCCTCAGCAGAACTTTTTGTTTCTCAATCAGGTTCGGGGGCGATTTAATGTGCAGCGGCGACTAGGTAAAGACTTGCGAACGACCTACGCCACAGAAGTTGCAGATTTGGATGGGGACGGTGACTTGGATATCGCGGTCGGCAATGATATGGCACCCAGTCAGGTAATGTTGAACGATGGCCATGGTCGGTTTGTTCCTGGAGCCATTTTGGGTGAACTCAGCAGTGTTCGCAGCTTGACGCTCGCGGATTTGGACGGGGATGGTGATGTCGATATTCTCGCGACCAGTCGTGGAAGACCGAATCGTATTTTTCTGAATGACGGCAACGCCAGGTTTGGTATTGAAAAGACGTTTGGCGGCCCTGGTGATTCAACCATCAGCGTGGCTGTCGCTGATCTGAATAATGATGGGCACAATGATCTGGTGCTGGCGAATAGGGATGGGCAACAGAGTTATGTGTTGCTGAACGACGGACAATTAGGGTTTCAAACAAAGGTTTACTTTGGGGGTAAACGTGATGAAACGCGCGCTGTCGCGGTCGGCGACATCAATGGAGATGGAATGATGGATGTGGTCGCTGGTAACATTGGACAACCCAATGCACTGTATCTTGGAGACAGTTCCGGCCGATTTGAAACACGCGTGCCGTTTGGTCGGGCAGATAGCCAGACTTATGCAATTAAGCTTGCAGACATGGATAATGATCAATCACTCGATGTTGTGATTGGAAACGTGGGACAGAGCAATGCTGTGTTTTTTACTAACGCCACCTTTTTTAGTGCGCAGACTGGGGACGCATTTTCAGAGACGCTTTTTGGAGATGCCACTGCTGCAACGTATGGCCTGGATGTGGGGGATCTGGACGGAGATGGATTTGACGATATTGTGACAGCGAACTCGGGTTCGCTGAATCGTTTTTTTTTCAACCGTGCCAAACGATAATCAAGTGGTTTCAATGAAATTCATTCGTATCAAATCGCTCTTGCTAGGACTCTCCCTCGTCATTTGTTGCAGTGGTTTTGCGGCGGAACCAGTGGCTGAGGGAAATGATTCAGGCAGTCGTGAATCAGACTGGCCGTCATTTAGAGGATTCGGCGCCAAGGGCGTTGCCGATGGTTATGCACTACCCGATTCGTGGAATGCTG
>JAAHTH010003058.1_pt1 | contig 11923 bp, 6 predicted proteins | sample 6116091 | NCBI WGS metagenome assembly JAAHTH01 (sample SAMN13939990, study PRJNA603662) | sponge metagenome | isolation source: marine sponge | host: Mycale hentscheli | place: New Zealand | collected 2006
CGGTGTCCAAGCCGTTACTTCGGCAGCCGGCAAGGTGCTGCTAGTTCCGTCAAGGCAGTCTCGGTAGCGAAGGAAAGAGTTGGGGAAGAACATCCCGTCACCACCACGGTTCGTCGCGGGGTCGTAGACGTACCAAGTTCCAAAGTTGAAACCGTAATTTGTGGGGTACAACAATGGACGTCCTTTGCCTGGATTACGGACTTCGTCGCTGCCAGGGTCCGTTGGGCATGCATAGACTTCCATCTTCAGATTGTCGATCGCGAACTGGTAGTCCCACGCGATCGATAAGTCAATCTTCTCATACAGATTGCCTTGTTCATGGAAGGGCAAAATCCTGCCGTGCACACCCCATGACCCATTGTTCCCGGTATTGCTAACGGAGCGATCCACCACGGAGGATGCGGGAAACTTCTTGAAAGCGCTCTCGTAATTCTGGCAAGCCAGCGAAATTTGTTTCAAGTGATTTTGGCATTGCATTCGTCGTGCGGCTTCGCGTGCCGCTTGGACAGCGGGGAGCAGCAAACCCACCATCAACCCAATGATGGCAATCACCACTAAGAGTTCCACCAAAGTGAAACCACGTCGGCGTTTTGACAGGGGACGTTGTGTGCTGAGCATGGAATCAGACGACCGATAGTTTTCCAATAGATCTACCATTCTGATATACGCAACTGGCGTGCCAAACGTTCGTGACAAGGTTTGAGCGTGATTTGTTGGGGAAAAGCTAGCGACCTTTCTGAAAAGGACGGATATTCCACCAATCGGTCGCATTTTTCACCGACGTAATGGCTGGTTCTCATGGATGTGATGTTACCCTAGCCGTAGCGGTGCGACGGATAGGAAAGTGTTCTGCTGATTGCTGTGACATTACAGTGCTTCGTGCTTGAGCATGTCCACCGCAGGGGCTAGGCTCGCGGTGTGCTTTCCACCGGGAAATATTGAAACTGCGGGCTTGCCCGTTTTTGCGAGTCTCACGTGGTTGTGTGGTTTCACGTAATGCTCGCAACGACCAATAAACGAGCAATAGTAGAGAAGGGGGGAGTCTCATGCAGCGTCCTGTGTCAAGGGTGCCCTAAGGGGGATCCTGCATCCGTTTTGGGGATTAGTTTTGCTGAATCGTTTTCAGTCGTTAAGAGTGCGTCTGCTATTTCCACTGCTGGCGGTAGCGGTTGTGGCGTCGCTCGGAGTTGCCGCAGCGTCGTATTGGCTGGGTGACCGGTGGGAGAAGGAGCAAGTTGCAGGTCGATACCGGGAAATAGAATCCACGCTCAGTACTGCTTCTTTTCCCTTGACGCCCTTAGTTGTGAAGTCGATCGCGGATTTGACCGAGACCGACTTGATTACATTGGATGCTGACAAGGTGGTCCTGCAGTCTAGCCTGCCATTACGCTCCGGTGATTCCATTGATGCGATAACCCTGAATGCTCAAACAAATTTTACTGATGAGGTTTTGTCGCTTGGATCACAAAGGTATCGATACTCTACATTCGAGTTGCGGACGCAAAATCAGAACAAGACTCTGTGGGTGGCGGTACTGTTCAACGAGTCAGAGTTGCGAGAGGCAAGATGGCGAATGGCTAGTTTCCCGCTGTTGACAGGCTTTTCGACGATCATTTTGCTGACTTCGGTAACGCTTTTATTTGCCAGCAGGTTAGTACGCAGGCTTTCAACGTTGCAACAATGTGTCGGCCGAATTTCGACCGGTGAATTCAACGCTGTTGTTCCCTCGGGGCCCACTGACGAAGTAGGAAGATTGGGATTCGCTGTCACGCGCATGAGTAGACAGTTGCTGAAAATGCAAGAAACACTACAACGACAGCAGGGTGAAAAGTTACTCCATCAGGTAGCAGGGGGGTTGGCTCACCAGTTGCGAAATAGTACGACTGGAGCGCGAATGGCAATTGAGTTGCATCAGCAGAGGTGTGAGCTTGCAGATGATAGCTTGGGGGTCGCGTTGAACCAGCTTGAACACACTGAGGCCCATGTCCGTAGGTTGCTGACGGTCGCTGCTGGCAGAGAAGAACAAGACTCACCAGAGCTTGCATTGGTATGCCTTGAGGACTCAATGCAGACGCTCATTGCGACTGCTAAGCACTTGAGGATCGAACTGGTTGCCAATCTGACGAGGGAGCTTGCGAATGTGGTTGTCAGTGATGGGCCAAGTTTACGGGCGGCATTTTCTAATCTTGTGCTCAATGCGATGTACGGGGGAAGCCGAGTATCAGTGGAGTGTAAGATGCTCTCTAGCTCAGACAACCTTTGGGGGGCTAGCCAAACAGAGCCGATTGATGATGGGAATAGACTCCCGCTTGCCGATTCTGGCAGTGCTCTGCCTCATCACAAACTGCCCGATTCTGTCGCTCCGTCAATCAAAAATGCGAAGAAGCAATACCGTGGCAGTTCAGAAGAGAGTATTCCAAAGGGGATTGATGAGATTACGCGTACCGGTTTTGCGATGCTGACGGTATGTGATAACGGGGACGGGCCGCCACCAGATGTTGCCAGCGAGATTTTTGAGCCATTTGTGACGTCAAAACCAGAGGGGTTAGGACTCGGCCTCCCGCTGGTAGCGAGGTGCGCGAGGCGGTTGGAGGGGGAAGTTGCGTGGGAGCGGGTTGGACAGCAGACGAAATTTTCATTGAGGTTCAAAGTGACCATCCCGGACGGTATTTCGACGCAGAAGTTTAGTGAGAGCAAATGACTAGGACATCGACACATACCATTCTTGTTGTCGACGATGAACCGTCGATCTGCTGGGGGTTCGAGCGATTGCTTACAGACCAGGGACACAATGTCTTGACAGCTTCTTCGGCAGAAGAAGGCTTGGAAAAAGCTGCGGCTCAACCGATCGATCTGTTGGTGCTTGATGTGCGTTTACCTGGTGAGGATGGCATTAGTGCCTTACCCCGTTTTCGTCATGCAATCGGGGATGCCCCCGTGGTGATCATGACCGCCTTTGGGGATCTTGAAACAGCGGTGGCTGCGATTCATGGGGGGGCCAGTGATTACCTGACAAAGCCTTTCAAGCTCGAGGATGCATCACGCGTATGCGAAGCGATGCTATTGCAATCTCAGGAAGCGGAAACGCCAGAATTTGATACCGCTGATCTTGAACCCTCGGGTGCGGCCGTGATCGTGGGACGCTCGGCGGCCATGCAACAGGTGTTTCGAAGAATTGCACTTGTGGCAGACAGTGAGTTGTCCGTGTTGATCACGGGGGAAACCGGCACGGGAAAAGAATTGGTTGCTGCCGCGATTCATCGTCACAGTCGGCGGCGCGATGAATCTTATGTTGCAATCGCGCCAGTTTCCTTGAGTGAATCTGTTATTGAGAGTGAGCTGTTTGGTCATGTCAAAGGGGCATTCACTGGGGCCGCCGACGCGAGGAAGGGCCTGTTTGAGCTTGCCGATGGTGGATCCGTTTTTCTGGATGAGATTGGTGACCTACCCATGGCTACCCAAGTCAAGTTGTTGCGAGTGATTGAGCAGGGCGAATTTACTGCGGTCGGTGATTTGCGTCGTAGGAAATGTGATGTGCGCGTCATCGCCGCGACGAATCGGAACTTGAAATCGGGCGTCGATGACAAGACGTTTCGTGAAGACTTGCTGTATCGCCTGAGTGCGGTGGCGATTGAATTGCCTCCTTTGCGGGAACGTAGAGGTGACATCCCCTTGCTCTGTGAACATTTTTTGCGGCGGTTAGGGTATCCCTCAGCCGCATCCGCTATTCCTGCTGAAGTGATGAAACAACTGCAGCAGCGACATTGGTTTGGGAATGTTCGGGAACTCAGAAATGCGGTGGAGCACGCTTCTGTGATGGCCCGCGGACGCGTCTTCGAGTTGACAGACTTTCCGATCCCTCAACAGCGTTCTCGCAATGGGGATGCGGAGGCAGGTGCTTGTATTGATGGCTTCGTGGAGGCATGGACCCGCGAGCAACTGTCGGCTGGAACTGATTCATCCTTGAATGATCTCCATGACCGCATGATCAATGCGACAGAACCCGCGTTGTTGCGTGTTGTACTAGAGCATACCGGCGGTAATCGCGCTGCCGCTGCCCAGTTACTCGGTATGCACCGAGGCACCCTCAGGGACAGATTGAAACGTTATGACCCTGATATTGGTCCGTGCGAGGACGCCGACGAAGATATCACTCGGTGATCCAAGTGGCTTGTTCTGCCTTCTTCTGTGAAAAACCAACGATTTTCAGATCGGCTTTGCCAACGACTTCCGCACCGTCCTCCATGCTGGCCTTGTCAAGTTGCACGGAACCGCTGATTAGCTTGATAGCCCCCGGGTTAATTGAAAGCATCGTAAAGAATGCGATCATGCTACCTTCAATCATGACACCTGTGACTGGAATATCTTTTTTGGAAGAGTGAAAGTCCTCGGGTTTCACTTTTGCGATGAATGTGAAAGTCTTGCTATCGCTCTTGCGAACGCCGGTGAAGATGATTGTTGGGGTAAGGATGCCATCTCGTGCCTGATCGTTGTAGTGGTCGTTAAGTTTGGTGGTGACACCCACCTGACTGAACACAATATCTTCGTTGTACAAGCTGGCCTCGACGTTGGTTATTCCTTTTGTTTCAGGAGCAGATGGGGATCGCTTGGTCCAGTTGGTCTGGAAATCACCTTTTACTTGTCCGTATTGGATCACGAGTCCCGGAATGCGGGGGCCAGTTTTGATCGGAATTGGCCATTGCTCAAGCTTCTTTTCGATAGCCTCCCGGCGAGTCCTGATGAAACCACGTACGCGGTCGGTTCCACCATTTAATTTACGTTCACTCAAAACGTGATCGGACAACAAATTCTCAACTCTGTCGACTTCATCGAGAAGCTTCTGTTCGTCCCAGTGCGTTGCTAAGATTTTTCTCAATGCACTCGCGTAACGCTCACGCATTTGGGGATGGTGATAAAGTCGGTTGGCAACTGCGGAGTTTGTGTGGACTGATAGATTTTTGATGGGATCGATGATTCGAGGTACATAGGTTGTGAATGCGGAATCGGTGCCCCATGGCATGAAACAGAGACGAGAATCTTCAGGGTTTTCGTAGATGAAAAAATTGTTTTGGTTATGTGTGTATCCATCCCAGAACCCAATCATGCTTTCGGTGGCCCAGAACCGTATGAACGAATCGATGTTCAGTGTTTTTTCAAGCTCGACAATGTCTAACTCGGATGCGTCCAAAACCTTGGTGAGTCTGTCGATTCCTGTCTTTTTATCGGGTTTGCTCTTGTACTCAAACCTGTTTTTTGCTGCGGGTAAGACGTCGGCAAGTGTTCCTTCTGCGAGTAACCCCGTTCCGTCACCAAATATTCGTTGCAACATGGCCGGCTTCACCGATTCAACGTGTGAATAAACACCCAGCGATTTACCATTCACGATCACCTCGGCAAAATTGCAGCGTGGTGCAGGTACGCCAACGTCCGCGAATAGCTTGTAGGACAGATACTGACTCAATTTTGAGTCGTCCTGTTTGTTGTTGTTGAGTGTCAGGCGATTCAGCGAGCCAAAGGGCTGTTGGTCCTGATATTTGTCAAAACGGATCTTGAGAGAAGGACGGGATTTGTCGAGTGATCCCAAAAAACCTTTTTTTCGAATTCCAACATTGGTGATCCGTTTTCCGTCGATGGTGACGTCGCCCTTGACGTAGTTGAATGGCGATTTTGCAGGGGTGTCTGCAACAAGAGAGGAGAAAAGGTCTCTCGAAACACCTCGTAGTTCATCCCAGTCCTTGGGATCGATGTCTATCTCAATTTCAAGAACACGAGAGGGGTCAAATAAAGCATCTGCAACGGCGTATGTCCCTTCTTTACCTTGCGCGTTGGCGACAATGGTAAAACTGATAAGAAATGAAAGTGTGAGAAGGGCGTGGTGGGTGCGACGGCTTACCAAAGCGTTCAGGGTTGGTTGCATCATGTGAGGTATCAATGCGTATGAGTGATGTGCGTCCAGGTGTTGGTTTTCCAAGAGTCGCAGCGTTGGCCAGAAATTGGAACAGGAAAACGCAAAGATACAGGGTAGTACCCTGTATTCGATGAGTGAGTGAGTAACCCAAAAGGATCAGTCTCTTATTTTCGATGGCCGCAGGTTGAGGGGACCGCACGCCGTCTGCATTTGATAATGTACTGCAGCGTGTGAAGAAAGTCTTACTGGGGAACCATTTTGTTGCAGAGTGTTACGAAGACTCAGCGATTGCACGAATTCGAGGGCTGGTCTGGTACTCAATGTTACAGACGGATTGAACTGGTGATGGGCGGGCAAGTACAACTCGGGCGACTTTAATTGCTGCTGTGGTCGGACGGGTTGTGTTTGGGTTGCTACCAGTTGGACGTGCGATCCGGGCATGAGCCAGAAGGAGTTTGAGGGCAAGGTTCAGGTGGCAAGGTTCAGGATGCGAGTGGCAAGTGGCAGACTTTGCTAGCAGTAAGGTCAGGGTGGCAGCATAGTAGAGCCTGTGGTCAGAGGATCTGCTTAGACCAAAACGACTCCAGGGACGAAAACAGGGCCTGCTTTTGCAGTGGATTGGGACCACTGGTCGGTAGTTCGTTTGTTTAGAACTCGATATCTAGAACTCGAGGGTGAGGGCGACGCTACCACCATGGAATAGAGCATCCCCCTGATCGTCGCTGCCCATGCCCGTAAAGAAGTTTGTTTTCTCAAGCTGATCCGTAGCAACGGCAACGCGTTCCAGTAGAAATAGGGTGTAACCGCCGCTCACCGTAATGCAAGGTGTCACAGGGACTTCCATGCCGATTCTGAATTCTCCTGCGAAGGCTGCAGTATCTGCTGGCGAGTCTGCGCGTTGTCCGACGGTTCCGGTAAGAATCGAATTCTGTTCTGCATCGTTGCCATAGAGCCCAAGCTTAGCTGACCATGTTAGCCAACGACAATCGAGGAGCGGCGTGTCGGGGACGCTGGTGATGCCCACCTGCACACCGTACAAGTCGTTCTGCGTAGCAGTGCGATAGATAATTGACGCGGTAGTCGAATTCAATTCAGTATTCAGTCTTTCGTCGAATCCGATGTACCTTACGCCAGCAATGTATTGAAACGGCCTGTAGGTGGCGAACTGCCAGTTTGCTTCGAATCCATAAAGGTCAGACTGGTAAGCTGCTTCGATGGAGGAAATGTCGCTGACAAATACCGGGAGAGCTGCGTGGATTTCGGCAGGTCCTCCAGCTCCGGTTGTTGTGTTTGCGATGAGTGAGTCGATTCCCATGAATCGAAGCTCGAATGAGCTTTCATTCCATTTGACGCGTCGGATTGAGATGTCGATGCCTGGCTCCCAACCAAATTTAAAGTCATCTCGATTAACTTGGCGGATGGGGTTGGTTGAGTCGCTAATCAAAACACCGGCGCTGGGCGTGACTCGCGTGAATGCAAGCACTCGCGAAGTCGCCAGCCATCGAGGCTGGTATCCTTCACAGATTGTGCGGCGGTCAGAGAACTGATTCTCAAATCGCCTTGAGTTGCAGTCTTGGCATTGGCAAAAAGACATCACTCCCGGCAGGGAGTCGCTCCCAACAGAGAGGTCCATGCTGTCCTTGGATACACAACCCATATCACCCAATGTGATTGATTGGGTGATGCAGTCACAAGTGGCGTCGTCGCAGGCTTTGCATGGATCAGCGCGGCTGGTGGACATCAAACCCAAACATAACACCACGAACACGCACCACTTGAATATCGCATGAACATGCTTGTTGCCCGGCTGCGGCTTGCCGCAGGTAACGAAGCTGCCGGTGGGATCGACGCTCAGTGGCACTGTTTGCTTTCCACAAGGGGCATGCTTCCGATTCAAGATGGCATCTACCGATAGGGCCAATCGTTAATGGGAGCATCGGCATATCGAAGCCGTATGATTGGTAAAATCGGAATAATTGGAACAACTTTCTCAGGTTTGCCAAGTTATCATTGAAACCATGTTGGGATGCCGATGCATGTCGATAAGGGGGTGTGTTGTGACACCGTGATGTTTGCTTTGGTTTTGCCGAGATTGTGATGGAATACTAGCCAAAGAATCTCGGATTGGGCGAATCGGTTTCTCCTTGGTTGAAGATTTTAACGACAGAGTGATGGATGGATGGGGCTGGTCATGTGCTGGCTTCGAACGGAGTGAGTTGGGCCAAAGTTTGATTTTGCGATGCATGCGATGCGGCAACGCGATCCTTTTTTTCATAGTGGACTTGATGAAACCGAAACGTCCTTCCTGCCGTGCTGCCCGCAGAAGTACCGGAAGGGCTGGGGCTGCGACTCGCGGTCGAAGGAGTATGCGAAGTCTGAGGCTTGAGGAGCTTGGGGAGAAACGTTTACTTGCGGTGTTCACGGTTGATAGCGTCGCCGATCAAGTTGATCAGAATGTGGGTGATGGTGTTTGCTCGGTGGCCAACGAAGGCGGCTGCACTGTCAGGGCTGCCATCATGGAGGCCAATGCATGGGGAACAGAGCAGGAACCGGACCTGGTTGTGGTGCCTCCTGGTGAATATTTTTTCGCTTTGGCTGGAAACGGCAACTTAGCCGGTGACCTTGACATTACTCAATCAATGGTCTTTTTGGGTGCAGGGGCTGCGAGCACAGTGATCGATGCGAGTGGTTTTGACCGTGTGTTTGATATAAGAGCGGGGAATGTTGAGATTCGTGGTGTTACGATCCGCGGCGGGTTTGTGGATGATACCGAAGCCTTATTGGATGGTACTGGCGGTGGTGTGCGGAATGAGGGAACACTGCTGATTGCGGATAGTGTGGTGACGGGAAACCGAGCGACTAGAGGGGCAGGAATTGGGAACTACAACGGGACACTGAGTATTAAACGTAGTGTCATCACAGGGAATGGTGATGCAACAACACAGTCTGGTGGGGGTGTTGAAAACTACTCTTATTATGACCCAGCTTCGATTTCTTTGATGGATAGTACGGTGTCTGGGAACCGTGCTACCAGCGGCGGCGGGGTAAATAACCATGCATACGACGGGCTGGCAACGGCGGTGATCTCGGGCAGTACGGTGTCCGGAAATAATGCCGAAATTGGCGGGGGAATTGCGAACCGTGCTGTCTACTACGCTGAGCAGGGAGCGCATGCTGCATTCACGATTGTGGGAAGTACTGTTTCGGGGAATGTGGCATCAGCAAGTGGAGGTGGTGTACATAGTCAAGCTACTCCAGAAAGTGCTGCAACGTTAACCATTGGTAACAGCACGATTGCTCGTAACACGGCTGCTGGTGGGCCAGGGGGTGGGGTTCATGTGATCAACAGTCCAGGAACAAGTTCGACATTAGCCAGTGTTCTCGTGGCAGAGAATTCTGCTGTTGGATCTGGGCAAGATCTTGAAGTTTTGTCGCTGTCCGCAAGTTACACCCTTGTGGGGACGACGGGCGGGCACGGGCTGATACATGCAGCAGACAACAATCTGGTTGGTGTTGACGCACTGCTTGGAGACTTGGAGGACAACGGTGGCCTAACGCTTTCTCATATGATTGGAAGTGGCAGTCCCGCAATCGATCAGGGGGCCAACCTGGATGGGCTATACGGAGATCAGCGTGGTAGTGGATTTGCGAGAACGGTCGATTATCCAACTGCTGCGAATGCCAGTGATGGAACCGATATTGGTTCCATTGAAGTCGGACAAACAGGTGCCGCATTTGACTTTGGCGATGCGCCTGAATCGATTTCAGTGGGGGGCACCGAACGTTCTTATCCAACGCAATTTGCAAGCGACGGTGCCCGGCATCGGGTGCTCGCGGGTGGCCCTCGGCTGGGATCCGTTGCAGCCGACCCGGAAGCAGATGCCTTTCCCGGCGTTAATGCATCCGGCGATGATCTGGTGGGTTTTGATGATGAAGATGGGCTCGCCGCTAATGAGATTGTGTTGACGCCCGGGACTTTCATGCAGGATGTAATCCTGACCCACGATTCCGGGGTCAATGGTGCGTTCTTGAATGTTTGGATCGATCTGAACATGGACGGCGATTGGAGCGATGCTGGAGAACAAGTTCTCGATGACATAGCGTTGGCGCCGGGCATCTCATCCACTTCCTTGGCTGATGTAATGGTGCCTGCGGAAATCACGCCAGGGACGACTTTCTTGCGGGCACGAATCAGTACAGATGTAGGGCTTGGTGTGACTGGTGCGGCAGCGGATGGTGAGGTCGAAGATTTCGCTTTGGCTGTTGGTAACCCGCCCACTCAGGTCGCAGATATCTCTCTTACGAATGTAGTGGACAATCCGAATCCAGAACTCAATGATACAGTCAGGTTTGTCGTTAGCGTTTTAAATTCGGGGCCTGATGTCGCAACAGGAGTTGAGGTTTCAGCCTTGTTGCCTTTTGAACTTTTTCTACAGACGTCACAGGTCAGTATCGGTGCCTATGACGATTTTGATGGCGTCTGGCTGGTGGATCAGTTGTTGCCCGGGCAGTCTGCAACGCTGCAGCTTGAGGCGATCGTTGAGACGACCGACGCAGTTTCGTTCACCGCTGAGTTGGTGGCTTCTGATCAAGTAGATACAGACTCTACGCCGGGTAATGGAATTAGCAGTGAAGATGATCAGGTAACCTCAGCACTGGGGACTTGCCTTGCTGCTGCTCCTTTACATGTCGGAATAAATCGCCTTCGTTACGGCTGTGGGTCCCCTGGAGCATTCACGGGGTTCGTTCGGGGAACCGAGAGGGGATTGACGACGTTATCAGAGTACAACGTCACCGTTGATATCGCCAACGCAGAACGAATGGCAATCGGGATTGCAGATTCGAATGGGGTTTCTGAAGTGTTTTTCGAGTTGGATGCAACGTCCATTGGGGAGCCTCTGTTGGTCCAAGCCTTCGAAATGTTTCCAGCGGTCAGAAAAGGAAATACGCTCGCAATCGGTGAAACAGCACAATTCCTACATGCTGTGAAAAGAGGGGCTGGCGGTGAACCGTTGCAGCTGGAGGTAGTGCAGCCCAGTATGATGCAGGCCCTTATCGCTTGGCACGCGTCGGGAGCCGACGCGTTTACCTTGCGTCAACTCGCAGGTATTTCGGTTACCATCACAGACCTCCCTGGCAAAGTACTTGCCCGCACAGCAGGACGATCAATTGTGCTTGATCATGATGCAGCAGGTAATGGCTGGTTTGTAGATCCTACACCTTGGGATCATGGCGAGTTTGCCGGGTCCGAGGGGGCTGTACACGTGGCCCACGGAGTAGCATCAGACCGTATTGACCTGCTGACAACTTTGACGCACGAGTTCGGTCACTTATTGGGGATGGATGATTTGCGACAGGTCAACCATGTCATGAATCATGAACTTGAGGTTGGACGGCGGCTATTACCAGACGCATCCGATAAAAACACACAGTGTTTTGATATCAATCGAGATCTCCGAGTTTCAAGTTTGGATGCACTGTTGGTTATCAATGAGCTATCAAAGCAAGATCAGGCGAGAGAAGATTCCAGATTTTGGCACGGGCATCAGGATTTGAATTGGCTGCCATTTGATACAAACATGGACGGGTATTTGAGCAGCATGGATGTGCTCGGTATTTTGAATCAGGTTTCCCGTAAGTCGGCTTCTGCTGGTGAGGCAGAACAGTTTCCGGAAGCACTTTCCAGCGATTGCACGAACGGAGTCCCCACCTTGGTGGACTCCGTTCATGCAGAAATCACTCGGGTTGGGGTGTTGCGGGCAGTGGGTGCTGATAGGGACTCATTGTGGGAAGCAGCGTTGGGTCATTTTCCCAGATCGCAAGTTAACCCGTATGATAAGATCGGCGACTGCCGTGATGTGAATGACCATCTGCGTTTCGCAGATGCGGAAAGATTACTTCTGTTTGCTAGTTCGGAACGGGAATTCTGGGCGGACTTCGATGTGAGGATGATCGAGGACTGATCATGGGCGAGATAATGCATTGAAGGTTTGCCCAGATGGTTGTTAGCAAACC